>Ga0098060_1000052_pt1 | contig 58609 bp, 56 predicted proteins | sample 21_taG_FD_77063 | JGI IMG/M metagenome (GOLD analysis project Ga0098060, IMG submission 77063) | Marine viral communities from the Subarctic Pacific Ocean - 21_ETSP_OMZ_AT15319 metaG | ecosystem: Environmental > Aquatic > Marine > Oceanic | place: Pacific Ocean | collected 2015-01-19 | reverse complement strand
TATATATCTACTTCTTCATCTGAGTCAAGTGTAATTTCCCACGACTCTTGAAACTGTCCAGGTCCCATAGTAAATAACCATTGCTGATCTTCTTGTATTAGACCAATACCTGACATACCCCATCCATCACCAGCATCATCTTCTAACGTAATAGTTATAGGACAAGGACTATTAAAATCTGATATAGTAGCTGTATTATCATAGTTAAAAGCTTCTGAGTTCATACATCCCCATGTGTGTAATACTTCACAAGTGTCTTGGGTTGTAGCTAGAGGATTATAGTCTACGTAATCATCATCCATACACCCATATATAGGTGGTACAGGCGGGCAAGGTTCTGTAAACACAGCTCCAGAGTACATTGTTCCTCCTTCAAATTCTGCAAATGCTACATCTTCTAGCTCCCATAATATGCTGTCTTGGCATGATGTAATAACTACAGCACCATTAGCTTCTCCTCCACTAGCTATACCATTTAATCCATCTCCAAATGTATCTACAAGTACGAGCTCAAACCCTAAGGACACACAAAAGTCATATGTGTATGTAGCAAGCTGATCCCCGAAGTCAAACTCACCAGGAAACACCTGTTCATAAAACTCACCTACAGCTAAATTTACAAGAGTAAATCCAGTTTCATTAGGCCAGTTGTCTAGCGTAAGCTCCATAGTTACTAAGGTTTCTCCCTCAGGACATTCACTTACATTACAGTTGCCGTCATCTACTGTTGCCCATGGGTTATAGTTGCTAGCAGATTCGCTTGTACATCCAAATAAAACAGGTAGACATGGAAACAAGTTAAAGCCTGTAGTATCTGATGCACTATTAAACTCATAATTAAATATCTCTAAACCACATGTATTAGTAAGACTATACCAACCTGCACCAAAGTCACAACATATACCATCCCCAAAAGAATCATAAATAATAAACTCAAAGTCATCTCCTGCAGGCAAAGGTATCGTTACATTGCTTAGCGTACTGTTTTGGTATAGAGGGCTTATTGCAACAACCTCACCTCCCATCAATATTTCCCAAGATGTTTCCGCACCGTACTGATCTGTTTGTACCGTTACGTTTAGCCAACTAGCATTATCAGGCTGAGCAAAAACTAAGCTAGATAAAGTTACTAATAATATTGTAATTAATTGTTTTATTAACATCTGCATCTCCATTTTCTAAGTGCTTTATTAATTCTTGAATTAGGATCTCTTTTTTTCTTAGCTCCTGTAAGTCTTTTTTTCATACCACACATACGTGAGCAAAAAGATTTGCGTCTAGATTTTTTCTTACCTTTAGGATTTTTTTCAGTAACTGCCATAGACAATTTACTTCCTGGGTTTGCTTTACGATAAGAAGCAATACCCTTACGATTTAATCCTCCAGATTTACTCTTTCCTGCTTTTCTTGTCCACGCTGCTGTTGCCATTTTATATTATTTATCTTTCGTCAATTTGAGATTTAGTATAAACTGTTTTTGAACTAAATAAAGCTGGAATAGTATTAAATTTAAGTACCCCTACTTCATCTGTACCAACTACTTCTTCTGTAACCTCATATATTTTATAAAGATGATTTTTTACTTTATCACTATCCCAATCTAAAAAATCTTGTTTTGTTATTATTATATACTTATCCATGATTACGAGGGTACAGTAGAACTAAATGTAGCTCCGTTATTTGTTGCATTACTTGTTCCTGCCGTATCTGTTACATCATCTTCAAATCTGTAGTAAAGTAAAAGATTATCATGACTACTTTCGTTTTTTGGTACACCGCTATTATATATAGCGTTTGCTTCACCTGAAGAAAGAGCTTTATTAAATATTGCAACTTCATCTATGTTCCCATTTACAAACGTATCTGGAGTACCGTCATCATTGGATGCACCAATAGCTAAGAATTCACCATCACCATCCCACGCGTTGTGGTTAGCTTCAGACAGAGTAAAACCTGCAAAAAAAGAAGTGGCTACAGCTGAACCGTCTACATATAAGACATATGATGTAGTGCTTCCTGAATTTTTTGTTGCAGTCCACACTACATGATGCCACGTATCTAGAGATATTGGAGTAGAACTTGACCCTGGAATTGCAACATCGCTATTAGAGTAATGAAATGCATTAATATTTCCATTAAAGTGTTGTATCACAAATGAGGAATGAGTTCCTCTTTCAACACCTATTGCTATTCCGGTTGCTGAATCTAAATTTAACCAATAACTAAAACTAAAATTACCTCTAAATAAATCGTTAGCCGTGTAATTAGTATTTACGTAATCATTAGAGCCATCAAAGTCTAGAGACTTAGTATTAGCAAAGCTTGCTGCTGCTACTACGTTTGGAGCTGCTTTTATACCTAATCCTAATCCTAACATTATCCTACGTATGCTATTACTGATCCTGAAGCCAAAGTAAATCCATCATACCTACCATATAAAGTCATACCTGCAGGAAAAGTAATACTGTCAATTGCAGCACCTCCGTTAGCATCAATGCTTGTTCCTGCACCAGTATCATCTAAGTAAAGTTGTTCTGTTTCTGCAACTAAACCTCCTGAAGCAGAATTAAATACTGTATCTGTAAGCATATAAATAGCTACAAATACTCTATCTGCTATAGCACATGTTACTGCTGTAGTTCCTGTAACTAGGATACTACCAAATGTCCCAAACTGATTGTTTGTGTAAAGAGCTCCTGTTGCATCTACTTGTAATGGTGCGTAGTCTCCGTCTGATCCACCAAGTGTTGCAATTGCGTCGTTTCTAACTGCAAGTGGCATAACACCAACATCACCACTAGAGTGTGCTGCGTCTTCTGCTTTACCTAAGTTAGTGCTCCCAGTTCCTGGTACAATACTAGTAACATCTACATCACCAATATCTACACCACTGTTTGCTGCTAATTTACCAATGGCATTGGTTCCTGCAGGTAAAGCTTGAGATAGAGCTAAAATACTTCCTATTATATTTGTACCTGCAGGTAGAGATGCAACAATATCTACTTGCGTTTCATTTCCAGCAACACTATTATCTAAAGCTTCAACTGCTGTTTTAATAGATGTTAATAAAGCATTTGCTGCATCTTGAGATGTTTTGGTTTCTTCTGCAGCTTTTTGGGTTGCTTCAGCAGCCTTTCTTTGTTTGTCGAGAAGTCTTTCTCTTGTTGTATTAAGTGCCATAATTAATTTTGTTGTCTATCATTAGAAGTATCATTGACACTTCCGGTTAAAAGTATTAGTTCCCCTTGTGCTAACCCAGCAGTAATATTACTAACCATATCCATAGGGAGGGGATAAGGAGACTGGTCATCATAACATACACCTGTTTCACATGTTGCGAATTCAGCTACGTCTTTAGGATTCTCAAAAACCCCACGGACATTAATAGCTTCTAATCCTTTTGGATTATAAATATAAATATACTCGTCAATAACATAATATTTAGTGTTACCTGCAGTGTATTTATCATAAGGTATATATTCTACTTCGTGTGCTTCTACTCTTGGTATAGTTCCTGTGCCATTAGGTTTACCTATAAAAGTAAAAGCGTCCCTAAAATTAAATCTTACCGTTCTAGGTAATTTTCTTTTAGTTCTATATACAGGACAATCCTGTGGAAGATTGCAACATTTAGATGCATCTACTTTAATTATATCAAGACACCCTAAATCTTGTTCAAGTGAATTAGAGACATACGCATTTCTAGCATAGTCTCTACGTATGAACATAGCACGATAGTGCTGTATATTAAATTTAAGTTGATCTAATGATATAATATCATCATTATTAGACCTACCCCCTCTAATGAGGTTTAATATATTGTATGCAATCTCATCTAGGGTCATCTAACTGTTTTTTGCTGCTAATTAACTCAGCACATTTTTCATATTCTTCATTCTCCTCAAAGTATTTAATTACATCATCTAAGATCCTAGCAAATGACTCAGCGTCATTAGGGTCAAATGGTAAAAAGATCATATCAGGAGTCTTGTTTAAAAGATCTCGTACGGTCATTTTACCAGTAACAATAGCATATGCATTACGATATGCTTCGTCTAGTATTTCTATTTCCTCATCAATTGATGAAGTAATATCAAAATCATCTTCTATGTCTTCAAATTCTAACATTTGTTTGTAAATAACCTTCAAGTCCTCTTTGCTTATTCCATATATATGCTTGTCCTGTTCGTTTAGCTTCATACCCCATTTGCTTGTGCCATTCATCGTTAGGACAAATAGATGGTAGAAACCTAACTTTAATACCTCTGTACTCATTAACCATTTCTTTATGAAGATGTCCACAGTGTACTTCTCGGCTTGTAGTACGTGCGAACATTTCGGGTTCTTCAGTAGCCATAATTAAAGGCATATCAGCAGGTTTTTCTTTGTCACCGTGAGTAAACATTAACATGTTACTTCCGTATTCATAGTACTTCCGTGAATTAGAAGTATTATCAACTGTGACACCGGCATCATTCCTAAACCAACCAGAGATTACATCTCCAGCATAAAACATTCGTTCAAAATCGTGATTACCTGAAATCACAATAACATGAACGGGAGCAATTGATTTTAAATAATTAATTGCTATAACCATAAGATTCCAGTAACCTGTAAAGGTTGCTTTCCACCCAGCATTATCTTGCTGTGGAGTTCCCTTGGTTGTAGCCATTCGCATACCCTCTGAATTCATTCCATCATTACCGATAGGCAGAATAAACTTTTCAATGTTTAGACCTTCAGCTTTACGTACTAAATCTACTACGGCCTCTATAAACTGATCTTCAACTTCATCTAAAGTATAGTTATGTAATTTACCGTAATGTATGTCGGGTAATGATATTTCGTATGCTACAGGATCTATATTAATTTTAGCTTCATACTCTTTCACTGTAGGTGAAAAACTTAAAGCAAAATCTTCAATCTCCTTTTTAAACTCATCCATTGTTTTGGACTCGTTCTTTGTAACTACTGAGAATCTTTGTTTACCTGACACTGTTTGCCAGAACTTAACGCTTGAAACGTCTGTAGGATTGATACCATTTTTGTCAAGGAACTCTTGGAACTCATTAATGACACTGTCGTTATTATTGGCATTGTCATCAGGTTGTTCCTTAGCTTTTTTTCTCATTTCATAAAGTGCAGTCTCACAAATCTCAACATCACACTCTAATCGTCCGGAAAGCACTTCTGCACTTTTTTTTAAATAACCGGGTTTATCTGTTAAAAAACTTTTTATCTCATTAATAGTCATGCGTTTGGTTTGGTTTATTATTTTTTAGCTTTCTTTTCTATAGTACGCCCAGCAAAGTATGCACCAAATGCTGTAAGCATAAGTAGCTCTAATAAGGATACATAAGAATCCTTTACATTAAATGCTACATTATCCATGCTATCTACAAACATAGTTATCACAAACATTCCCATAAGGCATATAAGAGTAACAGGACGTATAAGTTTAGCAAGTTTTACATCGCTACCCATATCAGCTTTCCATCGCTCTGTTACGTTTTCTTGAAATCGTATTTCAGCATCTATTTTAGCTTGAGCCTCTGCAGGGTCAATGCTATCATCTTTACTAATTAGGTTTTTAACTACACCTAGTCCACCAGAATCAGGAAGAAGATCTCCTACTACACCCAATATATTTGGGGCTTTTTCTGATAACCAAGCGCCTAGCTTAGTATCTTTTATTTTTTTCTTGCTCATCTTAGCTACTCATTTGGGCTGCAAAGTATTCTACTTTAACCCCATTCGTAGCGTCGTTAGAGTACACTTTAAAATCATTACTAGCGCTTGTTACGTACCAAGGGAATAGCATATATTCCCCTGGCTGTAATCTTGCTACTACTTGAGATCCTATTACTACATAAATATATTTATTTGCAGTACTAGTAACATTTTTAACAAATGCAAATAGAGTAAGTGCAGTATCTGAATAATAATCAGACGCATCTATGAGTGTGTGAGGAGACCCAGAGGCTTCCTTAATAACTTTAATGCGTCTATCAGCATTGCTACTAACAGCAAAAGACTTATCATGTCTTGTGCCAATAGCATTGCTAAAAAGGTTTCTAGATCGTACACTTAAGCGTGTTGTAATGCTTGCCATATTATTGAATTATTTTCAAAAGCCTTTCAATATGTTCGCCGGTAATTTCATCAGGAAGTTGAGCTTCTTTAATCATGTGTAGATACACTTCTGTGTCTGCATCTAACATATCTTCTACAGCTGCAAGCTGTGCTTTTCTTTCTTCAATTAAAGTTTCATTGTCTTTTTCAAGAGAAGTCATTGCTTCTATATCATTAGACTCAGTTAGTGCCTGCATTTTTACAGATACTTCTTGAAATTCAAAAGTAGGTTCAGCAGCTTTTTCAATTGGCTGTAGTTTGTATCTCAACTCTTTTAAGTTTTTACCAACGAGTACACCGAAACGTGCTCCTTTGATTGATTTAACAGATTCAAGGCCTCTAAAGACCTCAAGTAGTTCACGGTTTGTAGCTTCTATTTTAGTAGTTGCCATAGTTTTTAAATTATTTTTGGTTTACAATAAATACAAATATAAGGGATTAGGCTATTCTATACACACTTACAGCGGCAGAACCTGTCCTTCTAATTCTAAATCTTCCTACACCTGAAGTAAATGCATCTTCTGCAGCATCCTGTGCAGATATGATTGCAGCACCTACAAGTGTTACGCCTGTACCTGCAGTTATGGTTACAAAGGATGTACCATCTGTTGCTAAGTTTATGACGCTAAAGTCAAAAGCATCGTCATCTGCTGCTAGCCCAAGAGTGCTAATGTAGTTAGCTGCAGTATCTGTAGCTTTACTTCTATCAGCTGTTGGGGTGCATGTTACAATGCCAGTTAATACATTGGCTGCAGATACTACTGCAGTACCATCATCTGTGGTAGCTGGGGTATTTTGATGCAATACAATACCTGCATCACCTCTTTGTATAATACCCGCAGCAAAAGTTGCGTTCTGTGAATTGTCTACAGTAACAGCTGTAGTAATTGTACCTGATGATCCTGTCCTAATAAGAACTGATCCGTCTGTACCAGAACCTGCTTTAAGACCGGCTCTAACTTCTAAATTACCACCATTACCATTAGTATCACCAGCACCTGCATTGACTACAACAGCGCCTCCTGCATTACCTGTACCACTAGCAGCAGAGCCAGAAATAGTAAATGTTGGTGATGATCCTGAAGTACAAGGTTTAAGTGTTATGCTTTGAGCTGTGCTACCATTAGTAGCTCCTAAAGATATACTAGAATTAACATTTAAATCAGATGTAAAGTAACCTGTAGGGGTTGCACTCCCAATAAAGACTTTACCTGAAGAATCAATATTAACTCCTTCATGTGTACCATCTCCACTTAACCATCCAGTTCCTAAGTCAATATCATAGTTCTGCATATCTAAGTCAGCAGAAATAGTACCAATAGAAGAAGCAAGTGTAATTGCCCCATCTGCATTAGTAACAGTCATATTAGTACCTGCTGTAATAGTTGCTACTGCAGGACCAGATGAGCCCCCAATAAGGATTTGTCCATTTGTTGACATTGCTGCTGCTGCAACTGTATCTGTTCCACTATCTTGTGTAATTAGAACAGCTTTATCAGCAAGTGCTGCAACACCAGTACCTCCATTAGCTACAGGAAGAATAGTAGATCCTACATTAGAAGTTAGATTTACAGTGCTTAAAAATCCAGATGAACTATTACTACAAGCACTAAGATCTAAAAGAGATTGATTAAAATCAATAACTAAATTAGTTTTAGTAAGATCTGAGCTTAAGGTTTCATTTTTAATTTCAATAACAGTGTCATTAGATCTAATACCTTTAAAGATAAGTGTATTCTTTTCATTACCTGTTATAGTATTACCAAACCCTCCTCCTACAAATAAAGGAGTAAGAGTAGATACACCTAAAGCGCTACCTAAACTTTTACTACCAGATGTAGTACTTCCATCTTGAAGTATAGGAAATAAATCTTCTAGTTTATAAGCACTAGTTTGATTAGTTTTTTTATTCTGTAAAGGAATTCTTTCATCAGAGATAGAATCACTTTTAGATTTTAAATTTAGTTCTACAATTTGTCGTGCCATTTTAGAATATTATTTCGTTGTCATCAGCATCTGATAATCCTGATTGAATTGATTTAACGTTATCATTACCTTGATAAGTTTCAGTACCTCTAGGTCTTATACTACAATTTTCGCAATGCTTAATCATAAACTCATATAAAGTTTGTAAGTAATTTGCACCTTTTACAGAAGACTCTTGAGGTTTTCTTGTTCTGCATAATTCCCAAAAACTATTATTAGGAATCTTAGTATCAGGTCTAACTTGTTGCGCAGGAATATTTTGTTTAGCTATATAATAAGAAGCTTTTGTTTGACCTCTTACATTTTTAAGTACTCTAACTGTTTCTCCTTTTAAGTAAGTACTTTTTGGAGTCCAGTTTTGTGAACCACTTAGTGCCCAATTTCTTAAACAATCTTTAACAACATTACGATTACGAAGTGTTTTTGTTTCTGCATCGCAACTGTATAGGCAAGGTAAGTCTAATCCTTGATTAAACAGATAATTAATTAATACTAATTTAATCATATCTGTTTTACTTTGCTTAACTCCAGAACGAAGTTTAAATAACATTTGCGTGCCTTTTTCAGCAGAGCATGTCATAGCAGTTTCTTGCCATTGGCTAAATTCTAGCCCATTAAATAATGGATCACAAGATATTACATCTACACTTACATCGTCTATAATAACATTTGGGTCATCTGTAGAATCATCATCATCTCCACAAGTTCCTAATTGTATACAATCTGGAACTGGGGGTGGGGGACAATCGCCTGGGTTAGGACATGGATTTATTGGAGGTTGACCACAATTTGGATTAGTAGGATCTGGGCATTCAGAGGTAACACAATCAGGATCAATATTTCCTAATTCATCTTGACACTCGTCATCTTCTCCAGTTTCTACACAATCATCATCTCCGTCACAGCAATACTCACATAAAAATGGCATTGCTATAACAGCATTTGCATTATAGTTACAAGCTAAAGGATCCATACATCCTGCTTCATTACCATTTACTTCATCACACATTCTTAAACCTCCTCCAGGAGCATCTGATGTTCCTTCACACTCCTCACATTCTGGTAAACTTGGTGTAGTAACACAGTCTTCAGCTCCTCCATACTCACAATCTCCACTATCGTATGTAGCTAAAGGATTGTAATTACTAGCTGATTCATCTGTACATCCTGCAACATAATCATCACAATCTTCTGGATTAGTAACTTCATTACATCCTTCCGGACATGACCCATCAGGAATTGATGAGGTATCTAATAAAATTTGAAAAGTAGCAAAATTATCTAAAATCTCTAATAGCTCGTTTTCACAAGTTTCAATGTTATTAGTTTCAGGACTAACAGCTGTTGATACTGGTATTGCAAATGCTAAGAAATTTCCTGCATATAAATTATTTGCAGAAAAAACTCCAGATGGTATTGTAGTTTGATTTAGTGATAAAAATGCACCTACAGTTACTCCATTTTGAGTTATTATACTAGCAGTACCTGGTGCTGCACTAATTATTGCTTCAGAGTTATTACTATAATACTGGAATAATGTTTGGGTTCCTGTACTTTGATCTCCATTTAAAAGAGAAACAATACCAATATTAAAGTCTGTAACTTCAATTTCTTTAACTGAGACATTGTCTACTGAAAAATCTACATCACCATCTATAGCAACTCCATACAAATAAAGAGGTAAGCCGTTAGTATCTGGCGTACCAAATACAGTAAATACTCCGTCACTAGTTGTACTGCCTAATACCTGAAGGCCACCAAATTGAATTTGCAATGCACCTGCTGCGTAACTACTTACTTCACAAGTAATTTTATAAAAAGTTCCAGCTACTAAATTTATAGTAGACTGACTTAAAAGACGAGTTTCAGTAGAATCTACTGAAGCTCTAGACCCTAAACTATCGTCCAGAGTTATACTCCAAGCCGTTCCAAATGTCCAATCTTCGCCGAGTTCCTGAACTACAACGTCTTTTATTTCAAACGTGTTTGCTGTTTCTCCTCCAGTTGCTAAAACACCGCCAAATGCTACGCGAGTTCCATTGCCCTCCGTGACAACATTATGTTGATGAAATGTATATGTAACAAATTCACCCGTGACAACTTGGTTAAAGATATTATTATAACCTATACCGCCATACATAGCACCTGTACCTGTTAATTGTTTTGCTGTAAAAGTTACTTTGTAAGAACGAACACCAATATCAATGACATTTTGTGAAACGCTCCAATTGTTTCCCGTACTTGTTAAACTACCTAAACCCGTAATAGTCGCGCTTCCTCCGTTTATTGTGGATGAATGTAATATCCAATTTACGTTAGGTGAAGGAAAGTTTCCATCAAGTATTTTTGTTGTACTTGTTGCGCTAAAATTGCCATTCGTTACAAGGTTATTTCCTACAGTTTGGCTAGCATCAAAATTACTTACTCCAAAAGATGCAGTTCCAGATGCAGTATCTGCTAAATAATAACTAGTAGTATCATTTACACCATCACTATCTGTATCTATTTCTATTTCTGCGCATTCTGCAGTTGAGTTAGTTGTAATAACGTCTGTAATTAGTACTTGAGAGAATATCTCACTACAGTCTTCATATAAACATTGATCATTACACTCATCAAAAGGTACTCCATTAACAACAGTAGTAGCATTAGGATTATAGTTATATGCAGCAGGATCATTACAATCACAAATAATATCATTATCACAAGGTTCATCTCCTCCAATAGTTACTTCATTAGAGCCTGCACTTGGATGTACATATGTGCATAAAGCACCATCTGGATCTTGCATTGGGAATAATGCCCCTAATTGAGTAAGATGTACGTAATAATTTCCTTCTGGGATGTCTTCAAAAAGAACTTGTACAAATTGCATATTTTGCGGAGAGATACCTCCAGACAAAGTTAGATAATCATCAAGATCATCTACAATAATTGTATCTATTATTATACCTGTATTAATATCAAGAAGCTCAATTTTAAATTCAAATAATTGCCCATTTACATATAAAGCATATTCTGAATACTCTGCTTCAGATCCTGTGTAAACACCATATACATTTATACTTAAAGTACCAGTTCCTATATTTTGGAAACCCGACGCAACATTTCCCGTAAGCTCACAATCAAAAGTATCACTTACAACACACCAATCTATAAATTGACTACAATCAGTATATTCTTCTGGTAATTCGCATAAGCCTGGATCTTCTTCATCATTTGCTCCTTTTTTAGTTCTACGCCATCCTTTACTTGAAGTAGGATTTTCAAAACAAAATTTATGAGTACCTCCCCATCCTCCTGGAAATGCGCTTACATTACTCCAAGGATAATTCCAGTTATTTCCTCCAAAATTATTTGCATCTTCAAGATTACAATCACAATATAGAACCCAAAAATTATAAGCTAGATAAAAATTACTATTGCATCCAACTGGTTGAATTTGAAGTACTGCTAAATAATGTTGCCCTGGCTCAAGCCCTAAAGAAACATTACCTATATCACTAGGATAATCTGTTCCAAATTTAATTTGTTGAGAATCTCCTTGATTTTCTAAAGTAATTACACTACTGTACCCTTCTAAAATTGGTAATTGAGTATATGTTGCTAATGTATTTGTTGTACCCCAATTAAAATGATCCTCATCAAATGCATCAATTGGGTATATAATAAGACTAAATGATTCAGGAGGAAGATTTTCTATCCAATATTCTGCCCATGCTTCTGTATTTACAGTAGATCCTGCAGATTGAGCAGCATTTATTATACCTGTAAGACTTACATTAGCTTCAAATTGCATAGATGTAAAAGGAGCAGCTGTTGCTGGATTATTAATTGCTATTCCTAAAGTAGGATCTGCATAATTAACAGCATTTCCAATATTACCTATAGCCCAAGATGAGTTAGTTACGTATCCTCCTAGACCATATGAACTTCCATTGCCCATTTTAGGAGCATCTAAAATAAACTGGCCTGCCGCAGCTTGGTTAGGAATTACTCCACTAATTCCATTTTGAATATATAAATGTGGATTTACAATATCACTATTTTTAGGTTTGCAATAAATACAACTACCATCACTAATTGTAGCTTCTGCATTAAAATTTTGTGCATCAGCATCCATACATCCACGCACTTCGTCAGTATCAAACCCTCCTTCATAATCAGTTAATCCAGGAACAACAAAATTATATTCTCGTGACCATATTAAATTTTGAGTATCTGCACCTGTTAAAATATTTCCAATATGACCTATTGGTTGTGTTGTTTTAGATATTACAATTTGACTAGCAGCATTAAATTGCAAATTATTTGAATTAATATTATTCCAACCTTCACTAGGAATATCTTCTACATCTATATCTACAAAAGGTCTTGCATTATCAGGAGCTTCTTCATCTAATATAATAGTAGTTGTTTGTGCAGTGGATTCACTAGCATTTAATAAGTACGCATAATCTGATATATCGAGCTTCCGATAAAAGGTAATGTCACTTTCTGAAGCTATGTCATCCGTATTTATAGGAAATAAAGCATTATCTGCTAAAAAACGTCCAGGAGTGTATTTCCAATCATATATATCATATATATTAGAATCACTGTCAATTTGTGGCTCTGAATTTACTGTAGTAGCTCCACTACTTAAATTTGTTTGAAATTGTAAGCTAAAAAGGTCTTGTGGAAGCTCAAAAGCATTTTGTATAAAACCATTTATCGGCACAGCTTGCAGTAAAGACTCTACTGACAAATCTAGTTTTTGCGTAAATTTTAATTTAGGAGATAAACTTCTATTTTCTGCATAGTTTAATTCAATACTAGTGTTATAAAACACCATGCAATTAGACAATTTTCCTGCTGCATAAGCAAAAGTATCTTGAAGATATCCACTTATAAGGTAATTACTATAAAGGCTACTCCCATAGTCTATATTTAATCGTCCCCAAGGTTGTCTTGTTTCTCTATCAAATCCTATGGTAGGTAGATTACCACTTGACATATTCCCAGGAGCATGTTTATTATCTATTGTATAAGTTGTATTTGGATCTACATTTACATATGCAGGAGCTTTAAATCCATTAAATGTGGAAGGAAATATAGATGTATTTAACTCAACAGGTAATTTATTTATAGCTCTAGTAGCTGACGTAGCTCCAGATTTAGTATAAGTGCTATTACTTACATAATCAGGTACTCCTTGAGCAGCAGGAAATTCTGTAATTTCATCTTTTATCCTTGATTGTCTACCTGTTTTATCTACATGCTCATAAACATTTTCAATTACTGGAAAATCTATATAATTAAAAAAAGGTATAGCTTGCATTACTACGTTTCCCCTGTAATTTGGACTTTGTGGATCAGGCGCTAAATCTCCTCTTTCTCCTGTTCTAAAACCTTGACGAATATTAGTACCCATAAATGGTAATATAACTCCTATAGTATCAGCAGAACTTCCTGAGGTCTCATCATTTACAAAAACTTCATCAGCGTACCATTGGCTAGTTGATAAGCTATATTCACCTACTGATCTTCCCATCGCAGCTGCAAATACCGCTCTTTGCTTAAGATTTGAACCTCCGGTTACAGGTGTAAAAAATAAATTTCTGTTTCCTGTAATTAAATTTGCAATTGTATCAGCAGGTCCTTGGCCAATAGATATATGTGTATCTCCTGCTTCAGGAGTTTTCATACAAATCTCACCAGCTGATAAATTATTATTATAATAATTAGCTGTTATATTAAAAGGATCAGAACTAGGTATTTCTACTGACCCAGTATTTAGTCCAGATATTCTTTTACCAAGTCCAAAATCATCTTCTACACCAAAACCTCCATGGTCAGGATAACTAGGTCCCCCTCCACCGTTATCTCCATCATCTCCATTTCCACCTCCACCACCATGGCCACCACCTCCATCAGGTCCATCAGGGTGATCATCACCACCACCGTGGCCACCACCGTCGCCACCACCATATCCACCATCGCCATCTCCATCACTAATATAAACACTTTCTGTTAACCCTTTTAAAAATCCTCGTAATGAAAGAGCTAATGATTCATGGGCTCTATTTAAATTACGAGGCTGAAAACTAGATGCATCTGCTTCATTAGTTAACAATTTAAAAGAAATACATAATCCATCTTGTTGTATTGTGTGTCCAACTCCTCCATTATAATGAGAATTTACAGGACCAAACCTATTAGTAGGATATTGTGAATAGGCGTCAGAATTTTCTTCATAATTTATAGCTCCTAGTTTATTTACAGATTGCCATCGTGGAAGCCTTGCGTTATTACTTGTTAAATTTCCAGCTATAGTATATTTAGAATAACCTCTAGGGTATAAACTAGATCCTACTAATTCATTAGCAGCAGAACCTTCAAACGAATCTGCACCAGTTTTAACAGCAAAAGAATTTCTATCTGCTAGACCATATCGTGATTTCCAGTTAAAACGAACAGTCGGTTCAAGACCGTATGTAATCCCGTTAACAGAATTACTACCTCCAGCTGTTCCATATGATTCGTAAGCTTGTTGATGAAAAACAGCTCCAATTTTTCCAACACCTCCTTCACGTCTTCCTGTAACTTTCCACCATAAATGTTTTTTTGGAGTTAAATTATCTCCTCCTTTAAAATTTCCTCTAATCCAACTTCCTGCAGATATAAAAGAAGTCACAGTACCTCTGCCTGCGGGAGCACCTATTTTAAAAGATATACCTCCATTATTTCTTAGGTTTCTAAACACAGGGTTTTGGTGAAGACCGCCTGTATCTATTTCAGCTACTATACCATTTCCGCTTACTAAGGTGTTAGATACTACAGGTTGTTTTACTGTAATAACAGATCCATCACTAAATAAAACATTAAATTGTATAATACGTTCTCTAATATCTTTACTTGATGACTTAGGATAAATAATAGAAATTGTTTTATGACCATTTGATAAATAGTTATACTTTATAGCTTCTATGTGGTCCTGTAGTAGTTTGGCTCCTGTAGTTTCTTCTCTACCTATTGTAAGTTTAGTAGGAACTACGCCAACTACTTCTGCAAATCCTTGAGCACCAACATAAAATTTATTATCAACATCATCACTTACTTTTCCTCCTGCTCCTACATAAGGGCCTAATTGTCCTAAATATGTTTTGTATGGAGCTATTACAGTTGTAGCAGCATGTTCTAATCGAAAGTCAGCAGATGTAGGAACTACGTAAAAATGACGAGAAGGTCTAAAATTTAAATTAGCAGAACCAGAACTTCCAGCGTTTGGATCATCAGTTCGACCTCCACCACTACCTACACTTCCAGAACTACTAACACTTTTAGTACCTCCTGATACAGAACTTATTGTAGTACTAGTAGTTTTTGTACTTTTTTTCTTACTCTTTGTATACTTACCAGCCATTTATAATTGTATTAGCATCCGCATGCGCAGACCTCGGTACATAGTTCTTTTGCTTTTAAAACTTTTTGATTAGCTGTTTCTGCAGCCCCTAATACATGGGCTTCATGTTTAGCTGATTGGAGAAGAAGATGAATTGTTTGAGCTCGTTGTAAATCTTCATCACACTTATTGCACTTACATGTACAATTAATTGCATCATGTACGAGTTTTGCTATGCAGCAATCTATCTCTGCAGTAGAAACCGAATAGTTTTCCTTAACTACTCCACCACGTGAATCTCGTATAATAGTACGCACAACACCTGCAGTTTTTAAATGAACTGTTTTAGTAAAAGTGCCTTTTCTAGAATTCTGAGAAAAAGAAGCTCGTGCTCCACTTGTAAGATCTGTAATCTCAATAGTGTATCGAGTTCTAGGTTGAAGCTTAGTAGCTTTCACTCTAACTTTAGTGTCGTTATATACTGCTTTTGATGCCATGTTTTTAAAGTATTAAAGGGGGTGCCCAATTGCACCCCCATTAATTTATAGATTAATAATTACCAAATATATTCTACATTTGTATCTGAAGCACTCTGTAAACCAAATACTGCCTCTAAACCTTTTCCAGTATCCTCATTAGCAAATGTTGCTCTAGGAGTATACAAAGTAACTGTAGAAGTATTGCCTTGAGCATTAAATCCAGGCATTGCTGAATTACCGTTAACATACTCAATAACAAGCCTATTATACAAAGCTGTTTCAGAAGACAAACCACCAGCAGTCGTAGATGCCATAGTTACCCCACCTGTTGGGAGATACATTCTATTGAAATGCCCCTGTGAATATTGAGCTTTCTTCTCAGCAGAAAGAACTTCTGCGTAAGATCCAACACCAATAGTCATATCATCACCTGAATTATCAAGAACAACACCTGCTGTATCACCATTTTTAGTAACTGTAGCATTAAGGACTGTTCCAAAGAACTTAGCTTCAAGGAGAAGACCATCACCGTCATCAGTTGCAGTAACAAGTTGGCTAACTGTAGGATCAGCATTGATAGCAGCAACAAGAACAGCAGACTGATCAGCCTCAGTGTCATTAGTAGCAGCAACTTCTACTTTATAAATACGTTGAGGATTATTAAAAGCATTAGACAAAGCAGGAGTAACAGAAGTTACAGATCCACTTGGGTTAACTTGAGCTTCATAAAATGCAACATCATTCGTATAATGTATTCTTAATATAAGCTTCATAGTGTCACCTTCTACAACCGGGTTAAGACCTGCATCAGTATCAATATCTAATTGATGCAAAACTGGTTCAACACTAAAGTTATAACTTAATCTTTTAACTTGATTACTATGGATAATTGGGGAAGCAATTGGATTACCACTTGGCATAGCCTGCACAATTTGGAACTGGTTGTTCAACCATTGTGGACTAGAAGGACGTACATTAACAACACCACCAGCACCTGTAAGGTCAGTATCATCTGCTAAAACACTTGTACCTGAAGAGGACTTATCCCAATCAGCATTAGCAAGAGCTGCAGCAGCACTTGCAAGATTACGTGCATTTATAAGTGAAAGAGCAGCTGTTGACCCATCTAGGAATGTTCCCCCAACTGGATCCCAAATACCTACCATACAGGTATCGTGACCTGCTGCGGCCCCTGTAGTATGTGCTAAAGTGCTCCATAGTGCATGAGAGTTATCTGAGATTCCACTCATATGATTCGAAACGAAAACTTGATTCATGATTATTTATTTTTTCATGATTAATAAAAAATTATTCACTCTCCAACACTTCGTTAGATTGTGATTGATATCTTGGAGATTCAATTGTCTCCAAAATGCTTTTAACTGCCATCTCTATGATCTCGTCATGAGTGTGTTCAGGCAGTTCGGAACCAGCTCCTGTTGCTTTGCGCATAATAGCTGGTCTCCTTAAATACTTTATTACTGTAGTAGTTGGTAAAAAGGTTATAGTTGAATACAAATCTACAAAATTTTCTTGAACTGTATACAATGGTGATGATGCTTTTGTTGAAGAAAAAGGATCATCTAATACTTTATATATATCATCCTGTTGAACATACTTGCAAAGTGTTCTTTTAACTAAAAAATCATTTTTAGATGTAGGATTATGTTTACGTGATTGGTTTCTAGCAGAAATAGGAGGTTGCATAACATTTATACTTTCTTGTTCTCCTCTTGCATTAGTAAATACTAAAATAGCATAAGCTCCCGCACTTTCAGCCCCAAGACCATCTGCTGTAACTATTGAAAAACTATTGGTATTACCATCCGCATCTATTCCATCAGTTTTAGATTTTTTTAAGAAAATTTCATTTGCATCTGCAACAGGTGAATCTGCAGATAAACTATTACTTGTAAGATCACTAAATGTATCATTTGATGATAAACTAGGTTGTAATCCATAAGGATAATCATCTCGTCTAAGATCATCTATAGTTAATCCATTAGGATTACTTTTAATTGAATTTACACCCCCATCACTATTTGCAAGAAGAATACTAGTAAGATAAAAACCTCTTAAATTTATTGTAATAGGAATACGTAAATATTCAAATCTTTGATCTTCAATCCTTATTTGAATAGCTTTATTACATCCATCTTTAACCTCACTTCTAACGCTAACTAAATGCATGTAATCTAAAGGCAGTTTATATCGATCTACAAAAATATCTCCTTTAGAGCTAGATGTGTAAATAGGACCCATATAGAAATTCTCATAAGCTGTAAAATCTTCAATTAAATTACGAAGATCATCTAATCTTTTTTGCGATTGTTCAAATCCAATTTGTTTTGGGTTTGACGTAGCAGAGTATTTTTGCTTGATGAAACGACGCTGAGCTAAATTAAGCTCATGGTCTATTTCTTCAGGCAAGAGATTGTCAACCTGGAAAGACCCAATTTTTTGGACTCCCAGGTTAACAGCGATATGCATCTCTTCTATTGTCACTTGACTTCTTTAAGTTTTGCCCTCAGTGCATTTATTGCTCCTGAGTTCTTTTTATTTTTAAAATATACAATAGTATCAGTTAAATCTTCTCCTATTGTTTCATCACCGTGGATATGCTGGTTGCCTATCTTACGAATGATATCTTGTTGTACCATTTCAGCAATCTCATCTTTAAGATCAAGATCTTTATCTATGGCTGCTTTATGAAATTTAGCAGGTGATTTAGTTTTTAAATCATACAAACTATTTTCAATTTCTAGATCTGTAAGTTTATCAGGGTTTGTATTCGTTAATACCCTTAATAATCTTTTCATTCTTGCAACATCTGAAGAAGCTTTAATAAACTCTTTATCTGCTTCTTTTGCAATTTTAACTCTTGCGTTCTTTTTAATTAAATCCTTTTGAGGATCGTATATGTAGAATCTAGCACCTGAAGTAGTAGTCATTTCTTCTTTAGTTTCAACTACTTGTCTGTGTTTCATACACCATTTATAAGTAATGTAATCTTCAACATTGATAGGACTACCATCTTCGTGAGTACTAATATCAAGTTCTTTTCCTTCAAATGGGACTTTAACTCTTAGACTTGCCCAGTAATCTTTTTCCCGCGAAGGAAAGTCTGGGTGATCATACGGTAGACCTATAAGACCTGGTAGGTACTTTTTAGCCTCTTCTCCTTCCACTCCTCTGAGTGGTTGTCGTCCTACAAATATAGAACCAATTGTAACTCGAGCTCCTACTCGGACCTCTTTTGGTAGGAAACTTGAAGTCTCCTTTCGTCGAATGTAAATTTTTCTCATGTTCTTTTAAGTTTAGAAAGAATAACTAAGCTGTTCTTTTATTAAGAAGAATAACTTATTTTTTTATATAATTGATGCAATCGGGGGGATTGCTCCCCCCTTTTGCAAACCAAACGCAAATTACGATGCAGTACAAGTCATATCAAGCGAAGTATCAAATCTGCGAAGCAGGATACCAGCTGTCTTTAGCATGTGTACGGAAGCACCGTCTATATCACTAGCGCGAGTGTCAGACCCTGTAAAGCCCTTAGGCACAACAGAACCAGCAACAGCCCAACGCAACATTTCACGACCTTTCTTATTGATCATTTGGAGATTGTTTTCTCCGTCATAAGTAGACTGGTCAACAAATGTCATTCGATAAGACTCTAATGGAAGACCCGACTCTGGGTGCTTCCTAGAAGCCTGAGCAACAGGACCATGGTCAAATAATGGAACTTTAACTACGTTTACTGTATGTCCATCAATGTGGTCATAAGAGTTGAAGTAACCAGTAACACCAAGACTACGTCCACTACCTGTAATGAACTTAGAATCTGAAGTAGTTAAGTAGCCACGCTGTCCTGCAGTAACACTAGTAGCCCCACCATTGCCGCTAGCGTAGTAGTTACGCATAGCTTTATCAAATTCACGTGCTCCCCCAATACCAGTATACAAAGTAACCTGTTTATCAGTAGCGTCAGTCATTCCGTAGAATAAGTCACCAATCACATCCTCAATTTTAGTTTGAGTTAATGTAGAGTAAGAATCTTTATTGATAATCTGCTCGAATAAACCAGGACCAGAAACAACTGGTTGTCCATTTTCATCTACCATATTAGTTCGACCGGTAGAGTCATGAGTCTTCTGGCCATACCAGTAGTACATCTCACACTCTTCTTTAAACTTCAACATATGACGGTACTCCTCATAGTCCATCCAAAGTTTAGTAGTAGAACCTTCTTTTAGTGGGAGTTCAAATTGAGCAACGTAGTCTTTTGCATTACCAGAAAACTGATAAGACTTACGAATAGTTCCAATCTTAGAACGAACTAAGCCAGGTGCACTCCAGTTAGAAGCGTTTCCACGAGAGAAGTCAATTCCTACGTTAGCGTATAGCTGACCCCACATTGCACCAGGTGCAAGATCTCCAGTAGTATCTGTGTCTACAAGAGCGGCTTGATCTGGTGATACAAGCTTCATAGTATAGCGATACCCGCCACTTACAGCTGACGGTTCTTCCATAATACGAGCTAATACCCCATTTTCAGAAACTAGAGTGTATGGGAATACAAACCAGCGATCTGGGAAAGTAATAGTAAAAGTTGCACCACCAGCTCCTGTTCCAGAAGCAGCTACAACCGGACGAACGTTTACCTCATGAGTTTTCACTCGGTACTCGTATTCAAAACGATCGATAGATTTAGTGTTACCTACTCCCTCTGTCATGAAAGACAATGGGAATTTCTTTTCTTCACGCCCTGCGAGGTGCGTGATAATTGGAGACAGCTCTTCCGGCTTCTCCATCAACGCATTGACCAACGAATTGGTGTCAGTCATCTGCGAATCATTGTAGTACGTTTTTAGTACGTTAGTCAATGCCATGATTATATATTATTAAAAGTTAATTGCTTATTTTAAAAAAGCGCGTTTATGTCCAGTTGATCTGGATCAAATGATTTAGGTTTAGAACGTTGAGCTCCTCTAGCGTTTTTAACTTGAGCTTCGTTCCGAACAATACGGTTTTTGAGTCCTTGTACACTCTTAGTTCTAGCTTTAGTATCAATGATTTCATCAAGTTTGAATCCACCAAACATTAGATAGTCTATAGCTAGTTTCACATTTACATCAGCCTCAGCGTAATCAACATCTCTTTGTGTGCGACCATTGTCGTCTACGGGAGCGGATATGTAATCAAAGAAGTTAGATTTATCTGCATCTGGGATACGAATCCCTGCAAACTCATTGCCACCTTCTATAGTTTCTGCAACTCCTTCCCAGAATTCATTCTGTTCTTCTTGTTGCTTTTCATATTGCTCTTGCTGATTAGCTAACATATTTTCTCTTTCTAAAGCTTGAGCTTGGCCTAATGCTTGCCTAGCTGCTTCTGCTTTATCGTAAAGTTTACCACTATCAGAATAATCTTCTAATAGTTCTTGAATAAACTCGGGCTCGTGCCCTTTTGCTTGAAAGTATTGAGATAATACTGCTGCTTGTACCCCAGAATCAGTTTTATTGATTGTGAAGTTATTGTAATCCAATTTAGGATTGTATGCTTCAAAGAACTTTTCAGACTCACCTCCAGAGAGGACATAGTCTAAGTGTTGTTGTACTAGTGGATGCTGCTGAAACAGATCTTCAATCTGATTCTCTGCAACTTCTTGAGACATGTCTCTAACAAACTCAGTTAATCCTTCTACTGTATCAGCATAGTTATTTTCTAAGTCCATTCCTAATGTTTCTGCTATTTCTAAAGCTACACTAGAATCTGGGTTTTCGTCAGAGTCTTCGACTTCATCTTGGTCGTCGTATTCTTCTGAATCGCTGACTTCGACTTCATCATTGTTATCTTCTAAAGGTTCTTGGACTTCCTCAATGTCTTGATCGAGTTCGTCATTAACAAGTTCCTCACTTACGGTTTCCTCAACATTTTGAGGAGCTTCTGTTGTTAGTCCTGCGGCTCCATCTCCAATAACATCGTCAAAGGAAATAGCACTGAAGTCTAATTTTTTTTCATCACTCATTGCAAATTTATTTGTTTGGTTTTAAGGGTGCAAGTATAAAATTATTTTTTATAAATGCTATTACTATATATCACTTAAGAATCCACCAAGCCTTGCATAGCGAGATGGGGTTTCTACTACTGTGGTTGCTCTAGGGCCCATAGGTAGGGCTTTAACACCAGGCGGGACAGACTCATACGATTTTACTAGATGGCCTCGACCATCATACCCTTTAACGTCCAGGTTAGCTTTGATCCCTTTATTCGCTGTAGTCATAGTAGCGTTGGGTCCTATATTAGGAAATATCATACTCTGGTCTGTCCCTCCGGCCTGGTGAGCAGGGCCAAGTCCGGCTTGTTGCTGCGACGGGGATACAGCAATGTTACCCTGCTTTTGCGCTTCAAATTCAGCTATTACATCTCTACCTTTACGGTACCCATCATATATATCAATGATAGATCCAGGATAATCTGATGCTCTAGCCCTATCTAGAAGCTCTCTTCTATTTTTATTATTGAGCGTCATTCTTTTGACTTATCTCTTTTTCTTTAATAGAAAGCTCACGTTGTTTAATTTCATGTTCTTTAAGCATTTTTTCTAAATCTAAATTTAGCTTGCCTGTAGAATCATTAGCCTCGGCGTGTATTAAAGCAGTTTCTATTTGAATTTGCCTGTCTTTATCTTTTTCAAGCTGCTCTTGTTGTAACGCTTGTTGCTTTAATTGCATTTCCTGCTGCTGTTGTTGTTGCTGAGCTTCTTGTTGTTTTTGTTCAAGAGCTTCACGAGCACGTTCTGCTTTAGCAATTTTAGCTTTAATACCTGTAAAGTTTTCTGTATCGAACAACTCAAGTACTTCAGAAGTTTTCATTCCGTTTTGGATCATAGCTTGAGATAACTGCTTAGCTTGATCTAATTTTTCTAGATCTCTACCCGCATCAGATACAAAGATACCATATTCACTTTCCATATGATCTTCTGCCTCTAGCTCAAACATATCAATTTGATTATCCGGCATTACATACATAGCTTTCTTTCCAGAAATCCACGCTTCTTTAGAGTAGTCAAGTAAACCTTGCATTTCACGTTGCTCAAATCTATTGAACTTACGGAACAAGTCTTCTGTAATATGTGACGATTGCATAATGGCTTGTTGTGAAGATGCTTTACCTTCATACGGCCCAACCATTCCTTGTCTTTGCCTGTTAACTCCAGATATACGTTCCCACTCAGCAAAAATAGATTCTAATAATTGAATGTATTGCCCAATAGTCTTGATTGACATATCTAACACAGACTGATGTTGCGGTGACAGTTGTATACCTTCTTTGTTGTAATCAACCCATGCAATACCGGTACCTTCTACATAGTACATAAACTTATCTAAATCCCACTTCTTTGGGATCATGTTGATGTCAAACTGTGCTATGATGTCTTTACTACGAGCAAGAGCTAACTCCATACGGTACTTAAAGATATTATAATTTAGTTGGAATGGGATACCTAAAGATACTAGTGATATGTTTTCTGAATTTATATCAGAGTAACGTCTACCATTAATTGGGAGTTTACAAAACGACGGGTTATCTAATGAAGTACGTTGATTTGGGATTGGGTTAATATTTACATAGAACCTCCCATCAATACGAGTACCTTCCCATACTTCATTTACCCATTCGTATCTAAGTTTACCTCCTGCTGCTTTCATTTCTGCCGGCATACGAAATCCGTCTATAACTTCCATCTCTTCTTCCATACCTGTAGTAGGATCTACATAAGTTAGGAAACCTATACGTTTACGGCTTTTCCAATATACAGTAATAACCTCAATAGTTCTATTGCGAGATACATTAGCATCTCCCCCAGATGCTTCTGATCTGTATAACAAGTATGTGTCAACAGAAGAATGTCTAGGATTCTCAAGTTCTAATACTTGGTTATCTGTTAAGTATTCCCCATAATGATCTATAATCGTAGATGCATGAGCAAAGCGTCGGACCATTGACCAGTCCCCATCTTCTACAAATTCTAAATCTGGATCTTTATCATAATCTACATCAAGTGGATTAATCACATCATAGAAAGGTTCATTACGTCGTACACCCTTGTGAGTGTAGCATTCACCTGAGATCAAATAATGAAAAAATGCTTTTTGAAATTTATCATAAACTTCTTCATTTTGCATAATGTAGTTAAGAGCGTTTTGCCCTTGAATAGCTCGTCTGTCTACATAAGACATTTCAAACTGCTCCATTACTTCCTTTGGGAGATCTGTATTAGCTTCTTGCCCTTCTAACTCTTCTGCAAACACTTGTATCATAGCTTGCATGAGTTTCTTTTTCTTCTCCTCTTCTTTTTTACTAATTGCGTCTCCGTTAGTTACTGTAACTGTAAAATTTAATGGACGCTTAGACTTCTCCCCAATTAAAAGATCAATAATCGGTTTAATGATTGGGTAGTTCTTAAGTGTAGACGGGAAGTTTTCTCTCCTTTTACCGTAAGGTTTAAGTACGTGCTTATAATCGGTCTCATCAATGACCCCGTTATAATAATCATAAAGTGTTTTTAAAAAACTTTTTCTTTCCGATAACCCAAACCTGGAGATGTCGATATATGCTTCTACGCACTCTTCTCTCCACTTCTTAGTTTTTTTAGACAGAGGTAATCTCTGTTGAGGGATCTTATTAGCTCCTAGATACATTGTTACAAAATTAGTTATAATTACGTTCGAACCAATCATCTTGAGATCGATCTGCTAAAATTTCTACCACCTCTCTATTATATAACTCTCGCGTGTGGTACATGCCTACCATAAATGCCATAACTCGGTCAAAATTACCTTTGTGATTGAACTTCATAAGCTCTTGTAATAGAGCGGGATCATAGATTTTATGAAGATTAAGAGTAGTATTTCCTTCTTCATCTGTATTTCTAGGAGTAATTAACCAATCTCTTATATATAATTCTCCTTGACGTTTACGTTGTTCTGTCATATGCATACCATATTGACGTTTTACGTTTCTGGACCTAAGTTCTCTTTTATCCAGCATTTCAAACTCTTCTTGTAGCTTATGTAATTTGCGATATCTTTTCGCGTAAGCAATGAGCTCCCCACGGTCGTTCTCGAATCCAATTTTGGCGTTGTAGTATTCTGCCAACATAAATAGATTTCTGTTGTACTCATCCTGTGTTTGTGGTCTACCGACATAGCTAGCTACAATTATATCATCCGGTTTGGATAGGTTATTAGGTCTTTTAATAACATATGCGGCCCCAAGTGATTCATTAGTTGTTGATTTAGATTGAGCATAAGGGTCATGACATATAATATATAGGTTATGAGGCACCTCATTTTCTTGCGTAAGATAAGGAGATTGATATAAAACTACAGCTCCTTCAGTTTTGTCCCCTTTTCTATGCGGGAATTTATACACAGGAGTGGCATCAGTGGTAGGCCTAAATGACACTTTACTGTCTTTATTATAATACATAACACCTGCAGTACCCTCCGACTCAAGTCCATGAGATTTAATTTTATTGTATTGTTCTTTTAATGAGGTAACATCAAACAGATTAGCAGTTACTTGAAGCGTTGCTTCTTGCGGGGTAAAAGGATGCTCAGCTGTATATTGGTCTAATGCCTTAGGATCGTTGGCTCCTTTCTTTTTTTCTCTTTGTTTTTCCTCATGCTCTTTAGCTTTGTCCTGTAAAGAGTTGCCATCATTGTCTATAAAGCCATCTAAGTTCTGCTGTATAGGCACAAAGTAACCACATTGAGTTCCCATTGCCCCAGCATCCCAATTATTGTCAAATGCTAAGCAATCGTATGAATCTGGGTGATAAAATAGCTCTTCCATACCATCAAAACCGCTACCTTCTTCACCACCGGTACCAAATGCTATCATAGTCCCAAGTGTTTTAGATCCTTGACGCATAGTAGGCATAGCTACTTCCCAAGCTTTAAGTAATCCCCCAAATGAACCTGCTTCCTCAAAGAATATTAGATCCCCAGCTTTACCACGGACTTTGTCCGGGTTATCTTTAAGAGATACCCCAATAATCTGTGATTTCATCCCAAGTTCTACGTCAGCCCCGTTTACATTCTTTTTGTAGCCTGACATTTTAAACATTTCCCTATCTCTTAGTCTAGGCTGAGTCCATGCAGTGTTATCATCAATAAAACTTAAGAATTCCCAGGCTTTAGATAGCAGCCCGTCCCCAATAAGGTATTCTTTCTGTGATGCAAAGACATAGTTCTTACTATTACGCATTAAAAAGTAATTACGTGCTAGCATAGCTCCCGCTTTGTATGAAAAACCTTTACGTCGTGCTTTAAGCACTACCATATGTTTGTTTTCTTTTCTAGCTCTGTCTATAGCGTGGAAATATTCATGATCTCCGTCGTAAAATGCAGGAAAAGTACGCTCTCTTCTTGCAATTTTAGTCCCATCTTTAAGAACATCATCTACAACTCTGTCAATAGGGCAAAAATTTAAATAGAAGTAATGATATCCAGTTATATCTAGGTATCCTTCTAAACATTTTGTTTTTTCTCCGTCCCAATAGTCATAATACTCTTTAGTACCAGGTAATGCATCTGTATAAAACCCTTTATCTATATAGTTTGTAGCAGCTGGCGAGTATTTATGGCTGTCTTTAAACATTACTGAGAATATTTATTAGTTACAACCCCACCTCTATTTGGATTATCTTTTTGTTCATGTCTTCTGACTATTTCTTCTAAGTCATCAAGGCCATTAACTACTTTACTCATGTTAGATAGGTTAGCTATCAGGTCTTTAGCATGGTATATTGGTTTACCATTGTCATCAATTAACTGTAAGTCTATGGTTCTAAAATACTTCTCTAACTTAGTTACTGAAGTGCGTGCAGATTTAAGAAGTTTAATAGCTGAAGTCTCAGATAATTCTATATACTTGTCAACTGCTCCTTTAACTTTAGGGGTAAACTTAATTTTAAGATCTTGACTAATCCTGTTACCTCGCTCTTCCTCTTCGTACACAGCGTAAGGGGATCTGTGATCCGCGTAGAAGTATACGGCGCCCAACTCTTGCCCTTTCAAACTTTTAAATTCATTGATGGTAAGTGCGTAGGTGCTTGGGACAACTACGTTGTTACTTACTATTATAAGGTCCCTCATCCTTCTGAATATATTTAAGTCGTCCTTGTTTTACATGAAATTTACCTAGAAATGGTAATCGTACCTGTTCAAAGTTACCAGCTCGTATTACATCAGATGCATACTTAAACTGATACATAACTGCTTCTTCTATTTTATTTAAAGGAAGATCATGTTTGTTGGCTAGTTTCTGAATTATTGTCTTGTGCACGTTTCTTTAATTTTTTTGCTTTGGCTCCTGCTTGTTTCCCTACTTTAACTTTCTTTCCGTCTTTCCCTATTAAAATTTGAGGCCATTTTTTATCTGGACAATTAGATGTAGCCCATTTAGCCTTATGCTCTACTACACATCCACATAACCCACACCTCATAGCTTTTCTTTTTAGGTGTTCACACCCATCACAAGTGGCTAATCTAAAGTTATATTGTTTTTTTGATACATGAGGTGCTCCTGCTTTTGCATACTCTACTACATCAGTTGCAAAGTTCTTTAGCATCTCCGTCATAGAGGGTGGTTTCTTTTGTTTGCTCATCGTATATTGTTATTAATAAAAGATCTCCGTTGCTTGCTTGCATTATCATTATAATGTAAGGAGTGTAGTTATAGTAAAGTCGTACTATATCATCTAGTGATCTCAATTATTACTTTATTTGTTGGTTCTAATAGTTTAGATAATTTATATCCATTAACAGTTTTTATTAAAGCCCCTTTATCTTTTAATCTCTTAACATAGTTATTAAGAGTATTTGGATCTAATACCCCAAGCTCAGTAGCTACTATTTTTTTAGCACTAGCTGTACATAAACCTAGATTTGAATTATCTACAAACTTAGATAGTATTAATAGTTCTTTATCTGTAAGCTCTAATATACCATTAAAAACTTGTAAAAATTTAAAAGTGCTATCAGCTGCTATTTTTATTGTTCTACTCTTCATCATTAAATACTATTTTAGCTCTCCCATTCTCAAGAATAATAGTAGATGTTTTAGACTGCCTATTGAATTCTTCAACTAATACATCTATATTTTGCCTAGTACACACAAAGGAGAGAAATACTTCTAGCTCCTTAGTAGCCAAAAGTACTCTCTCCTTTCGTTGTTCCGCATGGAGGGAAGAATCTCGAAGTTTGTCAAACTCCTTAAGTGATATAGTTACACTGCCTGTCATTATTTAGGAATAACCCCACAAACAGAAAATTCATTTATCATAATGCATTCTACGTCATCAATAGTCGTAACTAAGCCTTCAGTATTTGGATGCACCATGACGGTATCATCTTTTTTAACCATTAGGCACTCAGGCCCTGCGGCTAATACAGTAAGAATATTAGATTGTAACGATTTTTTAGCAGATCCAGTAAGATAAATTCCTGAGTCTGTTTCGTCTTTTTTTACTAGTGGGAGAACAAGCCAGTCACGAGTAGGGAGAAAGTTTAATTTTGCCATAATGTTTGGTTTATGGCAAATATATAAAACTTTATTTTATATAAGCAAATAGTTTACAATTATTTTACTCAATAATGGTAAAATTAGTGTATTTGATGGTTACGTCCTCTTGTCCTTCTTCTAGTACTGCAGCTATTCTTGGGTATACATTAAAGTAAGCTTCAGTACTGTTACCAATGTACCCATTGGTTTTAATGTTGTTATTTACTTGCGAGTTACCCAGGAGTAAGCATCCTGCAGTGTGTTCGTCAGTATTGCCACAATGGATGAGTATATATTTAAAGTTAGGTACATCAAGTACGTGAAGCATGCCTTTGTGTATATCGGCAAATCTCTTAGAGTATTTGGCGTGATGTCCACCCACAGTGCGAAAACCGATGCAATACTCTCCTTCAGGTATGCAAGTTTCACCCATAACTTTTTCTTCTCTACTTTCATCTTCTAGTGTGTAGCATAAAAATTTTCGTTGCCCATTTGATATATCAAAGAGAATACCATTAGTAGAATCTACTCCATAGTTAAATCGTAATACTTCTAACTTCATAGTTATTTATAATAAGGTTTACAAAAAGACATAACTTGCCCCCTTGGTTTTTGTGTCAAACGTTAGATTTCCACTCGCCGTGTTAAGCCTACGTGGGGGCATTTCTATCAGCCTATAGCCTTGTTCCCACCCGAGTTTTATACTAACGCACTTTTTGAAACTATTGGGGACGACTTCCGCTGACTATGTTGACAGCTTCCAAACCCAACGTCTAGTCCTATTCTGGTTACCTCAAGGACGATCACAAAAGTGGTTTCGTTGCAAAGATAATATAGATTTGTTAGAATGCAAATTATTTTTATTACCTTTGAGTTTTAACTAAATTACTTAGTATGAGGCAATTATTATTTATGTTAACTATGTTTATTAGTTTATCTATATCAGGGCAATGTAATCAACATGTATTCAGTTCTGTTGGGGCTGAAAAATGGACTAACTTTCAATATCAAGATTGTGATGGTCTAAGTCATTATTTTGGACTTCCTGCTGGAGGGTATACTATTATATATTGTGCTGAAATAAGTACAGCTTTTGTTTTAAACGGGGATGGGTTTGTATACCCATTACTAACAGAGCATCCTAATTATGCGTCGTGTGTTCAACCTGTTTGTCAAGGAGACTTTGATGAGGATGGAGTAGTTGGTGTTAGTGATTTACAGGTGTTTTTATCAAATTATGGATCATGCGAAAATTAATATATTTACTAGCCTTATGGGCTCCAATTACATCCGCTCAGTGCGACGTTGAGTTATCTAACGTTGATTGGGAGACGGGTGAAGTACAGATAGTAGTACATAACTCAGTGGGTTGTGGAATATACTGGGGACCACCGTGGATAGATCATATTAACATTGGAATATCTGATGGGGTTACTATACTTAATGAATATGAGTTTGCAAACTTTCCATTGCATTCTTTTTTAGACTTCGGAGAGCAAAACTTTAATGACTTTAATGGGGATTACGCTTGGACGGGTGACACGTTAAACTTCAACTTAGCTGACGCTTTAAACGCTAACATTGGATCTCCTACATTGTATGAGAAATGGATGGGTTGGTATAATGACGGGACGTTCTGTGAAGGAGCTGAGATATTTATATGGCAGATAAACTACTCAAATGCCCCGCAGGTTTTAAACCCTGATTGGTATAACCCGTTTGGGACTGCTCCAGATTACCCAGATGTTAACCCATGGGATAATATATTACCTGTAGATGGATTGTGCCCGTGTGACCCTGTTTACATATACGAAACTGACACGATAGTATTATATGATACTATCATAGAGTATGTAGATGTTGAGTGGATAACGATTGATACTGTGTACGTAACTGAAGTGGACACGTTAATAGAGTATGTCCAATTACCTCCAGATACTGTACAGGAGTATATTGATGTTATAATAAATAACTATGTCTACGTTACTGACACTATAACAGAGTTTGTGTCTATTACAACATATATTGATTGTGAAACTGGGGAGGAGTGTAGTACATCAGTACCGTGTGATGATACTTCTATATATGCCCCAAATGTCGTAACCCCTAACGGAGATGGTTGGAATGATACATGGCAAGTAATCGCTGACGGATTCTGTTGGGATCAGTGGGAGGTGCGGGTGTACAATAGATGGGGTGGTTTGGTTTGGATAAGTGCATCTAACATAGATGCTTGGGATGCCAATGTAGCATCAGGAGTATACGTATATACTATTACTGCTCACAGCTCACAAAACACAAGTGTGTTTGAGTTTAATGGGACAGTGACTGTATTATATTAAAATCACTTTTAGTTATACTATTAAGTGATTTGATTCACTTATCTTCCTTGCCCTCTATATTTTTTCTTATAAAACTTTGACTTTTTATGAGTTGAGTTCTTAGTTTTAGCATGTACTCCTGGGCGTAAGGAGACATTTGCAACGTAAAGTTGGTGATTGGTTTTCTTTGCCATGTTGCAAATTTACAATAACTTATTTATATTTACACTATGGCTAGGAATTATCGTAAAGAATATGATCGTTTTCAAAAACATAAATCTGGGTATCGAGCTCGGCTTAATGCAATCAATCGTGCAAAAGGAAATTATGGTAATGGGGATGGGTTAGATGAAAGTCATCAGTCTGATGGTAGTACTACACCTAAGCCGTCTAGTAAGAATAAGGGTAAGAATGAGAAGAGTCGTAAGAAGGGGAGTAAAAGAAGATCGTTTAAATTATGGGATTTACTAAAGAGAGCAAGAAACAAAAAGTGACATCACACTTGCAAAAAATAATTGCTGATAAAGAACTTTTAAATATTTGGTATCAAGTTCATACGTTAGAGCAATCATTAACTCCTGCAGACGGTTGGGATCGAGATGATTTTTTTCATTGGACTAAGCTTCCTCGCTAACAGCGGGGATTTTTTTTTATAAAAATTTTTTTAAAATTGGGTAGTTTGTGAGAGTGTTAACCAACTCAATCCAAGACCCCACCTATATTGCGTGATTAGGGGTACCCCCCTATGTCAAAAATATAAACCCTAGATAACAATGGTACTACTATCATTCCTGCACTCCATGCTGGTTGTAGCTGCGGCTACTGTCGTCGTCTGTCTTATGCTGGCTATTGCTGTAACTGCTGTAGACTTTATTAAAGCACAGACACATGTCTTCCGTTATAAAAACAAACGTAACAGGAAGTATAAGATATAATAACGAGAGAGCTATCGCTCTCTCTAATTAACACAAGACTCAATCTAAGACCCTATCTATACTACGTGTGGTCGTGGGCCTAATGGCCCTAACAGCAATAGCTGAGACGGGTAGCCAATGAAGAGCTACCCGTGCCACATCCTTCTTAGTATATGTATCTTTCGCGATAAGATGCTATACGGGAGAGGGTAAAGAGCAACTATGCTCTCCTCTCTTCCACAACACTCAATCAATAACCTTTTCTTGAATACGTGTATAGCCAAACCTCTGTTATACACACCTTGTACAATGCGTACATTTTTAGCGGTGCTTAAAGAGCGCCACCCTGATGCTGTCTCTGCACAGCCTGTTGTAGGCCCGAATGGTGCCTTCATATCAGTCGTCCTAAATGACGGCAATAAGCTCACCTTTCCCATCGGAAAAAAGAGCTATACTATCGGTGAGCCTATCGACCTCAAGAGCCTGAACGCTCTGATTGCCGAGGACGGTCAGCTTATCGCGACAGCCAACGTCTACTCTGACGCGGGCGACAGCGTAATGCTGTAAGTTATCGGGGAGCTTAGGCTCCCCTTTACTTAACTTCAGCCTTAAGGTTGCCTGCTCAGCTAAGGCGTAAAAATAACCACAGGCTGTTTCTGTCGGGACGTTCCCTAATCCTCAGTTCTGCTTAACGCAGAACTTTGGAACGGAGGGTAACTCAATCAACAACATTAACATTCACTATCACAGGTTTAGTATTGTTTATTATTTATTACTCATTACACTCAATCAATGACCCTTTCTTTGGCTAGTGTAGTAGTCCCAAGGTGATAGCTGTGGATATATTGTACAGACAAGTGTGTGAGTATGGCAACCAAGTCATACACACCACTTTTTCCCACTTTTTACCACGTAGTAGTTTTACCTATATCTAATACTATTACACAAACCTTATTTTTAAAACCTTAAAACAATGTCATTTAATTTAACAAAAGAAAAGAAGACAGCAGAAAATGTTGTCAAAACTTGTATTGATAGAGATAACGATGAACTCAACTTAATGAGAAGAAAACTTATGGAAGATTGTAAACTTCGTATTAAAGCTATTAAGAAAGAGATGATTAAACTATCTAATGAAGAGGATAGATGTGAACGCTATTTAGAATCTTTAAAATCATAACTATGAAAAATACAGATTCACCTCGATTCAAATTTGCATCAATCACGATGCTTGTATTAGGCATTAGCCTTGTAATGTGCTGCCTATTTGGTTGCACATCTGCTAAAAGCGCACAAGTATTTGGTAACCCAGACCAAGATAAATGTGCAGCTTATTACTAATTACTTTATTAGAGCAATGAGTCACGCAATACCACTGACTATTCTGAAATAGTGTCAGCTATAAATATTAATGGAAGATTGAGAACACTATTTATAGATAAGCACTCTAATAATTCATATTACACGTAATTCACTTTGGTTGGTGAATGGATTATCAATTCTTTACGCATAAGGAATTAGGTAATGAGGTTCGACTCCTCTACGTGTAACCAAAGTGTTAGGGTTAGAGGTTGAGAAAGGTTGAGACTTTATTGTCTTGACCTTTTTTTATTCATTCCAGGAACTCCAACCAACAACTAACAACCCTAACTCCAACACTCAATCCACGACCCTTCCTCAAGGCGGTCTACGTGGCAGGACCTATGTTGCCACATTTTACATTTACTTAATTTATATTAATCATGAGTCAATCTTATGAAAATGCCCTATCTACAGGCAAAACAGTAGTACGCAGATGGTGGGCAAACGCTCGCTCTACTAAGAACCAAGTTTCTGTTCAATACCAGCAGGAGATAGACGGTCCAGTGACCTCCTCTTCTATGGACAGTCTTATGATTGCTCTCGAGCAAGGAACTGAATCTCTTAGTGGTAAGCAACGCCCAACTGCAATTCGTTCGATGTCTGCAGAGCAGGCTATTAAACTCTTGGGAGCCTTAGAAGGTTCTTGTAATCAAGAGGGTGATGCCATAGTCTTTGCTGATGATGTTTATGGTTTCGCTACAGGGATCGAGGTTAAAGAAAACTTCGAGAAGAATCCCTACTCATCGGCTCAAACGCCGAAGAGTAACCCAAGTACGGGTGAAATCGTAACAGCTACGAACCCAGCCAATGGTGCACTGATGCCAGTGTATCGTCACACTAAATTGACAGCTGCTGAGCAATGTGCTCACAACTTCGTTGATGCTAGTGCTGAGGCTACAGTTGTAGCTGCTCCATCTAACTTTATCTCTGCAGGAGAGACAGTTGGACTAAGTAGCTAAATGGATAGGGGGATGAGATTAATTTCTTGTCCCCCTTTTTTACTAACCACCTAAACCTAAACTAATGGGAAAGATGAAACAAATTGCTGAGATAATTCGCAATAATGATGCAGACGTCTTACGTCGTGCACTTAAATCTAGTACGGATGCTAATAGAGACTATGTATATTTTATTGGTAAGAAGTATTCTATAGCTGATGCAAATCAAATATTATTATTTATGTATAATGAACAAGCTAAACAAAATCAGATTCGTAGGGCAGAACGCGCTCTTGACCACATCGAAAATCCAGACAGTAAGTCTTGATGACTGTGTGTCATATTGTAAAGACAAATCTGTACTCGGAGTAGATACAGAAACAGAAGGCTTTGACTTCACGTGTAAGAAAATGATTATGCTCCAGATTGGGGATAAGGATAGACAGTATGTTATTGATACTAGAACTGTAGATGTTACACCACTAAAAGATATATTAGAAGATGAGAAAATTATTAAGATATTTCATAACGCAAAATTCGATTATAAATTCATCAAGCGATGGGCAGGAATCAATGTCAAAAACATATACGATACATTTCTTACCGAGAGAGTTATCAATTGCGGTAAGCAAGACTACGGCTACTCACTCGCAAGGTGTGTCGATAGGTACATCGGTATTGATTTGGATAAGACGACGAGAAATAAATTCATTGGACTCAAAGGTCAACCGTATACAATCGATCAGATTACCTATGGGGCGAACGATGTTATTTATCTGCTTGATATTAGGGAGAAACAGTTACCGTCGTTACATACGTATCAGTTGGAACAGGTTGCCCGTCTTGAGAATGAAGTAGTTAAAGTATTTGCAGAGATAGAATATGAAGGTTTATCTATTGATAAAGATAGATGGACCATTATGGCTAAGGAAAATATTAAGCTAGCATATGATCAGGAGTTAGAATTAGATGATATGGTATTAGACCATAATTTGTTACAGCATTATCGTACCCCAATACAGGCAGATATGTTTGCCCCGCTTGAGGAGCTACGACGTACTACTATTAATTGGGGTTCACCTATGCAAACACTAAAACTATTCCGCAATCTTGTGCCTAGTTTAGAAGATGTTAACGGTAAGAATTTAAATAAATATAGATATAAACACAAATTAATAGATGAGTACATTAAATATAAAGGACGAACAAAACTTGCCAATGCATATGGTACTAAGTTCTTCAATTACGTCAACAGTGATGGAAAAGTCCATACAAATTTCGCACAAATACTTGATACTGGACGAGTGTCCTCTAGTAAGCCTAATATGCAACAGATCCCAAGCGATAATACCTTTAGAAACTGTTTCATTACTGAAGACGGATGGGTCTTTGTATCCAGTGATTACTCTTCACAGGAACTAAACGTTATTGCTTACGGTAGTCAAGATCCGGTGTGGCTTGATGCTTTGAAACAAGGATTAGATTTGCACGGTATATGTGCAGACTTAGTGTTTGAGGATAAGTGGAGAGACGCAGATGCTGCTGGTAAGAAGAAGCTTAGAACACAGATTAAAGCAATTAACTTTGGTTTAGCCTATGGTATGGGCCCATTCAAATTAGCAGATACATTACAAATTTCTAAACAAGAAGCGCAAGCTCTCATAGAAAAATACTTTACAGAGTTCCCTAACATCAGGGCATTTCTAGAAAAACTTGGTACGTTTGGTAAAAGAAAAGGTTATATACAAACTTTTAAACCTTTTAAGAGACGTCGATGGTTTGATAGCTGGTACCCTAAGATGTGGAACGACAGATCAAAGATAATGGAGCTTGGTAGTATTGAACGTGCGAGCAAGAACACACCTATTCAAGGTAGTTCTGCAGACATGACCAAGCTAGCTCTGATCTATATACATAGAGAGATAGAAGAATCATGGTCAGATACTGTAAAGATTGTAATGACTGTACATGATCAGATTGATTGTGTATGTAAAGAAGATGTAGCTGAAGCATGGTCAGTTAAGATGACTGAGCTTATGGAAAAGGCTGCTAAAGTAATTATACCTAATGGTTTGCTTAAGGCAGACACGAACATATCGAAAACATGGGAGAAGTAAGTGACTGTTGTGGAGCATCGTGCTTCATGACTGAGTATGGTATATGCCCAGATTGCCTAGAGCATTGTGAGTTTATATCTGAAGAAGAGTGAAGGGAGTCCGTAATAATTTAATTAATCATTTATTGCTTAGCTGATTAAGCTGATTACGGGCTCCTTTCTATTATTAATATTAAAATTATAACAATGAAAAGGTTATTGGGAGTTATGGAAATGAGAAAGCTCCTCGAGTCAGGAGCTGACATCTACGAAATAGTAGATACAATTAATCAGAAAGCTGCTACGTATGCATTTAAAGTTACTATGGGAATAGTAGAAAAGGAAGCAAATACAGTTGCTAGAAAATTAAAGCATAGAGTAGAGGTTACTAAAAAGATAAAATCTAAATCAAATACGTTTATTAAAATATGAAACATTTAGAATTAAAAATAGTAGCGACTACTTTAATGTTACAAGAGCTGTTAGATGAAACAGTAGGTGATAATAAATATAAGCATAAGATTAGATGGCATTGCAATGAGTTAACTAAACTTTTAGAGAAGTTAACTGATCATGAAATGCTAGATAATAACGTTAGTTTATTAGTTACTGACGCTATTAATTCCTTAGAGAATTCGTTTGATAAAGTATTAGAAGAAGTTTAATATGGTACACAAAATAACAAAATACCCTAATTGGTATATATATCCAGGATTGGATGAGTATACACAATGGACTATACGTGAAGAATTATTTACGAGTACAGGGGAAATAGGAATTATAGAGAAGTCAGTGTGTGAGATATGTGATACGACCCCAGATCAATTAAGAAGTACCAATAGAAAGGCACAGTTTAATGACGCTAGGAAAATATTCTTTCATCTTGCACGTAGATTATACCTATGTACAAACCAAAAGCTTGGTGATTACATGGGGGGAAGGGATCATTCTACAATTGTAGTGGCAACACAGAAATGTGAGCAATTTTTACAGTATGATCCTATGTTTAAAGAATTGTACATCAGATCAATGATGAAATCAATTAGTAATTTAAAGTTAAATGGATATGAAAATTATCAAAACACAAATAAACAGATAATAAAACTATCCGAAATAAATAGAAACAATTATGGATTCGAAACTAAAAGAACACTTACTCACAGAAGTAAGTAGCTTACGACGAAGCCAAGAGTTAATGGCTAGTGAGTTAGTTAGTCTGAGAAGACAAGTAGTAAAAAATATTGTTAAAATAAATAACGTAGAATATGAGCATCAAGTATATGGAAATAGACTCGGACATAGGGCCGATACAATTGAAGATTAATTACGAAGTAGATTATGGTGAGCCTGGAGATTATTATCAACCTGAGGTACACCCTAGTGTAAACATTTGGAAGGTTGAATTGGATGGAGAACTAACTGTTCTTAATTCTATTAAAGAACAACTGGAAGAAGAAATACTGGAAGATGAACGCAACTATGACCCGGACTAATAAGGTTAAAAGTAAAGAACAAAGTAATGCACTCAACGCTTGGCACTCAGCCGGATATACGGGCAGTATTATTGCTGGTACTGGTTTTGGGAAAAGCCGGTGTGGTGTGCTCGCTGTGTCTCATACTATTAAGGATGGGGGTACAGCACTTGTACTCGTACCTACTAACCAACTACAAGATCAGTTTAAAGAAGAGTTTAAGAAATGGGGACACGAAAGTCTCTTAGATAGGGTAGATATATTATGCTATCAATCAGCTCATAAACTTGAAGGTAAAGAATACGATATAGTTATCTGTGATGAGGTACACTTGGGACTATCCCCTGTGTATCGTAAGTTCTTTGAGAACAATCACTATCACAGGTTGCTTTGTATGACTGCTACTCTTCCTGAAGAGGACGACTATCGGCAGTTATTGGAATCACTTGCTCCTACAGTTTACACAATTAGTCTCGACGAATGTGTAGCTAAGAAGCTTGTGGCTCCTTACGACATCTATTGCATTGGGGTATCACTCACACCTATGGAGCTCACAGCATACAAAAAAGCTAATCAGCAATTTGTACACTGTAAGTACCTACTTGGGGGATACAATGCATTTGATGAGGCTAGTCGTATTCTAAATACTGGTCAAGGTGATGCTAAGGCCGCCGCATTATTCTTTGGTGCTATACGAAAGCGTAAAGCTATTGTACAGCATGCAGATAATAAATTAGATATGTCTAAATATATTTCTGATCAGCATAAAGATCAAAAGATCTTGTGCTTTGCAGGTACTATTGAAATGACTAATGCTATGGCAGGCGAGCTAGATGGAGATACTTATCATTCTAAGATGACTTCTAAACAAAAGAAACAATCTTTAGATAAGTTCTCAAATACTACAAACGCAATCTTATGCAGTGCTAAAGCCCTTAATCAAGGGTTTGATGTACCTGATGTAGGAATTGGGATTATTGCCGGGTTGGAGAGTAAGGCTTTGCCTATGATCCAGAGACTTGGTAGACTTATACGTTTCAAAAAGGGTAAAAGAGGTAGAGTATATATACTGTACGTCAAAGACTCTCAGGAACAAAAGTGGATGGAACAAGCCACTAAATCGCTTACTAATGTTAAACTGATAGGAGAAGAAAACCTATCGCAAATTTTTACAAATGATTTATGATCAAAAAATTACAAAAGATATAGTTAATTCTATGTCTTTGTTAAAATCAAAAGGGGAACCTGTTAATAAAGCAGCTAAGCAAACAGCTAGAGCATTGAAGAAAAAATATGGTAAATCTTTTAAGTGGACTGGAGTTCGTGGTAAGTATTATTCAGAAGTCAAAGCTCAATTGGATGCTCCTGTAGTACTTAAAAACCTTAATAAAGGTACTATAGGAACAATACCAGTAAGAGGAATGCTTGCTGCTATGGCAAAGAATTCAAAGCAAATTACTATTACAGTAAATGGCAGTGAAGTAACAGCAGTGTTTAAATAATTGGTATGAAAGTAGAAATAGATACAGAAATCCTAAAGATTCTTGGTATAACTGCAGATGATTTTGTATATTTGTATCTGTTACATGCTAACGCCTATGATATATTATCAGAGTTAAATCTCAAACCAAACGAGGAGGATCTACAATCAGTAGGTTTAATTAAGCTGGGAGAGAAGACTGAAGATCACACAGTTAGACAAATGTTTTTGGATATGTTTCAATCATCATTTGACTCTATGTGGTCTGAGCTTCTCTCCCACTTTCCTATAAAAGTTTATGGTAGAGATGGTCAGCGTATCCTTAGAGCTAGGGATGCTCATGCCAAAGCGAATGATAAATCTAAACGAAAGTATCGTTCTATTGTTGGTAGCAATAAGCTATTGCATGAAAGTATTGTTAAGTTGCTTGAAGTAGAACTAAAACTACGGAAAGAAAACAACACTCTAGGCTATATGCGAATGCTACAAACATGGATCAATGGTTACACATGGCAACAGTATGAAGACATAACAAATGACCCAGAAACAGGAAAGTCCAGAATCACACGACAGTTATGACCTGTCGGACGTAAATATACTTAAACACATATCAAAGTCTGTGGATAAGTCTATCTCTGAAGTACGTACAGGTATGTACGGTAAGAGATTAGTATTTCCTTCTAAATGGAATAGACTTAACAAGAATTTGATGGGAGGACTGCAACGAGGCAAAATGTATGTCATTGCGGGACGACCTGGTGTAGGTAAGTCAGCTTTTAGTAATCAATTAATATTTGATTTGCTTGATGTTAACATGGGTAAAAACGTAGTAGTATTGTATTGGAGCTTTGAGATGCCCGGGTATCAACAGATACTTCGTGCAGGTTCAAAGGATACTAAGCTACAGACGTTTGAACTTCTGTCAGTAGAAGGCAAAATATCTCAGGATAATTTTAATAAGTATTGTAATAAGGTACAGAAATACAAAGACTACCCTATTTTCTTTTGCTCTGTACCCCAGAATATGAAGAATGTAGAAGAGGTAAATTACTCTGTATTTGAGAAGTACCCTGCTGCTACAATTATTAATCTTATTGACCACTCACGTCTAGTACGTGGGAATGCAGACACTGAGCTGCAAAGACTAAACGTTTTATCTAAGACTTGTATGATGGTACAAGCTAGGATGGGGTGTATAACTATACTCTTATCTCAGCTTAATCGTAACATCGAACAGGAGTACAGAGCTAAACAACAATATCAACCTTTATTAACAGATCTGTTTGGGGGTGACTCTATCGGTCAGGATGCACACGTAGTTATGATGCTACAACGTCCTTATGATCTATACGGAATTACTGATAAGTACTGCGGCGAAGACCCTATTGGTCTTATGGCAGTGCATATTGAGAAGAACCGTGATGGATTACTCGGTATGATCCCATTCGAAACAGATTTATCAACCTTTACTATAAATGAGCGAACTAGCACTACCTAAGAAAGTAATTAAAGCGGCACGTAAAAGCCCTAAAAACATGATTATATATGGTCCCCCAAAGATTGGGAAGACCACGTCTCTCTCACAACTTGAGGGGTGTCTTATCATTGACCTTGAAGATGGGTCAGATATGATCGATGCACTCAAGATCAAAGTAAGTTCTCTCGCTGAGCTTGCTAAGATTGGGAAGGCCATTATGAGCGAGGGAAAACCCTACAAGTATATTGCTATTGACACCATCACACAGCTTGAAGTTTGGTGTGAGGAAGAAGCTAAGCAATTGTACAGAGCTACCCCTATGGGTAAGAACTTTGACAAGGATAACAAGGGACTGTCTGTACTGTCACTGCCCAACGGTGCTGGTTACTTGTATCTACGTAGGGCTTTTATGAAATGGTTTAACCGTCTTTCACAATTAGCAAACCACGTTATCTTTGTGGGTCACTTAAAAGATAAGTACCTAACTAAGAATGGTAAAGAGGTTAAGGCTAATGATCTATCTCTGTCCGGTAAGCTAAGAGAAATTGCATGTGCAAACTCTGACGCTATTGGGTACATATACAGAGGGGATGGGGTAACTAAGATTTCGTTTGACTCAACAAACGACGACACAGCAGGTTCACGCTGTGAGCATCTAAGAGGTTTAGATGCTGAATTGGAGTGGACAAAGATTTTCATCGATTAAATAAATAACAAATGTCTTTTGACACAAGAGTAGACGCTACCCCAGAGGTAGTGCAAGAAGATACACCTCAAACTTTGACGGTGTCACAAATAATAATGGACCTTGGTAACGGTATAGATCGTGCAGGTATACGGAAGAAGTATGGATTAACTGCAGCAGAATTGAAAATGATCTTTTCTCACCCTAAACTACATAAGCTTAGAGTTAAGAAGCATCAAGTAATACGTGTGCAACTTATAGATGATACTGTAGATGTTAATCAAACTAGTATTCCTGTAGAACAAGAAAAAGTAGATGAACTTAGAGACGAAGCTAACACACAGTTAATAGAAGCTTTGAACCCTGAGTTTTTACAACCTACAGATAATAATTTTTATAATTCTCATAATGATAACCAAACTGAAATTCAAGACTAATGGCTATTCAATCTAATTCCTCCGAGGTACAAGTTGCTGGTGGCGGCATACCTCTATACACAGGCATCGCTCCTGTAACTGTACTTGCAGTTAACCCTAACCTAGGAGAACTTAATTCTCTTGGTGTTCAAATGAAAACTGAACCTAATTATTCTGGCATACAGCTTGGCGATAACGTCAAGAATAAGCTTGTATTCTGGGTTAGAAACAGTGAGCACAACTTTAGTACTCGAGTAGAAATACTTGTTGGAGCTGAACATCGCCCTGCATCTAAGACTGGTAAGTTTCAGATTACTAACAAGTTTGGTCAAGTAACTTGGGCTGAGAAGCCTGACACTGCACCGGATTGGTTTAAGCAAGAAGGTGTACGTCGTATGTATCCTGGTGAAGAGATACTTATAAACTTTGTAAAGTCTTGGGCTAATATCCCTAGTGATGGGGAGTGTGCATTCGATACAATTGATGAGATTGTTAAAGGTAATGTTGCTGAGCTTAAGACTTTGGTAACTTCATTGAAGGATAACAAAGTAAGAGTTATGCTAGGTGTTAAAGATGGTAAGTATCAACAAGTATATACTCGTTGTTTCGGACGTCTAAAGCCTGCACGTACTGACATCTTTGTTCGTTCTTTGAACGATGAGTATGGCACATTCAATGCTGATTATAACTCAGATCTTATACTACAAAGGTATAATCCTGAGATTATAACACCTACAGCAGAGACTGAGCCTATTGCAGAGGCAGTAGATACTGATTGGTTATAAATAATAGAGGTTGGGGGGAGATTCATGTAAAAGAGGTTCAAGCATTAATAAGCACGTGTGTCCTCTTTCTCCCCCTTCCTTTTATTTACTATGATACATTCACGACAAAGCGAAGACACACTTACAAAAGAAGGATTACTTAGTAAAGTATCTGAATACCAGATATTTAAATACTATTGTCCACCTTTTGATAAACCAAATAAAAAGTTTAAAAGTGATCTTCGTAAGGACAGAAGTCCTACAGTATCTATAGCAATGATCAACACTAGGTTAAAGTATAAAGACTTTGGCCACCCTGATCATACCTTTGATTGTTTCGCTTATGTTGGTTATAAATACAATCTAAACTTTCGTGAGACTCTTAAACATATAGACCAAAGTTTTTGCCTTGGTTTATCAGCCGCTAAGAGTACGTATAAAGCACCCCCTAAACTCGTTGAAGACATTGAAATAACAGAGAGTTTACCTGTTAATATTCATGTTAAATGTAGAGACTGGAATAAAGAAGATGCTAAGTATTGGAAACAATTTCATATAAGTAAGAGAATTCTTCGTATATTTGATGTTAAACCCATAACACACTACTGGATCAATGAACAACGTTTTTCGTGTAATAGTATCAGCTATCGTTACCGCTTTGACTGCGGTTATAAGATTTACCGTCCGCTTGAAAGCGATTTTAAATGGAGCTCTAACGTGGGTAGTCACTGCCTTCAAGGCTACAATGAACTTCCTGAAACTGGTGATCAAGTATTTCTCACAAGTTCCCTCAAGGATGTTATGTGCTTGGCGTCTTTTGGTCATGCATCCTTTGCGCTTCAATCAGAAATGCTTATGCCAAACCAAAAAACCATTGATGAAATCAAAGAAAGGTTCAAAAAAGTAATCGTATTATACGATAATGATTTTGATAAACTTTCTAATCCCGGTCAAAAGATGGCCGATAAGATTTGTAGGTTATATGGTTTAAGTAATTTGAAGATACCTTCTCATTATAAGAGTAAGGATATATCTGATGTAGTTAAAAATAACGGAATACGAATAGCAAAAAATGTCATCAAGAACTTGGAAGGGACGAACAAAGCGAGGGACACCCAAAATAAAATCAAAGCCGACAGAAATAGATGGAATAAAGTTCCGTTCTAAACTAGAGGCTCATTGTTATCGGATGTTAAAAGATGCTTTTATAGAAGCTGATTATGAAAAACATAAGTATGTTCTTCTAAAAGGCTTTCATTATCCTAACAGTTCTTACGAGGACAACGGTAAAACAGGATTCCAAGATAAACAGAAACATAAAGTACGCGATATAACTTATACTCCAGACTTCGTAGATCCTAAAGGTAGATGGGTCATAGAGTGTAAAGGCTATGCAAACGAACGTTTCCCGCTTAAATGGAAGATGTTTAAACAACTCTTAATGGAACAAGATGATCCCCCGGTACTATTTGTACCACGGAATCAACGACAAAACATTGAGACTGTAAATCAAATTTTAGAAATAATAGCCCCGACTAAATAGTTGGGGCTTTTTAATGCAAAAATAAATGAGTATAAAGACAATTGGAACACATGCAGACAGTAATAGTACTGGTGTTGAAAAACGAATTAACAAATCTGCTGAAAAACTTGTCTTTGATATTCTTCAATCCACACAATACTCTACCCCTATTGCTTCAACTGTACGTGAGCTGGTGACTAACGCCTGCGATTCACAACGTGAGAAGGAAATTGCATTAGAGATATTGTCAGGAGAAAAAGAAATCAAAGACTATTTTATAACTAGACATGAAGAAGAATATAAAGATTCTAATTTCAATCCTAGCTACTATAGTAGGAATAGGCTTAGCGCTATTGATAGCGTCACAGTGCAATACACCGAGCGATCTGGCACTGGTTACTGCGATACTTTTAGCGTTTTGGACTACGGTGTGGGTATTGGAATGCCAAGGCTTGAAGGTTATTTGGAACTGGGTTTCTCGACTAAGAGGAACACGGCAGAAAACTTCGGAGCCTTCGGACTCGGAGCAAAAGTCCCGCTCTCAACAGGAGTAGACTTCTATACTGTAGAAACTGCACATGACGGTAAGTTATTTAAGTTTAACTGCTATGCATATAAGACAGATTTTATGATAGGTAAGTTCGAAGGAGATGGTCATGTGACTATGTCTAATGGAACTAATGTCTATTATAAAAATACTGAAGACACTAATTATACTAAAGTATCATTTGGTGTTAAGAGACACAACAGGGATAAGTTTAAAGAAGCTGTACAGGATCAGCTAAACTATCTCCCTAATGTAAAGTTTACTTACATCTACGAGGATGGGGTAGAATCAGATAAAACTGTTAAGAGTGAAGTTTTATACAACTCTGACAATCTGATTGTATCAGACTCGTGGGGTTGGAGTAAACCACATATACTAATGGTTAAAGATCCAAAGTCAACTACCGGTATTAACTATGGTTATGTAGATTTCCGTGAGTTAGAAATGGAATCTTTATGGGGTTCAGTGGCTATTAAATGTCCTGCACGTCAAGCATATACATCTCCAGGTAATGGAACTGAAGTTGTATTACAGGAAGGTGTTGATGTTACCCCAAGTAGAGAGAAAGTTATATGGAACGAAAATACCAAAGCATACATCCAAGGTGCAATTGAGAGGGCAGCTCAAGACGCAGCAGATGTGATTGAACAACAGTTAGATGAGAAAGACTTTATGACATGGATTAAAAAGTGCAGAGATGTCCTCTATAAAGGAGACAATGATGACTCAGTACTTAAAGCTCTAGGTCGTATTGTAGATAAAGAGAAGATCAAGCCTAAGTTTCCTGGAGATAAAACTATAACGTTTGCTGGCCCTGGTGGTCTATTGAAAGGATACAAGGTAAGAAATGTAAACAGAACATTTAAGAATGGAAAATGGAAGATTGAAAGAGAAGAAGTTGGTTGGGGTTCAGTGAACTTTAACAATTTGTATTTTATTGAAGGCAATCCGTCTAAGACTAAGGACCTGTACCTTATGAGAGAACAGACCCTGTCCATCATTACTCAGCATAATCCAGAAGAAGTTGGAGATTCAAACCCAATTAAAGAAGCGTATATAGATAATGTCAATCTTATGCGTGTACGTAATTGGGAATTGATTAAAGACTCTTCTACGATTAAGTGGGATTATGATGAAATAGAAATACCTGAAGACTTCGAAGCAGGAGTATTACACGATGAAGAGATAAGAGCACAGCATGGTAAGTTTGAAAACTTGACGCCTGCAGAACGTAGAGAGTTAACAGGAGAACAGGTTCTGTTTACTTTACGTCGAGCAGATTCAGGTGATAAGAAATATGCCAATGAAGTTGATGACTGGGTATGGGATAAAGTTGAGGCACCCCTTAACTTATTAAAGCAAACATCAGTAGAAACGTACTACGGTACATCTGAAGATGTTGACTTACTATATCTAGCCGCTACTATATGTGCGCCTAATGTTCCTGATTGGAACGGTGTTTATCCTGATCTAGATTATTGGCATCAAAATAGAAATACACATGCAAATGCACGGAATCAAAATCCTGTGTTTACTAACTTTAAACCACAACGTTTCTTTAATGATTATTATGGGAAATGGGCTAGTGGTATGGGGGAAGATAAAACAGCACAAAAGGAGACTCCGATACAGTTGTATAAAGTTTCTAATAAGATGGCTAAACAACTTGATGGATCAAACGCTAAGCACATTAGTACTTTCTTTTCAATGATTGATAATAATAAATGGACAATGAACGAACAAGTCAAAGAGTGGTTTACAGGATGTATGCTGCCTAAGATCCCAGACTGGGTATCTAAATTAAAAGAAGTTGACCCGCAGTACGAAGACGTCTTTACTAAATGTATGGAGTATCAGGATAAATATGAACATCATGATAACTTTTATTTCCATAGAGGAAATGAAAAGACTCAAGAAGTTATATCTCTAATGAAGAAGATGCATGACATGCAAGTCTTCTTGTTAGATAATGATGACCCTGAAGCTATCAAGAATAAATCCTTGGAAGTCTTTAAGGTTTCAGATATCCAATCAACCATCATGGATGAAGACATGCTTATACTGGGTCAGTACCTAGAAGAGTTCTTAGAGCCTCTACGTCCACTGTTTGACCAAGTTCATTTCATTGACTCTCAGGAGTTTTGGAAAGAAATTAGTTCGTATCTTGAGATGAAAAATAGACATAAGTTTAACCCACCATTATGATACATGTAAATAGAATAGGTGAAATGATATCCGGCAGCTACGGTAACACCCCGTACTCTCGTAATTACGAGGAGGATGTTTACAATGAAATGCTATCTCTTGCTACGCAAGCAGATGTAGTTTCAACGGTGGAAGAATATAACGGCATTCTAGAAAAGTTTGCTTTATTAACTACAGAAGATTTCGATAAGAAGATGATACACGACCAATTCTTGGGCGGGGTATCTCTTCATAAAGATTCTGCTGGAAGACATTTTGTTCAATTTGGAGAAGGAGAGGTATTAGGCACTCCGCTACCTGAATCATTAGTGAATCGTTTCTACGAATCACATGATAAAGGCGTGGATGTTTCTCCCCTTTACAAACTATGGATGAGATGGCTTCGTAATCCTATACTTAGCAAGAAAAATGAAAAGTTTACCGAAAGGTTCTTTGACTTTATCGACATGAAGTATGTGCACCCTACACTCAAGAAAGAGTTAATGGAGGAGCACGGACTAAGTGAAGAACTTGCTGAGCAACGTGCTACTATGTACCAAGTAAAGATCACTAAAGAGGGTCTTGTAAATGCTTTCAAAGTATCTAGAGAGATAATGCATAAGTATGATTCTGAGACAGGGGAAGAAGTTCCTCGTTACAAACGTACTTTTAATGTCGATACTGGAGAGATTGAAGGCGAAGGCTTACCTGATACTGTAGAAGAAAGACTCTTTGAGCCCTCTGTTATGGGGACTGGAGGTGATGCTTTCTACTGTGAGGGTGCTAACGGATTTACTAACCCAGGCCACTTTATTAAAGTTGGTTGTACACACAGACTCTCTTCATGGGATGAGGTGAACACTAATGATAATGCAACTTGTGTAAAAGGTTTACACGTTGGTGGTCTTAAGTATATCGCTTGGTATAGTGGTGAAATTCACAATGTTTTTATTGATCCTATGCACATTGGTGCTGTCCCTGATTCAGAGGATGGTGCTATTCGTTGCCTTCAGTACTTCGTACACTCCAGCTTAGTTGGTGTGAATGGTAGTATGTATCACTCTTCTGCGTATGCAGCTAAGACTGATGAAGAGTGGGTAAAATTAAAACATGATGTACTCCTTGATATGCAAAAGGATGTACTGTCTTTACAGAATCTGTAGTGGATAATGTAAATAGAATACCTAAAGACGGAAACATTTGTTTAATTGATGCAGACTCTCTTGTATACTATGAGATGGATAAAAGCACATACGAAGAAGCAGTCTATGGACTGGATAAGCGTATAGCTCATATCCTTGACCAATGTAATACTACACAGTATGCTGGTTTCTTAACAGAAGGCAGATGCTATAGATATGGAGTGGCACAAGATTACAAAGGTAATAGAAAAGGCAAACCCAAACCACCTATATTCTACGCTCTCAAGCAATACTTGAAGCAAGAGTATGGGTTTTGGGGCCTGTCTATTCTAGAAGCTGATGATCTTGTAAGCTACTATGCATATACTGATGAACGGAAAACTATCATCTGTTCACCGGATAAAGATGTGCTTTATCAATGTGTAGGCATGCATTACAATTATCGTATATCAGAGTTTCTGCATACCTCTCCTGAGGAAGCAGTTAAGTTTCTTTGGAAACAAGTCTTAATGGGAGATAGTACAGACCACATACCAGGTCTACCAGGTGTTGGTGAAAAGACTTCGACTAATTGGTTGAAGACTCGAACCAAAGATTTTGAAGGGTTCGCCCTAAAAAAGTACGTTGAAAAGTTTGGAATGGTGGAGGGATTATTTAAATTCCAAGAAACATTCCGACTTGTATACCTGCTCAGAAGTGAGGAGGATGTAATGAGAGAGGCAAATATTAAGTTACCGCCTCTTGAAGTTTCAAGTCGTACAAGCACCAAAGACCTATGGTAACATGTCAAACAGTTCAGTTTATACCCATCAATGGGAGGACTGTTAGGCTAACTGGGGATTTTTCTGTATGTACTACAGAAAAGGATGGTAAAAATATCAAGACCTTAACATTTGATTTTCCTGACGGCCCTTGCATAATAACCGTTGGGAACACTATCACAGTAGGAGACACAGCTAGGTTCAAAGTAAATGTCATAGTCGAAGCTAAAAGTTCCTTTGGAATTACTACGCACTACGATCTATTGACTGCTCCTTTGACTACTAGCAGTACTATGGCCCTCCCTTTCTTGGGAGGTAACCGTGGTCTCTTTATGTGGGACAAAATGTTTGTAAATGCTTTTGTGGCTACAGAAGAATATGAAGATTGCATTGCACTTCTTTATCGTTATTCTGGTCAGCCTATTTTTACAAAATTTGAATCTGCCTTGTGTTCTTTTAGAACGTTTATAAAAAGAATTGATCCGGATCCGTATCATGTACTTTTTATATTTGATATTCCAGAAGATGCAAAACTATCTTATGAACACTTTAGAAATGGACGCTATTCACTTATAGATGATAAGTGGAAGTTTAAAATTCTAGATTTTCATGGGTTTGATGCACACGGACATACAGGTCAAGTACTCTTTCAAGCTCCTGCTCTAAGGAAATCGTTAGAGGAAGAACTACAAGTCATATTGCCTGAAGATGCAGAGCTCTATGACAAAATTAAAATGACAAAAGAGAGATATAACCCTGAGTATTATTCACCTAAGAAACAAATCTTTAAATAATTCGTGGGGTACTAGGATAAATCGTATCTTAGTACCCTATTAATTCAATTAACACTATTATGATAGAAGGAATATGGTTTTGTGACGAACATGCTACAGATACATCAAAATATATAAGTAAAGATTTGGATACTATCGAAGAAGTAAAGTATATTCTCAACGAGATATATAAAATGCTCGATGAGAAGAATAAAGCCTACGGAGATTCCGCGTTGAACCCGATTAGATTATTTTCACGAGCTAATGCTCAAGAGGCACTTCGTGTACGAATAGACGATAAGCTAAGTCGGATTAAAAATCAAGATCTTAATGATAATGAGGATTCAATTGCAGACTTAATTGGGTATCTAGTTTTACTTAAAGTAGCTATTAAAAAGAAAAGGGGCTAACGCCCCTTTTTTACCACGGATTATTTCTGTAAGAACTTAATCTTTTCCTCAGGAGTTAACGTTGATATCATACCATCAACAACTGGAAGAACTCTTTTAATCTTGTGCATGATTTTTCTATCACCTTTCTCATTGATACCTGACTTACGCTGATAGAAAATATCCTCTTCCCCGGTTATCCCTATTGCGTATCCTACCTCAGCAGCACCTTGGTCAATAAGCCCAGTCCACTTTCTTAGCAGGTTAGCTGTAGCTGTTGGTGAATCTATTATTCTCATAGCTTCCTTTGGATTAACAAACTGTAGCATCTCTGTATTCAATCGTTTAGCTTGATAAGCAAAGAATCTAAGAGCATAGTTATCATCGTCATCATCACTCATCATACCGGCTAAAGCTCTCCCGATCGCATACGTTGCTAATACTACAGATGTCTCAAAGAATGCACGGCGTATGTTTTGTTGATCCGTCTCCGAGTAATCACTTAGTGCAAATCTACCTTGAGTAAACATGTTCTTTAAGTAATCTAATGCTGATAAGTACATACCTCTAGTTACTGTACCTGCTTCCTGATCTACGTGGTATCCATCACCATGCCCAAACCTCTTACGAAGTTGTGGTTGGAAATAATTACGGAATAAAGTCATCACTTTACCTAAAGCTGATCGTTGGAAATGTGACTTATCACGTCTACCTTTTATTTGGTTAGTTCTTTTTTGTACAGAGTTAAGCTTAGCTACAAATTTACCTTGATCAAAGTTAGCAACACGTGGGTCTACCACAAGGAACCCTTTTTCATCCATTACTAGAAGATCCCATAAATCAGCAGGCTTACCTTCTTTGTTGTTAATTACCTTACCACTCTTATCCTTAAGCTTACCTTCCATAGCTTTCATTAAAGCAATCATTCTTACACCAGAAGTCTGATGTTCCACTGCATGCTGCAGTACAAAGAATGAATCAGTAGACATAGCTTGTTTAGTCTTACCACCGGTAATATTTTTACCCGCTCCATCTGTCATTTCTACAAGTGCATCAAACATTTGCATAGCTTGTCCAAGTTTGGTAGTTGGAGCCATCTTACCTAAGTCTGACATTGCTCCTCCTGAAGCTGCGTATTCTGCTATAGCTGCTCTGTAATTTGCACGAGTAAAAAACTGTCCTGCCCATGCTTCCTCCCACGTCATAAGGTTATCAAGAATTGCTTGGTTACCTGCTTGAAGTGTGTTAAACGATAGCGTGTTAAGTGCTGTTAATACAGACACTGATGATGCTATCTTGTTTGCCTCACCAAGACCTCTAATGTATTGAGGTATATCATACATACCATAGAAGTTAGCATCTACAAATGACTGCAAATGCTTAAAAGTATTAGAGTCTATACCCTTACCCTTTCTGTATACTTGAGCGTCTCCTGGAGATAGCTTATTAAGAATCCTAGACCCAGTTGATGGATCAGTTTCTAATACTTCTCTACGTGCATGTATGTCAAGCATAGTATTTACTAATCCTTGCATCTCAGCTTTAGCTTCAAACATGTTTGTCATATGATGAAACTGCATTAAGCTAGCTGCTATATCACGACTTACATCTTTAGCATCAACTCTATTTGTGTACAGGATTGGTACACCTTTTTGTACTTGCCCATCTACTTCCTGGAATACACCATACTCTATATCTGTAGCTTGTCTAGTTAAACTGTCTACTACTTGATCTTTAACACCAGAGAACACTCCTTGTTCCTGTACTCGATCTGCACTATCTTTTCTAATAGCAGGCATCTGATACGAGAACGTATCCCATGCATTAGTAAATAAATTAGCTTTAGTACCTCTAGCCTGGTCAGCATGGTATCTATCTACCATTGCTTTGTAATAAGCTTTCTTTGCAGGATCTGCTTGTATAGCCTCCCATTGCTTACTCCTATACTTATCACTAGGTCTAGCTAATGCTCCTGAATAAGTTTCATTACTTTTATTCCATTTAGCATCTTTAACTAACTCTCCTAATTCTTGCTTTAATACTGCTAGTTTATCTTGATCGAATGCAGACTCTGATCCTTCTAACTCTGCAATTTGATCTTTTAGTTTTTGTTGTTCTTTTTGATTTTCATCAAACAATGCATCAGCATTTTCAACCGGCTGAGTATTCTCTGCATACCAAGCTGCTCTACTTCTATAGTACTGTCGTACTGCAGGAGAACCTTTACCTGTCTCATCCATAGCCCATTGCTTGTAAGCTTCACTATTCCTAGCTACAAACTTACCGTTTTTATCTTTAGGCCATCCATTATTTTCTTTAAAGCTATTTTCTGCATTAGTACGTGCTTTGTAAAATTCATTTACATCATACTCTTGTACTAAAAATAATAAATTTTGTCCTTTAACATTATGTTCTGTTAAGAAAGGTTTATTGAATTCACTAACATTAATGCCCCCACCTTTAGCTTCTCTAAATGCATCATATACTTTTTGGAAATCAAAGATAGTTTTTCTACTACCTTCATTTGCCTTAGTCATTTGATCTATATAGGCAAGAGCAAATAACTGAAGATTTTGTTCTGAAGAATAAACTAAAGGATCCATTTGATAAGAGTATGCAGACTTATCTACATGCGCTTGAGTCATTTCTTTTATCAACTGCTTCCTGCCAAGCTTCTTATTACTTAGCTGTTCAATTTTAAGATCAAGAAGTGCTTTTTCTCTTTGAGCATCGCTAAGCTCTCCTCTACCATGCTTAACTTGTATTAAACTGTACTCAGGATCTCTCTTATCAATACCAGCTATGTCTTTATTACGTTTAGCTGCTGCAATAATATTATCTAAATCTGCATTTACTTCCTCACTACCATAGTTAACAATAGAATCAGCTGCTAGTGGAATAGCTATCTTAAGATATTCATTATCTAACTCTTGAGCATCAATTAGTGCTTCTTGTAAATCTGCTAGAATATCTTTCTTACGTTGCTCTGTACCTTCTTCCCCTACCACATCACGCAGCAATACTTGTGTTTGTCTTACAAGACTACCACCCCCATCTACTCCGTCAATAATTCTTCTTACTACATCAACCTGCTGTAATACTCTTAAAGCTTCTTTCTTACCAACTGGTGCCTCTCTTTCAGATAGATTTCTTAAATCATTCATCATAGCCTTGGCCCTGTCTACATTAAGAACTACATACTCTTGGATCTTCATAAACGCATCAATGTCGTTTTTGTTTTCCTTTAGTCTCTTAAGGTTTTTCTTTAATTCTTTTAGCCTACGTACTTGTTCAGTGTCTCTTGTAGCTTCTGGCACCATCTCGAGTTGACGTATCTCTGCATTGACGCTAATAGTAGCAGTCTTGTACAGGTTATCAACTTCAGTTTGCATATCCCTAGATCGTTGGACTTTGGAATTAAATATACCAGACAATTGTAATCCACGTAATTCACCAGCAAACATCTTTTCTGCAAGAACTACAGCCGCATCAGGTTGTACCCCAAACAGTTTACCTATAGCTCGCATAATTCTGTTAATCAGTCTACGGAATGCACTAGGCTTATTCTTTTCAATGTTAGCTCCTTCAATACCTATAGCTGTTACAAGTATCTCTTTACCCATTTCAAACTCACTTAAGTTATCACCTGCATACGCATCTTCTACTTGCTTGACTAGATCTGGACGAAGCTTTCTTACTTGTGCTATGTATTTTTCTACTTCTGCTTTAGGCAACATGTCTACAATGATGTGACCAAACTCGTGGTAAGCTGTATCGTCTGTCATCTGTGATGGATCAAACGTAACAACGTCTCCGTCAACTTGACCTTTTACCCCTTTTGGCAAGGAGCCTTCTTCTACGATTACATCAATTCCCGCATCTGCAAACGCAGCTTTTAGTTTAGAAATCTTAGCCTTAGGATCTGCCTCACGACTTAAGATTGCATCAATTTCTCTACTTAATGTTGCTTTATTCTGTACAGGTTGCATACTTTCTGGAGTAGCATTTTTGTTAGGATATAATATACTACGATCGTTACCTGCTTCATTTAACATTCCTTCACGTCCCCTTGTTTCAGTTCTGTGATAAGTTACTATCTTTTGGCCTTCTCCATCTGAAATTCCTGTTTCTATTCTTTCATATACGTAAGAGTTTCCAAACCCATCAGTAGCTACTATATAAAATGGTTTTCTTTTTAATATTTTATCAGGAATAATACTTAATACTGGCGATGGTACTCCTCTTACCATACTAACTGCATTATCTAATACCGGGAACATAGGTTTTTTACCAAGCTTCATATGACCGTAATCTTGTAGGAACCTAGATTTAAGATCATTCAGTGCTGATGCGGTAGTCTCTACCTTAACCATTTCTTGTGCTAAGTATTCTCCTGCACCTATTTCTTTCATAACAGAGTTAGGTAACATCCCAAACATAGAAGTTGGGGATGTTATAAATCCTGTAGTAGATATTGAATTGGTAATAAGATCTTTAGCAAAGTTCTTTATTTGGATAGTAGTTTGTGCATCATACCCAAAAGACTCTGGTCTATTTAGCATGCGCTCCCACTCTCTTTGCATCTTGTTTTGCTCAGCTAATGTTCTACCTTGAGCATTGTTAAACTCTAAACTAAAGAACTTGTTTTTAGCATTATATTGAGTCTCTTTAGGAGTAAGCTGCTTAATAATACTAAGGTTAGCTATTAATGGCAGCTGTCTCATATTACTCAAGCCTGCTATAATATTCTGATCCGTAGATAAATGTACTATGCTTAAAGTATCTTCTGTCAAGTAAGCAGACTCGCTAAGTGGGGACCCTTGCTTAGTAAGTAAATGATGAGATATTATTCTATTTAAAGCTTTATGCTCTTCTATACCTAAAAACCCTTTACCAGTTAAATCTTTTACAAAGTTTTTAAATCCAGTAACTGATATCTGTGTACCAATCATACCTGCTCTATTGGCAACATCTATTGCTGTTTCCATAGCTCCATAATATGCAGCTTGGTATCTATACAGGTCTCCTGTCAACACTCCCTCTACAAAAGATGCTCCTCCATAAGCATCAAGCTGTCCTTCTCTAATAGCATTTATCTTATCGAAGTATGCCTGGTGTGCAGCAACAGTACCAGCCCCGTCTATGTTGTCTACAGACACGGCTGAGTATGTAGTCTGCAATGCATTAGCACCTTTATATAAAGCTATTAACGTATCCTCTATTTCTCTAGTAGGAGTTTCTTCTGTAATATCTAGATTAGCTGTATTATTTTCTTTTTTATTACTACCAAAGAAGAATGCTTTCTTAGGAGTATTTTCATCTTTGCTTTGCATAGCTTCAGTAACCTTCCTTACATGTGGATTGTTAAGAAACTTAATAATTTGTTGTGGTGTGGCACCTATGCTTAATAGGTATACTGTAAGTGGTGCTGTCTTAGAATTATCGTTAGCTGCATTTTGCAACGGATCTTTTACAGAGTCAACAGCTGCAGATAGGTATTGCTTCAAGTAGTGGTCAGTAGGTCTGATGATACCAAATACATCCGGGAATGCTGAGTTTTGTGTAACAGCATTTAATCTCTTACCATCTACAGTTACAGTTACAGGACCAGTGATCTCTTGTCCTGTTGACGTTACTATGTTTCGTCCAGCTATAGAGTTAGCATATATACCACGGAGTGACATAGATAACATGTTCTCGTATGCAGCTGTAATATGTGTCATAGGGTTAAACAAGTCTACATCACCACGCTGTTCTTTACTCATACCTATCGCTGCTAGTCCTGCTTCAATATCTCTAATACCTTCTGGGTCTAAAACTTCTTGTGCATGAATAGGATCTACAGCAACAGCTTCCATCACATCTAATATGATATTGTTTACTGCTTTTGCAGGGTATGTTGCATCAAGTATTTGTGCCGGGTTAGCACTAAGAGACTTATAGTCTGGCATAATTCTACCTGTACCGTCTTTCTTTTGTGCGGGCATCATTAAGAACATCTTATCAATGTCAAAGTCAGAACCCATAGCAGTAGTAATCTGAGCTGGTACACGTACCGCGGACTGAGCTCCAGATTTATTAACCCTTTTAATTTTAAGAGTTACCATAAATGATTTACTCGCATTTGGTATACGGTATGCAATCATTCTTTTGTTTTCCTCTGCTACATCTGTAGTATCTAAGTCTACACCTACAGGCAAGTCAAGTCCAAACGCTTTCATTTGTGCCTCTCCTATCTCTATCTCTGCATGTGTAACATAACCATCTTCGTTTACATCTAAGAACTTAAGCTCTCCTGTTTCTTCATGAGCCCCAAACTCTGCAAACTGCACCATCTCAAGCCCATCAACTTTTTGCTTGTATACGTTTCTTCTAAAAGCACTAAATAATAGACTATCAAATGTAGTTTGGAAACCAGGGTAGCTAAGTGGTAAACCAAACATCACATTACCTGCCTGATCTAACTCTAGCCTCATACTTTCAATAACATTCTCAGCAAGGCCTCTTTCTTTAGCCATGTCTAAAAGCCTATTACGTAAAGTAACCATAAACTTACTGTCTACTATCTGGTCTTTATTTTGCTCAAAAAATTCACTAGTAAATCCTAATGCATTTTTAAGTTCGTTAAGATCATTCTGAACCTTACGTTCAATAGCATTATGATATATCTCCAACATCTTAGAGCCCTTAACTTTTGTAGCCTTGCCGGTTCCAATGTTAAGAGTGTAGCTATGATTACGATCAACGTTAGCTATCTGATTCTTCTTAGGCTGCTTACCAAGGTTTGTCTTGGTCTCTTCTTTGATGCCTATATCTTGCGGGAATCTTAGACCTCTAGTGTCCAAAGTCATTACATGCAGTTGATCAAACTGTCCTGCAAATAAAGTTTCTGGGGTAGATATAAGTTTGTTATCTACAATCTTATATGGACGTATCTGCCCAAGCTTAGTAGCTGACTCTGTATTGATGACATTAATAGGAGTCTGACCTGCATATTGATCTCTTCCTTCCATACGAGCAAGCATATCTTCAAGAACAGGACGTCCATCTGCAAGATCTCGAGTAAGAATCATGTAAGAATTTTTATCTGATATAGGTATATTTATATCAGAGAGAGATCCTCCCATATTATTTATTGTATCATACTGAGGCTTCATAGGGACAAGTGGACTACGTGTTACATCCCAAGGTTGTCCAGCTTTGTACTCTTCGTACACCTCCTGATCGCTAGGCATCCATTCTCCTTGTCCTTGCCTAATTTTTCTGTAGTGGTCTATGCTAATAAATGCTTGTGCATCTGTAGCGTTAGTTTCTCTATACTTTTTTATTGCATCCTCTGCAGCTTTTTTAGCATTTTCTGGAGTAGCCCCACGACTTATTAATCCTTTCTCAATAGCAGCACCATATTTCTCTGCAAGTCCGTTAAGATCTTCAGGGGTAAGATCTTTAACTGTAGCAGTAGTAAATGTAGGATCAGCTCCATACTCTCCTGCAACAGTTATATTAAGCATGCCTCCTGGTGTAGTAACAAGATTGGCTCTCTTAATAAATGTTCTTCCGTCTTTAGTCCAATTGCTTGTACCGTTACGTAACATTTGATTAGATACTTTTTTACCTAATACATCAGTTAAAATAAAATCCTCTAAGAAATTATCTAAATTACCATAATTAGAAAATACATCTGCTCCAAGCTTTGATTTAAGAAGTCCTTCTAAATTTGGATTCGCATCTTTTATTTCTCCTTTGATTGTAGATAGAGCCTTGTTAACATCTTCACCTAACCCTTCTAATATTTCATTGCTTATTGGATCACCATATTCATAATGATTATAAATAGCTTGAGCTCTTTTTTCATTATACTTTAGCCCAGGTAAGTTCATTCTTTTGAACCACTCCTTAGTATGGTAACCTTCTATTAGTGGATCATTATTTGTTTTAGCTTTATCTATGTACCTCTTTGCCTTGTATGCTCTGTGCATATCAAGTATAATCTCATTCTTAATAATAAGAGTAGCAGTCTCATTACTAACTAGTCCAAGCGCTTTAAACCCTTTCCCATTCCTATTAGATACCTTAGGGAAAGTATGAAAAGTCATACGCTTTCTATCCGCTTGTGTAGTAAGTGCTACATTAGATGTATCCTGGCCTCCGTTATGAAATTGAGACATAACAACAACCATCACGTCTTCTTGGTTAAGTTCGTCGTATGCTTTGTTCTGTTCTCCTTTTAGTATCCCAAGATCTGTAAACTTAAACTTACCTTTAAATTTAGGCGAAGTAAGAAGCTTTGCACTTATACCTACAATTTGACCTTTAATGCTTACCCCATCTTTGCCTAGCATTTCTACAGCTTGGGTTCCATCTTTTATTCTATTCTGTAGATTATTTATTTCTGTACGAGCATTAATAGGGTAGATAAGCTTACCTCCCATATTAAATGAAGTAGCAGGAGCTGACTCAAATGGTTCTACAAAGTCTCTTATAACTCTGTCAATAGTTTTCTTTTCAGTTTCAAACAGATTAACATGACCTATATCATCACCTTTATTATTCCTTCTAGTAGGATTTGAATGTAATGCAGCTAACGTTGTGAGTTGTGTTCTAGGAGCACTAATAAGTCTAGATATATCTACATTGCCGCTAAGCACTTGAGATCTTACACGCTCTCTTGCCTCTTCTCTTGTAGGAGCTATGCTCATACCCATGTCCATTAAAAGATCAGCAAGTACGTTAGCATTCTCTACAGTATTCGTACTGTCTTTCTTAAGCTTAGATATGCCTTCTTTAATAGTAGCTGCTTTTTCTGGAGAAAG
>Ga0098060_1000048_pt1 | contig 60090 bp, 63 predicted proteins | sample 21_taG_FD_77063 | JGI IMG/M metagenome (GOLD analysis project Ga0098060, IMG submission 77063) | Marine viral communities from the Subarctic Pacific Ocean - 21_ETSP_OMZ_AT15319 metaG | ecosystem: Environmental > Aquatic > Marine > Oceanic | place: Pacific Ocean | collected 2015-01-19 | reverse complement strand
TAAATAAATACTTTACCATATCGTTATAGTATTCGTTAACTTTGTATATTGATGGATCTTGAGGTCCTATTAGTGATATTTGACCATGGTAATCGATTATTAATTCATATATATGCTCATTACCTGGTTCGATACCGTCCTTAGAAGCATGATAAAGAACAGACTCTAAAACTTTTGTTGCATCATAGAAACGTTCATTATCTGTTTCACCATAAAGTTTACCTATATGTTTCTCAAATTCATGTTTATAAGTTTCATAATATTCATCTTCTAAAGCAGCTCCCCAGTTATCTCTCCAAGTCCATTTCATTTCATCAATCATTTCATCAACTTCTTTTTCCACCTCACCATCCAAATGAGTTATAAAAACCAACCAATTATATTTAGCACTTTCCAAATCTCCACCTAAGAAACTTTCCATTCTATCCTTTGTCACATAAAAAGAATCATCACCAAGACCATCTTCTTCGACCCAAGGATGGAATTCTTCTCGCCAATTCTGAATTACCTTTCCTTCATATTTTTTAAGAAACCATAATACCATTCTCATAAAGTTTTCTCTATTAGTGGCGGTAATTATATCTTCAGTAGAAATATCTGGAGTATACTGTAAAAAATCCATAGCGTCCGGATCATTGGAAAAAACATGTTCAGCGTAGTACTGGATATCATCCTTGTTGGTAAATAGGTTAACCTCATCACCTTTATCTATTTTATAAATTATTTTTCCAGTTTCTTGAGTTTCATAATCAAAATCATTTGGGTGGGAATTTAACCATTGTTCTAATATGTGTTCATGAAAAAGTTCTTTATCTTCTCTAGACATTTTAGGGTCTTGGATTTGTAAGGCATCTATAATAAACATTAATCCTTTATGGACCTCTTCTTTTAAGTTTTTAATAAAATCATCCCCATACCCCTTTGAATCCAAATAATGATAGACACTAGCCATGTCATAATTGAATAATTTAAGATATTGTTGAACTTCTTCGTCATCAGGATCATGAAACCTAGTTAGGACTTCTGGCATGTTAGACAAGTCGGTGGATTCAGATAATATTTTCTTAATAAGATATTTCATCAATTATAAATATCATGTATTCTCCAAGTTTTTTTGAACAAAACCGTCTTTTTTATTTTTCCGGTGTATATATATAATGTAAATGGGGGAAAGGGGGTAGACACAAAGAAGAGAGAGCATTATTTATACACCGGTCGACGGTGTTTTTTATTTTACACCCCTACACTTTTTCCTTAAAATCTTTATATTCTTCTTATGTTCAAGACGGATTCTAAAATACTAAACTGGATGAGTAACAAATACATCAACGAGATTGTTACCAAAGACCTTAATCGTTTTCTCCAAGAACTTTCCGAATCACTGGATAATCAAGTAAAATCTTTCGCAACAATAAATAAGGTAAAACTCGACTCAAATGAAAATGACCATTATCTTATTTTAAGAGGGAATAAAGGACACAAATGTAAACTTAGAGAAGTAATCGAAATAATCCAAGCGCATTTAGAGAACGAATTTAATATACATACTAAATTTAATCTTAATGAAATTAGGTATGGGAGTAGAGGAACAGCTGGTTGGGAAGAACATCGGGAGTTTTCTTTATTACTTAAAGTAATTTAATTATATTTATAATAAAGAAACATCTTATGTCAGAACAAAATATTAAAAAATTATTAAGAAGAATACTCCGTGAGGATGTGGTGACTGACGCTACGAATAAAGTTCATGGTCATTTAGAAAAACTTGTTATCGCTAAAGAGCAAGAAGAGGGTAATGGTAGAAGAGTAATAAATAAACCATCCTTTCCTCGAATAGTGGAGATGATGCCTCAGAACCCTAAAAAGGCTTTTAGTCTTTATGAGAATGTTTATGAAACCCTTAAGGAAGGGGCGCCTACCCCGAAAGAAGTAAACTCGATGTGGAAAAAGTACGCAGAGTCTACGAATATTATAATGTATGTAAGAAGAATTGCAAAATTTATACATAAGTATTACGGTGAAAATACCGGACAAAAAATAGAAAAATAAAAGTTATGGGCTGTGGATGTAAAAAAAACAAAAAATTAACAAAGGAAAATACTAATCCTACTATAAGGAAACGAAAACAAGAAGAGATAATGAAACTTAGAGAATCTCTCCGAAACCAACTAAAAAATTTCCATCGTTTAAGTAAGTAAAATTTTATTATTAAAATAATTTTTCTTATCTTTGTAGTATGAATAAAAAATCTACAAAGATAATATCTATTGGTTGGGGTCAACAAGAAAAGTCAGTTGCGATGGGAAAATTAATCCAACAAAAGAAAGCAAAATTTTTATATTATTCTTGTGATAAATTCTATTACGAAGTTGAACGTGGTAATAAGGTTTAATAAACTTTAACTCCAACTTGACAAAACTGGTGGAAATATTCACCTAAATGACTAGATTCTTCTCCCTCCCAAAGTTCTTCAAATACAGCTTGTTCTTCACCATCGTACTTACGAAAAGACTGTAAAGGGTAATCTTTTTTTTCAAATAAATCTTCACCTATCACCAAACCGTTCCAAAGAATCGGTCTTCCTTTTTCACTGGGTCTAAGTTCTACAATAATATTCCAACAAGAGTATCCCGAATCCCCAAAATTTACACTATCATCGAATGAAAAGTCATACCCAACTGGGATTACACGATATTCTAAATCATCAATATGGTCACTTCCTCTACCATCATGAAATAGTTCCCCCCAATGACGAGATTCGTCATAAGCTAAAGTTCCTTTAACACCACCTTCCCACTCTATTCTTAGAATGGGGTAAATAACATCAAGAACATTATTAAATGCCTGGTCCATATCTCCCGTCGCAATATCAAGATACCTCAACACTTTCCAATCAGCGTGTCCCGCCCGATCCCATTGTTTGAAAAGGACATCTTTGATTTTAGGTGTAATATTATTATACTTGGACTGGATGTCGTCTATATAAAGTTCTTGGTTAATACCTCCCGACTCAAATAAAAGTTGTTTTAACGTTTTCATCACTAATAAATATCTGCAGGTATTTATATGTAATGAAACTATCTGAATTCTATAAAAATCTATATGAAGTGGCGGCACCTGTTACTCATATATGTGTAGACTGGGAAAAAACAATTAAAGGTATGGTAGAATTACCCCCACTAGGTGTTGTTGATGAAAAAAGTTTTTGTGCTAATTGTATGATAGATAAAAATTTTTATACTGCAGCAGCTCCAGCGGCGACACCCTATTGTGAATGTTGTTTAGCACCTTCTAAACCGAAAGTTGTTGACCCTAAACCTAAGGACGGACTCACACCCGCCTTTTTAGAAACAATAAAAAAAGGTTACTCTCAATTTGGGTGTGGTTTTTTAGAAAGTAATAAAACAAAACACGAAACTAAACTTGGTGAATTAAAAGGTAAGGGAGGTAATCCAAAATGGGTAAAGATGTTAATGGATAAAATAACCTATATAGATAAAATAATAAAAAAAGATTGTACAAAAGAGACACAAACTAAACCAAAACCTACTACTCTCCCACAAGTAAGTGTAAAACCAACAGAAGTACCCACAGAAACACCAACAGAAACACCACAAAAAATAGAAAAAACTTTTGAACAACCGAAAGTTATTCCAGAACCGGTATATAATCAAGAAGATGAAATTGTTAATATAGATTCTGTACAAACCAATGAACTAGTTAGTGATTTAGAAATAGAATTAGAGAGAGAAATTGTTAACCAACTACCAGAGGTACAAAAAAGATTGGAGGAGTTTAATATAGACGCAGAAAAAATGTCTTATGTCATACCTTTAACAACCGAATCAAAAAACTTTATGATGGAATTGGAAATGAATGGTGTTAAATTACCATATCTAATGTTATATTATGAAAACTTGGAGACACTGAATAACGCAGTACAAGGAAATACTTATGTAGAGTTTAACAAATTACAACCTCTTAAAAACAGAGTTAATTATAAAGATTTTTGGGAATGGACTAAAAGTTTATGGGAAGGGAATAATGAATGGATTAAAACAAAGGTACGAGGAACTATACCCGAATTCGATAAATCAACAATTCTACCTTAATCTTTCTAAAAACGATTATATTTATAATAAAAGAAAATATTATGAGAACACAATCAGAAATTAAAAAAAACAATATTAGGAAAGCTAATCTTCTAAGAGAATCAGAAAGTAGAAAAGAAAGAGGACAAATGACTTCCAAGTTTGGATTATACGAACAATGTGGTACAGGATTAGATACCCAAGGAGAATACATGGGAGCCCCAATGGGAACAGAACCAATGGATATGATGGGTGACGATATGATGGACATGGATATGGACATGGATATGGATATGATGTTAGGGGATGACGATGTTGCAATGGACGATGAAATGTTAATGATTTTCATGGAAGATAAAAACGCAAAACCAGATTTTTTAGATTTAGACGGAGATGGTAATACTACAGAACCTATGAAAAAAGCGACTAAAGATAAGATGGATGAAAAATCAGGTTGTGGTGGTAAAAGATACAATGAAGGAAATTGTGGTGGTAGTAGAAGATATAATGAAGAAGACTTAGATGAAGAAATTACTGGCGGAAGAGGAGACTGTGACTGTCCACCAAATCATATTGGATCGGTACACAATCCAGTAAAGGGTTGTATTGGAACTGGTTGTACACCAATCAAGGGAATGGGTGGATCTGGAAAAGTATCAGATTATGAAACAGAGGACCATAAAGACAGAAGTAAGTTTGATGGAAGAAAGTCTAGAGTAGTTGGAGTTGATTCTAACATTGAAAAACAAAGAATGATGAAAGAAAGTTATAAAGCTGTTAGTGCTACTCCACAAAAAGACGGATGGGGAAATAGCTTTAACAATATTCTTACCGAAAATACACAAGTTAATGAAGTTAATTCATTAATGAAACGAATGAAAAAAGTAATCAGATAGATAAATTAAGATGAGTGGGGAAACCTACTCATCTTCATTATATAACTCTTGTAAATTGTTTTCTCTTTCGTAACACTCATCTTCAAGAAGGTCAACCTGTTCTTGAAGAAAATCAATTAAATTTCTTATACAACTAGTATCCGGACATTGGTCCTTCCCTTCTAGTATTGAGTTACCTATTTCACTATAGATAAAATTGTCGTCGCCAAACATAATTTAAGTTTTTATAAAATTTATTATTAATATGTATTAAATATACACATATTCTGAAAAAAACATTTGTCTTATTTTATAGTATAATTAGTCATTTTGGCGTTAAATGATATTTATTTAATGATATGAGAACAAAGACAAAATTGAAGTTGATGACAATCATAACCGAAAAGGTTACTGACTTTATCAACAACGATGTGCCCGATATTTATAAAGAAGAGAAAGATCCTCAAAAGATGTCTGAGGGAGAACTGGAAGAATTTATAGAGGGGATTAGATTAGATGAGGAACTAGGTTTTAAGGTTATAAAAGAAATGAGAAGAAGTATTAAAAGTTTAATTAAAAAAGGTTTAGATGAAGAATATTAACGAAGAGATTAAAAGAATTAAAGAGTTGATGGGGGAACACATCCAACACAATAATTTTAATCAAATGGGGATAAACAGTAAAACCATCAGTATGGGAGGTGTTATTCACCAGGAACAAGATGCCCCACCTTCCACAATAGAAACACCAAGAGATTTAGAAATTAAGGCTAAAATAGAGATTAATAAAGAAAAAGAGGAGGAGAGAAGAAAGGAGGTAGAAGAAAGAAAAAAAAGAGAAGATTCGGAACAAATAAACCAATATCGGGATGATGTAACGAAAAAACAAGAAGAAAGAGAAGAAGAGTTCGAAAAAGAAAAAGAAGAATTAAAAAAGAAAGAAGAATTAGAAGCTAGGTTAGCTGCTCAAAGAGAAAGAACCACTTAAAAAAACAAATCTATGAAAAAACTATTTACGTTATCACTTATGAAAAAGTTATTATTTTTATTGGTATTATTACCAACAATGTTATTTAGTCAAACTACAATGGAACCCGTTACTTTTAGACTAGATATAAATGATGTTATAGCTACTGTACCTAATTCTGATTCGGCACAAGTATTTATACAAACTAGTGTTGCCAATTGGGTTGATATACCAATGGAAGATATTGGAGGAAATGGTATATGGAGAAAAAATATTAATATATCACATCCAACTGGTCAAAACATAGATGTATTTTATAGATTTAAGATAACATCTTTTGGTAATAATGGATTACCATTTACAATGTGGGAAGGAGGAGCTTATGTTGATACCACTTGCCTTTCTGATCCTAGCACTCAAGGTTTAGCTCAAGGTGACATAAGACAGATATTATTTCCACAAGAGTTAATCAATAATGGTACTTATGTTAATCCAACAGGTGAATATAAATTAACACATTGTTTTAATGAATGTGGAAATGCACCATGTACACCACCGGTAATAACATATGATTCTTGGTTAAATGTACAATTTCAAACGGATAATTATCCAGAAGAATCATCTTGGGAATTATTAGATTCCTTAGGTAACGTAGTCATGCAAGTTGATGGTGACTCATTAAACGGTGTCACTTTATACGATACTACATTAGATTTATCTTCAGGAGAATATGTATTAAATCTTAACGATAGTTATGGTGACGGTCTTGGTGCTTCACAATGGGGAGGTACTGACGGTTGGTTTTTAATTCAAAATGATTGTCAAGATACATTATCATTTGTTGCTGGTAATTTTGGTTCTTTATATACGGACACTTTAATTATAGCACCATGTGCACCACCTACAGGAGGATGTACCGACACAATGGCAACTAATTATGACCCAGGGGCAGCATTTGAGGATGGTTCATGTATTTACCCACCTTGTAGTGGATTAGATACATTATGGGGTGAATGGTATTGTAACGGACCGAGTGTAACACTTCATTGGCATTGGGAACCGGGAGAAAATCCAAATTGTCAAGTTATTTCATATTCAAGAACAAACAACCTTAATACTCTATGGGATAATGCGAATGTTTACCAATATCCAGCAAATTGGGGTAATACAGGTGTAATGTCTTCCAATAAACAACCAAACACTACTTATTATTTCCAAGCGATGTTGGCTGATTCTACTTTAACTGACACCGTAGTTATAAATACTGGAGAGTGTAACGTTGGTTGTACAGACCCTGCGGCCTTAAACTATAATCCTTGGGCAAATATAGATGATGGTACCTGTCAACTACCACCGGCAAACTGTGTAACAGGAGAATCAAATATTGTGGTCACAGTAATTCCTGATAGTTATCCTGATGAAACATCATGGGAAATAGCAGATACAACGGGAACGGTATTAACATCTTCACCCGTTTATACCCAACCAGGCGTTCCAGTAGTAACAGAAACATGTGTACCAAATGGTACTGTAATAGAATTTAGTTTATTTGACGCATTTGGTGATGGTTTATGTGGTTCATGTTATGGAGGTTCTGATGGAACGGTATTAGTACAAACATTATGTGGAGATACCATACTATCAATACTACCAGGTGATGCTAATTTTGGAAATGATACGATTACCTCTCCATATGTTGTACAACCTTGTACACCAAATGTAATTTTAGGGTGTACTACCCCAGGATTTACAGAATATAACCCTCAAGCAAATACAGATGATGGTACATGTAGTACACCAGTAGTATTGGGTTGTACAGATATAACTTCACCAGATTACGATTCTACTGCGAATACAATGCAAATTGTACCACAATGTCAATACACATTAACAATTACAGATGAGGCAGAAGATGGATGGTTTGGTGCTTGGGTTGGAATAGTACAAGATACCACAATTTTAGGTCCGTTTATGATGGGACCAAATGATGGGTATTCAGAAACATTTACAATTAGTTTAAGTGCTCTAAGTCCGGTTGAGTTAATGTTTTTTGCTCCTGGACAGTCGGCAACCACGGCAAATCAATGTGGGTTCTTTTTAACAGGTCCAGAAGGTGATACTACCTTATCGGGAGGTACAAATCCTTGGACGGATCCAATGTTACAATTTCCTTACAAATATAGTGGAATTCCTTACTGTGGTGATTTTTGTACTGACGGAATTCTTGGTTGTATGGATTCAACAGCATTAAACTATAACCCATTGGCGAATATGCCGGATAACTGTACACCAATTGTTTTAGGGTGTACAAATACTTTGGCTTTTAATTACAATCCTCTTGCCAATGTAGATGACTCAACATGTGTGTCAATTATAATTGGTTGTATGGATTCAACAGCATTTAATTTTAATCCAACGGCTAACACTAATGATCAATCATCATGTATACCGGTCATATTAGGGTGTATGGATGATACCATGTTTAACTATAACCCAGCAGCTAATACTGATGACGGTACCTGTATTCCAATAGTTTTTGGTTGTACAGACGCACTAGCATTTAACTATGATTCAACCGCAAACACAAATAACAATTCATGTCTCCCTGTGGTATTAGGATGTACAGACGCAACTGCGTTTAATTTTAACCCATTAGCAAATACAGATGATAGTACTTGTATAGCCTACATTTATGGTTGTACAGATGCAACGATGTTTAATTATAATTCATTGGCCAATACGGATAATGGTTCATGTGAGCCATTTATATATGGTTGTATGGACTCTACGGCTTTTAATTATGACCCACTTGCTAATACGGATAATGGAACTTGTCAAGTAGTTATATCTGGTTGTACAAATCCATTAGCTATAAACTTTGACCCAGGGGCGAACACTGATGATGGTTCCTGTATTAATCCAGTATATGGGTGTACAGACTCAACTATGTTTAATTATAATCCATTGGCTAATACTGATAATGGAACATGTGAAATGTTTGTTTATGGGTGTACAAATGGAAACGCCCTAAATTACAATGTATTGGCAAATACTGATGATGGTAGTTGTATACTCCCAGTATATGGTTGTACAGATTCTACAATGTTTAATTATAACCCATTAGCTAATACGGATAATGGAACATGTGAAATGTTTGTGTATGGTTGTACTGATGGTTTAGCGTCAAATTTTGACCCTTTAGCAAACACTAATGATAATAGTTGTTATTACGCACCAGGGTGTACGGATCCACTTTATTTAGAATTCTACACACAAGGTTTTACAGCTGATTTTGACGATGGGAGTTGTGTAAATTTAGTAGTGTATGGATGTACCGACCCAACGATGTTTAATTATGACCCATTAGCAAATATAGATAATGGAACTTGTATAACAGTAATTAATGGTTGTACAGACTCGACTATGTGGAATTACGACCCACTCGCTAATACAGATAATGGAACTTGTATAGCATACATTTATGGTTGTACGGATAACATAGCACTTAACTTTAATCCTTTAGCAAATACGTTAGATAATTCATGTTGTTATATAGGAGGGTGTACTGATAGTACGGCCCTAAATTACGACCCTAACGCTTGTATAGATGATAATTCATGTATAACAATTGTAACAGGGTGTACCGATGTAGGTGCATATAATTACAATCCAGTGGCTAATGTCTCAGATTCAGCATCATGTTTATATGATGCAGGATGTTATGGAGGACCTGGAATACCTTATTGGTTAAATGATGGATGTTACGCTTGGGTAATAGATGTGGATAATTATTGTTGTACAGATAGTTGGGATGTAAGTTGTCAATCCATGTACGATTATTGTCAGCAAGGTTGGCCAACAGGTATAGAGGACATAGCATCATTAGGGATAGTAGTTTATCCAAACCCTACAAAAAATATCATAACAATAGAAACACGTCTAAAAGTAGATGTTGAGGTTTACGACATAATGGGTAAGTTAGTTTTAAGTCAAGACGATAAAAGGATAGACTTATCGAACTATCCTAATGGTGTATACAACTTAGTACTTTTACATAATAACAAAAGATTTAACGCAAAGGTGATAAAACAATGAGGAAAATAATATTACTAACATTAACAATAATAAGCTTACAACTTAACGCACAAGAGTTAAACTTAAAAGAATTAAATCTAAAAGAATTTTTTAAGTTTGGTACAGTATATGGTGCGGTTAACGGGGCAAATTCAATATCCGATCAGGATATCTACTCAGTCACTGATGGGTTAGAAACCTCAACAATTAAGACTCCATTTGATTACTCTATATTAATAGGTGTAAGAAAAATTAGGCAGTTTGGGTACCAACCTAAGGAAGCTTTTAAGAGAGGGACAGAAACATCGTTTTCAGATGGATCAACGATTGGTAGATGGACAAATAAAGTAGAGTTTTTATTCCAAGGTGAATTAAAAAGACAACAAGGAGGGAATTATTTCGACCAAAAACATTTTGTAAGATATGTTGCAGATAAGTGGTTAGCAAAAATTGAATATGTTAAGGATGGGTTTGCGGATGTGGAATACTTTGAGGCTTCCCAAAGATACACATATAAATTTCCAAAACTTGATGGATTATCCTTAAATATAGGGATTGCTCAGAGAATTGCCGAACCATATGGGTACGATCCCTTAGAAGAATGGTTATTATCTAATGGTAATTTACATTATACTCATTTAGCGTTACAAGAAGGTTACAGTGTTGAGTTTGATGGAATGGGAGGTGAAACCTACTTCAACCCATCCGGTAATGAGGTAGCAACAAGTACTGAAGTTTGGGAAGCTGTGGTCATTCCAGAAGTTTTATCTAATTACACAGAAAAGAAAAGAAATGAATTACCCGATCAATGGAATTATTCATGGATTGCTGGATTCGACTATTACAAATATTCAAAAACTAGTTGGTTACACGCATGGGGTAATATGATGCCATTACACTATAGTGATGATAAAAATGAATTTAGTTATTACAATTTTAATGGTGGTCAATGGGTTGATTACTCTGGTGGAATTATATTGGGTCATTGGTTTAATAAAAATTTAGGAGTATTTATAGAAGGAACATACAATAAGTATTGGAACAGACAGTGGCATGGATTTAGTGCGGGAATAAATTATAGAGTATTTTAGGTAAGGTAATATGGCAAAAGAATTAAATGAGGACACCGGTTTTACGGTAAGTATAAAAACACTATTAGGTATTGGTGCCGGGATGGCAACAGTTATTAGTATGTGGTTTATATTACAGGCGGATATTCAAGAAGCAAAGGAGTTACCAGTACCCCCACCACCAGCTATTACAAGGATGGAATTTGATATGAAAGATCAATTAGTACGTCAAACAATTATGGATACTCAAAAAGACGTAGAAGAAATTAAAAAAACTTTAGAAAAGATAGAAGATAAACTTTACGGTAGATAATGTTATGAAATTCTGGAATGGAAAAATATGTTTAAGCTCACGTCTCTCACTAATTGTGATAGGAATAGTCTTGTGTAGTACAATATTATTTGCAGGTGTTATAAATAACATAGAAGACCCTAAAGTAATAAAAGTTGTGGAAGATAATGATGGGGAAGAGATGTGGATACCAACAAAAGAGGATATCGCATACCAAGATAGTATGTTTAATATAATACAACAAACACAAAGTGATTTGGATACAATTAAAAAAGAAATAACATATATATTGGAGAGGTTAGATTATGAAGATGGTAGTTGGGATAGTATTAGATATGTAAAAGGGGGTAAAATAGATAAATTAAGAAATTAATAATTATGGAAAAAGTTTATATTTTGTTATTACTAATGTTATTTTCGGGTTCGATAAACGCCCAGTCACCTTGTGAAGGAGACGATTTATGTGTTGTACAATTTAATGCTGGATTTAATGAGGCTAATAAAGTACCATGGTTAAATAAATTAACTGATTGTAATACTAAATTTATAGATATACAGGTAGATGCGGCAGCGGCATCGAAATATAAGATAGTTGTAGTACCTACAATAGTGATATATAATGGAGAAGAGGAAGTCGAAAGATTCCAAGCTAACATTATGATGCAAATGGAGGCCAAAAAAAGTGATGTCCAAGGTAAAATCGATGAGATAATCATGGAAGGTTTTTAATAAAATAAAAAAGAAAAAAAAAATAAAAATGAATTTAATTAAAAAATACGCAGGTCACTTGTTATTGTTAGGGTATACTTGTGAAGTTATAAGTGGAGACCATTTAATGGCACAAGCTTTATTAATCGGTTGGATTGTATGGAAAGAATGGTTATGTAATTGTGCGGCTTGTAAAGGAGATAAAACTTGTTGTAAAACAAAGTAATTATGACTACGGCAAGAATGTTAATTACCTTTGGTGTATTATTAATGTTTGCGTGGTTAATTTATCTTATATTTTTTGAAGAGGTGGAAGGCACTACTCGTGACCTTCTTTTTATTTTAGTAGGTGGGTTTCTAAGCTCTTTTCAAAATATAATCGATTGGTGGTTTAAGAAGGAGAAGAAGGATTGTTAGTTCCATTATATTTATTAATATGAAGAAGAGAGAATTTTTACAAAGACTTGTCGAAGCTAAAAAGCGTAAACCACAACCTATTAAAGTTAAATTGGATTTTGATTCGAACGAGGACGGGAAACCCGATAGTTACACTCAACATTCTAAACATTCAAACAAACAACAAAGTAATGTAATTCCTGACTTTTACTCACAGAATTTTAATGATGAGGGTACTAATGAAAGACCTCTTCACACTTACAATAAGGAAGGGGATAAATTTAAGAAAACTAAACATACAGGTGATAACCATCTAACTTACGGAAAAGACTTTGAAGTGGCTGACGAACATAAACCCAAAGTAGGACATGTTAAATGGAGTGGCGATGACCACATGTTTACCGGAGACTCAAACATCGAGGAAACAATAAAAGAAATTTCAACTAAACTACTTGAAGCGGAAAGTTTTCGCTCAAATAAAAAGTATTTATTAGAAAAAGAATTTTTAACAAATGAAAAATAACGATATTTTAAGAGAAGAATTGGCTCGTATGAGACAACTCATGGGTATGAATGGTTCTCTATACCAAAAACCTATAATGGGTGAACACGATAAACACGGTAAAGCCGAGCCGTTTGGTCCAGGTTCTAAAGCTCCGGATGAAAAAACGTATAAGGGTGGTTCAAAAGATCCAGGTTACCAAAAAGATTTCGCACATTGGAGTGAACATAACAAAGCACCAGCACCAAAACCAGGTTTGAAGCCAAAGCCAAAACCAAAACCACCAGCGCCAAAACCACCAGCGCCAAAACCACCAGCGCCAAAACCATCACCTAAGGCAAAGACTAAAACACAAATCACTAAAACGACAAAACCTTCCGGTAAATCACTGAAGGGGGATTACGTACTCCCAATGGGGAATATACCTGGGTTGGGGTCGAAAGGATCGTCTCGTTTTGGTAAAGGAAAGTTTAATAAAGGTCCTGTTAAGACTAAAAGTACAAAAGGAGTTAAACGAGCAAATCAGAAGACTAGGAAAAAGATTAGAAATAAAAAGAAAAAAGATTAAAAAAAAAGGGACTTAGGTCCCTTTTTTAATTTTCTCTAATCAAGTGGAGAAACCCCATATACTTTACCTTCAGGTGTGGAAGTTTGTTGGGTCACTGGTTGAGCAATTTGTTCCCCAGTATCAATAGAGGGAACGGTTGAATTGGCGTCCCTTTGTTTTTGAGCATCTTCCATTAATTTCATTAATTGTTCTCTTTGTTGTTGTTCTTGTTTCTTAATTAGAGCTTTTATATTATTAGTTCTATTTTTTGATCGTTGTTTCTGAGTTTTTCTATGTCTACTTTTTGGCATTTTATTATATTTATTATTATAATCGTTATAAAAACAAATATACGAATAAAAAAGAAAAAACAAAATGGGTAATAAAATAAGAATGACGGAATCTAACTTAATTAATATGATAAGTAAGATAGTCAAAGAACAAAGAGCAGGTTTTGGGTACGGATTTATGCCAGAGCAGGTTGACGAAGAGGGAGTTGACATTATGTCAACCTTAGACCAAAATGAAAGTTGGTCAAAATTAAAACAATTCTTTAAGGATTACTACACGAACGTTAAAACAAAAGTTGCTGATGTTTCGCCATCAGAATTTAACGAAATCGAAATGGTACTAGATGCTGTTGTTTCACTAGCTAGAGAAATAAATCTTAATAATAAAAGTCCAGAAGTTATCGCACAACAATTAAAGAGACATATGAAGGATCTTTTAAGAATGAGTAACGATATGGCTACTGACATGGAAAGTAACAAACCTTCTAAAGAAGCCCCACCATTAGAAGAAGGAAGAAAACTATTTAGAAGACTTAAAAATAGAATGGATGAAGATAGTCACTACGGTATGAATAAAGGTGATAGGTCTCGTACTAGACCTGGTGAAGAAGATTATACTGGACACAAAGGTGATATTTCTAAAACTCACAAAGGTCGTGATTATGAAGGAGATGATAAACAAATGATAATTGATGTTTTAGGTAAACCTCGTACAGTAAAGGAATTAATATCTAATTACACTGACATGTACAATAGAGCTGATGACGAGTGGAAAAGAGACCTACCCTCAATTGAGGAGGTTAACAGTGTCGGTATGAAAGCAGTTGAAGATAATGGTGGTGATGACGATGATGGACCCGTGGCGATGATAGTATGGTGGCTTTTAGGAATCGGAGTTGCTTTAGCTTGGAGAAGATGGGGACCAGGAGGATATGGAGATTGGCCTTGGTAAATTATGAAAAAAATACAAAAATAATCAAACCCCATTAATTGGGGTTTTTTTATTGCGTTCTTTTAGTATTTATATAATATGAGAAATCACAATAAAGAAAATGTCAGTGTTGGACCGCATACGTTCCCTGTAGAAGATATCGATAAAAAGATATTGATTGAGGCTTTTAATTTATATGACAGCACCTATGCTGAGAACATGACTTTCATAAGTGAATCTTGGTGGGAAAAACTTGATAATATGTTAAAACTCTATGGTAAAACAGGAATGGGTTTTTACTATGGTTATATGATGTATCTAAATCAAAACAAAAGTGGTGAGGAATTAACAAATGGAGATATTAATCCAGTTGTTGCTCCAGGATATAAAGTACAAGACCAAGGAGGTGCTGGGACCCACAGAGTCGGAGAACTTGACGGTGTTCAAATGATAGAGATTGAGGGGGTGTTTGGACTGTCAACTTATGGTCAGTTTGATTTTGGAGATAGTGGTGGTAAAACTAAAATGGAATGGTCCATAATCTTTGACGATATGGGAGAAATGAAAGTCGGTCCTACATTTATTTATGATTATAAGCAATATGAGTTGGAACCGGATGAAATTGATTACTGGAGTATAGGTGGTAGTAATTCAGAAAATCTTTTAGCGGTTTTATTAAGTTTTTATAGAACATATGGTGATGTTGATCTTATTAGAGAAGAAATCGATACAGAAATAAAATACGCCATCGACCAACAATACCGTAATAATCCCGAACAAAGAAAAGACGTATTAGATTCTTTAGAATTTGACCCTTATAATGATAGAGATTTTTATGTGGGTGGTTATAAGGAATTACAATTTGACGTTGAACCTAGAGTGTTAGTGGATAAATTAGCTAAACAGAAAGGTTATGGAAAAGTAGTAGATGAAATGTTAGGAGGAAATGGTACCGCTTATTTCACGTCAAAAGGAAATGTTATTAAACTAACAGGAGATAAGAGTGAATACGAAACAGCTAACACCCTTAAAGGAAAACAAAATAAATATATAGCCGATGTTTTCGAGAGTGGGAAATTAGATTCATCACACATTGTTAATGGTGAGGGATATATCATTATTATGGAAGAATTAGGATTACCAAAACGAATGGCTGAAACATTTGAAAATTGTTGTTGTGGAGTTAATAAACCAATTTATATTGAATACAACGAAACCCCAGCGATTATTAACCCCCCTGTTAATGGAAAAGAAGAATGTGAAAAATTACACAAAAATCTATTAATGATTAGACAAGAATTGACACAACATGGTATTAGTTGGAGTGATATTGGTATTGATAATTTAGGAATGAAAAATGGAAAATTGGCCCTAGTTGATTTGGGAGAAACAACGGGTGGTATAGATACCGGACAAACAATTGAATTAAATGAACAAGAACAAATGGAATTAGATTTACCAACACCAATTGGAGAATTTGAATTTCCTGTTGGGTATGAAGATTTTGAACAAGAAAACGGAGAAATTATTGCAGGGGGTGACCAAGAGACAGTAGACTGGGTTAAAGAAGAAGTATCAGACCAAGCGGTTACGTTCTTATTCAAAAAATGGGATAAAACTGGTATAAATTTTGATGATTTGAAATTACTGGGAATACCAACACACAATGCGACAGTTAGAGTGATGTTGGTAAAAAGATATCTTAAAAATACAATGAAACCGATTCCAGTTTCCTATAGTTTTGATTGTGATGATCTAGCGAATATGTTTATTAAAGACTCTAGAGATTATAGTGTAGATTATATTAAAGAATTTTTATGTGGTGATTATGAATGGCAAGACTATGATAATTGGTATGACACTGATTGGTATGATGGTATGTCTGATGATTTGGACGATAAAAATTGGAAACTAATAACGCACATTCTAGGTGTTAAGGATAAAGATGTTGCAGAAAACTTAATTAATTTAAGATCACAAACAGAGGAGGAAGATATATTAGCGGAAGAAAAAGAAGAAATAATTAGTGAAATCAGGTCTCGTATAATGTGGTCCCATAATGACGAGGCAGAATGGGCAACCAAAAAAGATATGGCTGATGATGTTATAGATAAATTAGCAGAACATTTTCAGAATCACGGTAAATTAGAAAAAGATGACAATGGTAGATACAGTTGGACGATTAAAGATAATTTATTAAATTGGTTGGAAGACGATATGTGGGACAATATAGATGTATATGAATTTCATCCAGACTATAGAGGAACAACTTTAGAAGATTGGTTATCGGACAATTCAATAGAAGATAACCTACCTATGGCGATATTCTCCTCACTTATATTAGAAGAATTTACCTTCGAAGATTATGATTATGGTAAAAGAGGAGATTTACTAGAACCCGACTCAAAGTTTTTTAGTAACTACTATTATCCTAATTATGATATTAATGAATCACTTAATGATAGATTACATGAGTTACAATATGAATTTGATGTAACTCCATATGAAGAAAAGGAGCAAATTGATGAGGAAACTGATATTTTTGGACAAGGTTTAATGGATCCTATCGAACCTGAGGAATTTGAAGGAAGTGATGAAGAATGGGAAGAGTTAATGAAACTAAACGAACCTGAAGAGAAAGAAGAAGATGAATATGTTTATACTGGTGGTGAAACGGATCCAGCTAAAGGTTTTGTTGCCCCTTCTAAAGAAGTTACAGATAATATCTGTACAGTGGAAGGTTTCTGTCAAGAACAAGGACCAATAACCTTTGGACAACTTAAGGCTTTAGTTGAAACGGCAACTAAAAAAAGAATTGCTGCAGACATGGGACGAGGTGCTTTCAAGACACTGTGGAGAATCATACCATTTTTTATACCACAAATATTATTAGCAGCCGTTGGTGTTACCGCAACTAGAGCAATTAATAAAATGGTTACACCAGCACTTAAAGACACCAGAGGTTATAAATCATGGTGGGGTAAGGTAGTACTTAAAGCCATGGACATAGCAGAGGGTGATTATATACCAGACGTTGCTTTAGGGGATGACCCATTAGGAAAAGTATTTTTTGTATCTGACGGACTACTTCAGATGATTAAGGATAAGTATAAATTAAAGTTTGCTAGATATGTTGCAGATGTTGCGGCAACACGACCAGATAATGAACCAGTTCCAGATTGGTTTGTTGAGAATTTATTAAGGGATTACCTAAACCAAAAGTTTTTATTGGAGCCACCTTTACAACCAAAAAGGGGTATCGAGGTAGAGGACTTGAAACCAACCGAAGATAGAACGATTAATGAAGACTATGGATTTTTTACTAATAGAGAATTTGATAAAGGAGAACTTTTAATAATAAAACACATACATAAAAATTTCACTAAAGACGAACTTGAAAAGTTAACAACTGAAACACCACAATATGGAGACATAAGTAAAAAATGGTCCAAACTTATGAAAATGTTTGGGATACCGACTAGGTCAATAGAACAAGCCGCAGTATCAACTCAATACGCAAAATACGCTTTAGATAATTGGAACGAAGAAGGAGACTACACTATGGAAGACCCCGAAAGAAATATGATTAAATATTATAACGTGGATATGGATGAGACAGGGTCACAGGTTGAGTACAAGTCCGGTAGTGCAGAAGTACTTGCATTTGATAATGAGGATGCCGAAGAAAAAGGTCATACTGAATTTCATGATTGGGGTGGTGACTTGGAAACTTATGATTGGGGAGATTATGAGGCATACGATTCAAACATCCAAGATGCTGGAGAACTGGAGAGGAGAGTAGAGATACCTAAAATAACAGAAGGTGTTGGAGACGACCAGAAAAAACATACAGGAGAACAAGGAGGATTCTTCACCCTAGACGGGAGTGATAATATAGGTAACACAGATTTATATAAGGACGATGGTTTTGATATTATTCACCAACACAGGGGTAATGTTCACTTATCCGATATTTCACCAGAAGAAGGCGAAACATCAATACCACAAGGTTCAAAAAAAGTTAAAAAAACTATACTTAAACCAAGACTAGATAAGGGACCGTTTAACATACCTGTTAAAATGAATGAACACCAAGGAATGGATAATGTAGAGGATAATCCAGATCTTAATCCAGATGTGGTAGAAGGTGACGTTATTGAACTACTCTACATGGATGACCCTTATAGTATCCCAGTTAAAACAAAAGGAGTTGTAATGGGATTTGAGGGTAAGCCTGGAGATTTCGCTTATAAAATTTTAGTAAACTGGATTATGGGACCTGAAAGTTTAACACCTATGGCGTTACTTCCTGACGCAGACATTTATCGTTTCCCTAAAGATAGGAATAAATTAAATGAAAGATTTGAAAAACCGTATAATGACCCTAGAGCAATAGTAAACGGGAAAGAAATACAGTTAGATGTTGCGGACACAGCATTCCTAAAAAATAAAGGTATGATGTATAAAACTTCTTACCCGAACAATCGAGGAATGTTATTTTTATGGGACGACATAGTACCGATATCAATGTGGATGAAAAATACTTTTTTACCGTTAGATATAATTTATATGGTAGATGGGGAAGTGGTTGACTATGATAAAGATGTACAACCTTGTGAAGAACAACAATGTGAAAATTATGGTAATGTAAATGGAAACCAAGCTTTAGAACTTGTTAGTGGTGGTGTGGATAATTATAATATAAAGATAGGGGATAAAATTGAATTAATCGATGTGTAATGAGTAAAATTATAATAACAGAGGAACAACTTAGACTATTAAATGGACAGAATGAAAAACTTTTGAAGTCTCTTCATGAGGAATATCTACACGAGTTTATGAAAAGTGACCCATACACCGATAAAAACCTAATAAAAAAAGTAGGTGATCAGTTTGGTATGGATTTAACTTTTATGTTTACTTATGGTGCGGGTATTACCGCACTTGTGGGTCCTACTTCAGAATTAATAGCGGGGGAATTTCCTAACTTAAATGAAATCCAGATAGTGGCACTTACAATTGCGGCCGTAGGGGTAATTGTCTTTGGTAATAAGACGGAAATAGTTAATCTTGTAAAAACCCTTAAAGATGAAGGACTTTCCAAGGCGTTTAATAAGGTTTTATCATTTGTAAGTAGTTTTGAAAGTTTAATGGAGAATATACTTCGTACTGCTGGTATGACAGTAAGAGGATTATCGAAAATTATGGGGTTTGCCTTTATTGTACCAGTTATTACAACCTTGTCCGAAATTATGTTGAATATGGGAGGTAGTATTGATCAAGTGGAGGACATAGTCACAAGAATGTTAGCTTATTTAGGAACTATAACTGTTGGTGAGGCATTTGCTAATATACTTGAAAAGTTGAAATCGAAATTCAAAAAAAATAGCCCTTTAGAAGAGGCGTTTTTAAGGGAACATTTTGTAGGAGGGGGAACAAAAAGAAATAGGAGATTTCCAGATGAAATGTTTGAGAAATTCAAAAAAATGTTTAATAAAATTAGGTTAACAAAACCTGGAGGGTGGGGTAACACCTCAAAAATTTATTTAATTTGGTTAAGTCCTTTAGGTAAAGTTGCTCGCATCGACACCAACTCAAGTGCCTCCAGTAAGGATATTCCTTTTGAAGAGTTCGGTGAATACAAATTAAAAGATTTTCATGACTTCGTGGATTCCCAAGGAAAAGGGTGGGAAATAGAAGTAGAAGGTAAATTCAAATAAGACTTTATTGACTACTTGGTGTTTATATCTTATTATTAGTGTAATTAATAATTAAAGCAAAAGAAAAAATATGAGTAAGATTAAACTAGAGTATATTTGGTTGGATGGATATAATCCAGAACAAAATATTAGAAGTAAAACAAAGATCATAGATAGTGGTGATATAGAAGATGGACTTAAAGTGGAAAACTTACCAGTGTGGTCTTTTGATGGTAGTTCTACATTACAAGCAACAGGAGAAAATTCCGATTGTTTATTACAACCAGTTTATATTGTGAAAGACCCTACAAGAGATGGGGGATTTATAGTTTTATGTGAAGTACTAAATCCTGATTGGAGTCCCCATGAAACAAATACTAGACATAAATTAAGAGAAAAAAGTAAAATTGCTGATAAACATAGGTTCTGGTTTGCTTTTGAACAGGAATATGTTTTAACTAATATACAGGATAAACCTTTAGGTTTTCCGGCAATAGGATATCCGAGACCTCAAGGACCCTACTATTGTGCCCTTGGTACCAATAACGTAGAAGGGAGAGATTTAGTTGAGGAACATATGGACACCTGTTTAGAGGCGGGGTTAAATATTACAGGGGTTAATGCGGAAGTTATGATAGGTCAGTGGGAATACCAATTAATGTCTAAAAATACTTTAAGGTCCGCAGACGAATTAATAATCTCCAGATACCTTCTTATAAAGTTAATGGAGAGATATCAAGTGGTTGTTAATCTATCCCCTAAACCAGTTGAAGGTGATTGGAACGGTTCCGGAATGCATGTGAACTTTTCAACAGAAGAAACTAGAGAAAAGGGGGGAGAAAAACTCTTTACCGATATTTGTGAAAGTCTAGGATTTTTTCACCAAGAACATATCGAGGTATATGGTGCAAACAATGAAAAAAGATTAACAGGATTACATGAAACACAATCTATAGATAAGTTTAGTTTTGGAGTTAGTGATAGGGGGTCTAGTATACGTATTCCTATATCTACAGTAAAAAATAACTGGAAAGGTTATCTAGAAGATAGGAGACCGGCTAGTAACGGTGATCCCTATCTAATTCTAGAAAAATTAGTAGAAACTGTGTCGAGTGCTTTGGCTAACCATATGTTACAAGAGGTTTAGTAAACAAAGAAATTTTTTAGACTATTTATCTTTAGTATGGAACGTATAAAATTAACAGAACAAGAAATAGGTGATATAATAAATGAAGTCTTACTTATTGAGACTGGAATAAGGGATATTAAGAAATTGGCTCAAAGATATCCTAAGGCGGAGATATATTTTCACCAGGATACTGATGGGGTGGCAACGGCCATCGCAATGAGAGAATACCTAAAAAATAACGGCATCGAAACGGTAGACTCACACGTAATTCAATACGGAGAAAAAGAATTCCAAGTTAAAAAACCAGACGCTACTGGTGATGTTATGCCAGTCCTTGTTGATTTTGCTCACGGCAAACCTCAATTTACAATCCACACCGATCACCATGACTCCCAATCAGGAGTAGAAAAAGATACGTCTACACAATTTAGAGGAGCTCGTTCTAACGTAGAAACAATTTCTCAAGTGGTTAGTCCCCAAGATATTTTCCCTAATGAAGATATAGCGATGATATCTGCAGTGGATTCAGCGGATTTTGTAAAACACGGTATTAAACCAGAAGATGTGATGAATTTTATGTTAAACATTGATAAACAAAAATCTTCTTCTGAAAATAAAAAAATGATAGGACTTCTGACTAATAAATTACTTTTAGCTTATAAAAATAAACCTGATTTTTTAGAAAGTTTAGTTATGAATTCTTCACCATCACTACTAAACATATTAATTAATATTAAAAAAATAGCTTCTGAAAAAGGTTATGCAACACCAGAAGAAATGTTACAAAACCAAACAGATTATATCGAGAGACAAAAAGATAGTGAAAAAGTTAAATATGAGGATGGGATTATTTCACAGTATGGTGGTGGTTATTTAATGAAACCAGGATCTTATGATCGTTACGTACCATTTAAGAACCATCCCGATGCAAACTTTTTTGTAATTGCTTGGCCAATGGGTTTAGTACAAGCTTCGTGTAATCCATTTAAGGAAGAGAGGAGTCTAAAAGGTATTAATTTAGGTGATATTGCTCAAGAAGTATTAAATCGATATAAAACTGTTTTAGAAAATGAAAAAATAACAGTAGATAGAATTAAATGGACAAGTGAACGTAAAACACAAGAATTTAGTGCTGGTTTTGGTTTGGCTGATCTAAAGGCCTTTTATGGAGATAAAGTTAGAGGGATAAATCTAGAAAAGGATTCTAGTTATACTAATCTTTTTAAGGATATAATGGATAAACCTCAGAATAAACTATCCGATAAACAACAAAAAATATTAAAATCAGGTTGGGTTTCTGCTTGGGACATTATACAAGCAAATTCAGGAGGACATAAATGTATAACTAATATCAGTGGTATCATGTATCTACCTAAAGAAATGAGAAAAGAAATGTTACTTAATTTCCAAGAAGGTATTATTGCGGTCCTTAAGGATAGAATCAAAGAACAAGAATAGGTAAGGGTCAACAGTTTTTCCGTTGATGTTTATTTCATAATGTAAGTGTTGTCCTGTACTAGCACCAGTACTTCCACATTTTCCTAATGGCATTCCTTTAAGAACAAAATCTCCTTTTTTAACAAATATTTTTGATAAGTGGGCGTATTTACTCGAGTACCCTTCTATATGGTCAATTTTTATACATTTACCATATCCCGCGTTCCAAGTGGCCATTGAGATGAATCCGTTACCGGTCGCAAATACGGTATCCCATTTTGTTCCTTTAAGATCAATACCTGAGTGCATTCTCCATCCACCACCTAAAGGACCTCTCCTAATTCCATAATTAGAAGAAATGGAAATAGTATCTAAAGGAGAACCTAGAGGTAAAGAATCTAAAGCACTTTGGTATATCTCATTAATACTATTTATAGTACAATAAAATTCCTGTTTGGTTTTTACTAAATCTTCTGTTAAATTTTCTACCTTTGATTGAAACTTTTGTGAAAGAGTCATCGTATAATATAACAGACACCCCAATAATGAAAGTGATAGTATTGTTCTAAAAGTCTTTTTATCCATTTAATTTGGTATTATCAAATAATTATTGTATCTTTACACTAATATTAACCATATAAAAATAAATACTATGTTTGAATACATCCTTTACTATCTTTTAATCTCGGCATTAATTATGACTTACTTTATCCAAGTTAATCAAGAAATAATTTATGAAACTTATTTAAGATTTGAAAAGAAGAGAGGAAATACTCCAAGTAATGGATGGTTCAATTTCTATATATTTGTTCAATACGTTAAATCTCCGATCTACAGTCCTTTAATCCTTATTAACATTTTATTAGGAGGGGCTGGTAAGGTTTACGAAGAGGATAGAGATGAAGCATAAAAAAACCCCGAAAGGGGTTTTTTTATTTAATATCATCTTGTAAAATTACATACCTTTAAGAAAAGATTTTTGTACTCTTTCACAGGCATCATCGTCCCCTTCTTCACAAGCCTCTACATCAGGAAAAGGAATATCAGTTAGTTGACTGTATAACCATTGGTCGTCTACACCTCTCTGAGATTTTCCAGCTCCCATATAAGTTCCAATAACTGACATAGTATTACTTAATCTTATTATACTATTAGCAATCATTTTACCAAGTTCATTATCTTTTATCATTTTTCCTGCTTTTTGGAGACCGGCTTTCATAGATTTTATACTATTACCAATAATCTTAGCTAGTTCTTCTGCTCCAGCGGCTGCTGATTCACCTGGATGGTGTCTATTACTTCCAGTACCATAAAATGATTCAGAAAGAATTGGTTTATAACTTCTAATGTCTAGTTGTTTTATCTCTTCTTTTACGATAGCGATTCTAATCTTATTATGTACTTTATTGATTTCTTCGTTCATTCTAGCGAAGTCAATGCTAAGTTTAGGAGTATTCACACCCGTTCTTTTTATAATAGACTCAGAGATTAATTTTTGTAGTTCTTTCTTTTTTACGATAGTTCTTGACATAATATATATTTTATTAATAAATACTCTAAAAGTTAAGAATGTTCTCTAACTTACTTTAACTTTGACTTTATTTGTTTTTTTCTCATAACTAATGGCTAAGGTTGAACCCTTTTCGACCTTAGATTTTAACATTTCTTCTGCTATCGCATCCTCTAAATAATTAGATATGGCTCTAGTCATTGGTCTCGCACCATACTTATCACTATATCCCTTTTCAACAATTAAGTCTTTAGCGCTTTTATTTACTTTTATCGTATACCCCATATCTAACATTCTTTCTTTTAATAAAGTTAAATGAACATCTAGAATTTTCACGATATCTTTTTTATCCAACTTATTGAATATCACAATATCGTCTAATCTATTAATAAATTCAGGATTAAACTGTTTTTTTAAGTTTTTATCTATAATTGTTTGTACGCGATCATTGTATTGGTCATCGTGGTTAGATGTTTGGAAACCTACACCCGCACCGAATTCTTCTACTTCACGCATTCCTATGTTAGAGGTCATTACAATTAAACAGTTTCTAAAGTTAATCTTTCTTCCCATTCCATCTGTCATAAAACCCTCATCTAGTAATTGTAATAAGGAATGAAAAATATCCGGATGGGCTTTCTCCACCTCATCAAATAGAACTAGAGAATATGGTTTACGTCGTACCTTTTCGGTTAGTTGACCACCTTCATTATATCCAACATATCCTGGAGGAGAACCAATCATTTTAGTTGCTGCGAACTTTTCTGAGTATTCTGACATATCTACTCGGATAAGACTATCTTCTGTTCCAAAAACTTCAAGAGCCAATTGTTTAGCCAATTCAGTTTTACCAACTCCGGTAGGACCTAAAAACATAAAACTACCAATAGGTTTATTAGGGTTTTTAATACCAACTCTATTACGTCTTAGAGAATTACAAACTTTTGTTATTGCCATGTCCTGACCAATTATAGCCCCTTTAAGTACTTTGTCTATATCTAAAAGTTTTTGGGACTCATCTTCATTTAGTTTAGTGACCGGAATGTTAGTGGATATCGAAATAATTTCTAGTATACCATCTTCGTCGACAATAGGTCTTTCCTTTAGTAGTTGATCCTCCCATTCAGTTACAAACTTCTTTAATTTAGTCTTAAGGTTTTTTTCTTTATCCCTAAGATTCGCCGCTTTCTCATACTGTTGTGACAGAACAACCTTATTCTTTTCTTCCTTTACATTATCTATCTGTTTCTCAACAGACTCTATATTTTTAGGAGGTTTCATACTAACAGCAACTCTAGCCCCAGCTTCATCTAACACATCAATAGCCTTATCAGGAAAATTTCTATCAGTTATATATCTTTCTGATAAATCAACACAAGTCTTTATTGCTTCGTCAGTGTAAGTCACTTTATGGTAATCTTCATATATTTCTTTTATATTTTCTAATATTGTTAAAGTTTGTTTTTTAGTAGGGGGTTCCACCATAACTTTTTGGAATCTTCTCTCTAATGCCCCATCTTTTTCTATATGTTCTCGATATTCATCCAAAGTGGTGGCCCCAATACATTGTATCTCTCCTCTTGAAAGGGCTGGTTTAAGAATGTTAGCTGCATCCATTGATCCTGAAGAATTCCCAGCACCAACCATAGTGTGAAGTTCGTCAATAAAAAGAATAATATTTTTATCTCCCCTAACTTCATCTAGAAGTCCTTTTATTCGTTCTTCAAACTGTCCTCTATATTTAGTCCCAGCCACAAGAGAGGTTAAATCTAATGATACTACTCTTTTACCCATTAAAGGTCTAGGACATTTTTTATCATTAATTTTTATGGCTAATCCATCTACGATTGAGGATTTACCCACTCCAGGTTCACCGATAAGAACTGGATTGTTCTTTTTTCTTCTACTTAATATTTGTGCAATACGCTCAACTTCAGATAATCTACCAATAATTTTATCTAAATTACCCTTTTTGGCTTCAGCACTTACATCTCTACTAAAATTGTCAAGAATTGGTGTATTTGTTGTTTCTTTAGGTTCTGCTTTATTTGTTCCGTCATCCTTTTGTCCAAAAGGCTCTTCGTTATACATCATACTCATATTTAATAATTCTTTTTTATACGTTTTATATTCAACCCCAAATTTAGACAAAAATCTTGTAATGGCCGCATTTTTTTGAAATAATATTGAAAGCGTCAAATGGTGGGTGTTAACCTCCTTATCTTTTAGTAGTAATCTTTCGGCATTAACATTATCTAAGACCATTTGAGCTTCGGTGGTAAAAGGTATAATGCTTGTAAATGAACTTTCGGACTCATTTATATGTAATAATTCTTGTACTAAATTTGCAATGGAGTCTAAGTCTAGTCCTAAATTTAATAATAATTCGCACGAACTATTATTACCGTGTTTAATAACACCCATAAATAAATGGACCGGTCTGATAGAAGAAGCGTCATAACTTTTAGCAACTTCTAACCCTGCTCTAATAATATTTTTTATTGGTTTTAATTCTTTCATCTGTTAAAATATAAACATTAAACAATATATAATAAAGAATTTATTTATGAAATAAAAATCTTATAATTATTATATAAATATTTAACAATGATAGATCCAATAACAAAAGATAAAAGTAAGATTTATAAAAAAATCGAACTAATAGTAATACAAAAAACAGAAAAAGGAGAATATAATGGACAAATAAAGGTAACCCATGAAAATTCCGCTATGTTAATCTCCGGAAACTTTATAATTATAATAACTCTAGAAGGTGGACACCAAAAAGGAGATATATACAACCTCGAAGACATTAAGTCTTATCGTACAAATTTAGAAAAATTATAGATATGTTAATAAAAAGAGTAATAAATGAAAAAAATACAATAGAAAGTTACTATAACTCCTCTAATGTATTAAAATCAATTTATCATGAAGGTACGGCAGATTTAGATGTCGTATTCAAAAGCGGGGCCGTTTATCGATATAGAAATGTACCCCCTACAGTTCTGATAGAATTTGAGCACTCAAAGAGTCAAGGAAAATTCCTAAATAAAAAGATTAGAGATAACTACTCTTCCACTAAAGTAGTAAATGTTAATACACAACAATTAATTGAGCATATTCAAATGTTGATAGAAGAAAAAAATAAGGAGTAATAACGCTTTTTATTTAGTATTTATATTATATGGAAAATACTGACTTAAATAAAGCATCATCGAGTACTCTACAAAATAACAACACCTTATCACCCGAAGTATGGGATAAAGACGGTGAAAGTTATAAAATGAAACCCGAAATAAGAGAAAGGTTATTAGAAATTTCTAATGACTTTTACGAATTCTTAAAATTAGATATCCCCCTTTTAGATGTGACACTTACAGGTAGTCTCGCAAATTACAATTATTCACAATATTCAGACTTTGATTTACATCTTATTATTAATTATGATGATGTAGATGCTGATCATGAATTAGTTGAGGATTTTTTTAATATGAAAAAAACTATTTGGAATACTAGACATGATATAACTATTAAAGACTTCGATGTTGAGGTTTATGCTCAGGATTCTGGAGAGCCTCATCACTCTACAGGGGTGTATTCAGTTGAGAATGATAAGTGGGAGGTTGAACCTAAAAAAGAAAATGTAACGATAGATAAAAATGAGGTCTATAAAAAATCTAAATCGTGGGCAAAACAGATAACCAATATTGAGAAATTTTACCGTAAAGGAAAGTACGATAAGGTCATATCTTTGGTTGATAAACTTAAAGAAAAATTAAAGAAGTATAGGACTAGGGGATTAGACGAAGGTGGAGAATACGCAATAGAAAATTTGGTATTCAAAGTATTACGTAGAAGTGGTTATATTGGAAGGTTAAATGATATGAAGGAAGACTCCTACGATGAAAAGATGACCATAAAGGAATATAACAAGAAATAAACATATTTATATAAAAAGAATTAACAAATGAACAACTTAAATTCAGGAATACCTACTCTATTAGTGAAGACAAACGAATTAATGGCATTAACGACGGGTACAACCTACCAAAATGGTGCAACAGTTAGCTCACCAGGAGCACTATATAGTGGATATGTGTGTACTCACCTATACTCAAGTTTAGATGACGATAATTTTCTCACGACTACTTTAGATGGTTCTGGGTCAAATATACGAATACAATTAGGAAAAAAGGGTCAACAATTTGCTTGGGACCACACTGGATATGATATTGCTGGAGTTGATCCAAATAACAATGTAATTTCAATGTGTTATTGTAATGACCCATGTAGGGCACCATTTGCAATTTCAGGTGAGACGACCCCTCCATATAGAAATTATGGGGAAACAATAATAGGTGGTAGACCACCAATGGCTAACCCTGGGACATAATCATTATAATTAAAGATTAAAAATAGAAATGAAAAAATTAAAAGGAAAAAGTGAAATAGAAAGAATGAAAGAGATGATGAATATAAAATCTCCTAAAAATTCTACACCCACTACTATATTAAAAGAATACGAATCCCCTAATGGGACGGCTTACGGTATTGTAAAAGAAAATGCTCATTACTATGTAATGGAGTCCACCCCTCGTGGATACGTTCATATTGATGGAAGACGTAATAAAAAGACATACCAACATAAATCTTATTCGGGAGCTCTCAAACAAATGAATTTTTTATTTTCATCTCTAAATGAAGTATACCAAAATTATGAAGAAGGAATTAATTTATTTGAAGAAAAAAAATATGTGGTAAAAGTACCAAAGAGAACTAAATTAGAACAAGCACCACCACCAGAAGTTGATGCACCAGTACCACCTATGGCACCACAAGCACCAGCAACTCCAACTCCACCACAAGGAGGAGCACCGGCAAGGGCGGCGAGACCTGGATTAGTTAAAAAAGATGGTGCACCATCAAGACCTGAACCACCAAGACCAGAAGTTGATGTCGATGTAGATATTCAAGAACCGTCTTTACCAGGACCTACTAGTACAGATGATGTTGCGGCACCCCCAAGTGGAGCAATAGATTTTGATGCTGAAGTTTCTTCCATAGAAAGAGAATTAGGGGGAGGCGAAGAATCACCAGAAAAAGAAATACAATCTTTAACTGGTAAATTAGGACAAGCCTTAAGACAAGGAGAGGACCAAAATTTGGTTGATACCGAATTAACTAAATATGTTGTTAATTCTGTATTTTCAGCACTTAATTTAGGTGAATTAACTGATGAAGATAAATTAGATATAATCAAAAAAGTTAAAAACGCAGGTACTGGCGAAGAAGAGTTTGGTACTCCTGACACACCACAAATAGGAATGCCAGGTGGGGCACCAGAAGAGGAAGATGACACTGAGATGGAGATTGATGGGCTTGACACAGGGATGGATGATGAGTTAGACTTATCTGGATTTGAAGATTTTGAAGATGAAGAGGTAAGTGAAGATATGCTTTATGGAGATGGTGATAGTGAGGAACGAGGTGGAGACATCGCAGGAACTTTAAGATCGTTTGTTGAAAAAACTGTTGATTCTTATTTAGGAAATAAATAAAATATATTGTCATGGAAATGCACCTTTGTTATATAAACAAAATGGGAGTGAATTACCGAGGTGAAAATCTCTATGAGTTTATTTTTACTACTTCAGAATACCTAGACCAAGTTGATGGGGAGTCTTGGGATAAGGTTCCCGCTGACGGACATCCATCACCACCCGAAACACAATTTATAAAAAATGTTGGGTCTTTAACCACAAAAGAAATCGTAATGAATGTTGTTCAAGAGTCTAATTACTTTGGTGTTTATGATTCAGTTGATGGTATTATTGCTTTAGGGTGGGAACATATTGCAGAAGATTTTGAAGGTATGGAGGACATTAAACGTTTGGCCTTTCATTATGGAGAAACTTTAGAATCGGTATCAAATAAGTTATATACTAGGGATTTAGTTTTAACACTAGTTAAAGAAACAAAAAACCAACTAGATTAAATATGGGTTTAAGAAATTTACATAGAATATTGGAACAAGCTGGTGGAATGGGTGGTCAGATAAAACAATTGGATGCTCAAATTAATCAAGCTAAAGCTGAGTTAGAATCACTTAAGTCTTCACCTGGTGGTACAATATCAGATCTTGAAAAACAACTATCAACCATTTATAAACAAATAGAAGACGCCAAAAACGCAAGAATGGAAAAGGAGGAGTTGGAGTATTTCCAAGGACTTGTTACTAGTGCAGAAAAAATACTCGACCAAATGTGGGACTATGCAAATCAACAAGCAATAATGGAAAGAGAGGAAATGATAGAAGAAATTTTGGAACAAGTATCCTCTGCAGACCCGAATCAATCCCTTAAGGATCAAGTTAACCAACTAAAGAGTCAAATTGTTGCAATGCGAAAACAAGAAAAAGAAGCTAAACAAAACGCAGCAGACTCAAAAAAACTTAAAGATAAACAAGAAGAATTAGAGAACATAAATAAAGAAAAAGAAGAATATCAGTCCTATAGTTCTGAAAAGGAGAAGAAAGTTTCTGATTCATTGAATAGAAGAATTGATAATGCAAATAAGGCCTTGAAGAATTTCCAAAGTGTAGATACGGAAGCAGGAAAAGACACTGTATCGGAACAAGCACCACAACCTTTAACACCCGAACAAGAGAAGGAAAAAACTAAATTAGAAAAACAAATACAAAGTTTAACTAATGAAATGGGTAGCCTTAATAGAAGAATTGCGAAAATATCCGCAACACTTACAGAAGATAGTATGTCAGGTCTACAAAGTGGATATGCTGATGTGAGTTATGGGGACGATAGTAGTTATAACTTCCAAAGTCACGGACCTTTAGGATCTGAGCCTGAATTGGAGGATGAAGGGTTTACTACATTCTATGGAGACTCAGATTCTCAATGGGGAGCATATAATTTTAGTAGTGATGGTGCTGAGCTAGGTGAAGACCCAGAAAGTATAATGGAAGAAAGTGAAGGTAACTGGGATGAGTGTAAATGTTCAAACGGAACCTTGTACCAAGTATCTGATTCAACATGTAAAGACACTAAGGATTTATGTATGGATGATTGTAGTGAATGGGTAAATAAGGTACAAGAGGTGAATGGTATGAAGATTAAAGTTACAAAGTGTAGTAATAAGATAGAAGAAGAAAAATATAGAGTAAATTATGGTAATACACTAGAAGAAGGTACCTCTCCTCGTTTATTAAAAGAAATTCAGAATTGTTACCCTCATACTAAGGGAACACCTTGTGCAACAGGAGAGGTTTGGTGTGAGTATTGGGGGAATGTTTTTCCACACGGATGTTATTGTAGATCACCCATTGGACACAATGGGATGGGATGGGATTGTGAGGTAATTGGTGATTTTGGACCCCAAGACCCAAATGTTGTTCATGCAAAGCCAACATCAACAGGAGGTGATGACGAAGAAAAACATATGTATGATATTGATGATTTAGGGTTTGAGGAGATTACAGAAGGAGAAGAGGCAAATAATTTGTTGTTAGAGAAGGAATGGGCTTCATGTTATTGTTGTTTTGAGTATGATGTTTGGGAGGGAGGTAATGCGTTTAATAAGTCACGCTGTATGCATATGCAACAACGATCATCCGAGTGTATAGACCCATGTTACAAAAGTATGAAAAAATGTAAGAAGAAATGTTCAAGATACGACGACCCAAAAACTCAAAAAACCCCATCTCAAAACATGGAAGAGGAATTCAAATCCAAAGCGCAGGCAAGATATTTTCACGCAAAGGCAAATGAAAAAGGAAAAGAAGGTAAAAAATGGAAAAAATGGGCAAAAGAGTTTGGGGACGATACTAAAGATTTTAGTAAATTACCGGAAAAAAAGAAAAAGAAAAAGAAGAAAGTTAAAGAGATACAAGTGTGGGGTATAAATTCAAATCCAGGCTTTGGTCTAGGTGATGTACCTAGAGATAAAATGTACTCGGACGTTCCTCGTCCAGCACATATGAACGTAATGGGATTAAGTGAAATGAAAAAACCAAAAATGAAAAAAGGAAAATTATTAGAATACTTATCTGAGTTAACTACCAGAGGTGGAACTAAAGGAAAAGTGTACAAGAAAAAAGACTTGACTAAACAATCTGGTCCTTACACAGAAAAACCTAGAAATTTAGATGAAATTAAAAAAATTATTAGTAAATTAGCGGAAAATAAACAAAGTTTACAAGAAGTGCCAATAGATTACGAAGACAGACCAGAAAGAATTAACCCCAATATCGAGAGACAGTTGTCGACTCAGGACACTGCGTTTGGTAAAGACCACCCAGCTTTTCCAAAAGTAGGGGAGGACGAAGTATATGATAATTATGAAGAATTAATCGCCTCACAAAGATTTAAGGATGTAGTAGATACGTTCAAAAGACATACAGGCATTCAGGGGAATGCCACTGACATGCAAAATTTAATGGGATTACAGGGTATGATGATGCAATCTCTACAAAATACATTAAGAATAGAAGCTTCTAATAAACAAAGATTAGAGGACTTAGCGGTAGAGATAGTGACTAAAGACTTAAATGTTCCAGAAGGTTCCTTACAGTTTGATGTTGAGATAACTGGAATGAAAAAGTTATCGAAAGACGATATGAAACAAAAACCTAAAAATAAAGAAGAGTCTTTAGAGCAAGAGGAGGAAACATTAGAACATATAGAAGAATTGGATCTAGAAGTGGCAAAAAGACGTTTCATAAACTCAATGATGCAAGGGTCTGCAAAAAAGGCACTTTATCTATATCATATGGTTAGTGATGAACTCAACTCAATTGACCCTACCCTTATGAATTTATATGGGGTTGTTATTTCCGCGAATGACCTTATGTATTGGATTATGCCAGATATGATGGGAGCTGGTGGTGGAGAAGGAGCACCAGTATTTGGAAAAGAGAAGATTGATTTGTCTACTACCCCACCTACAGTTGTGGCAAAGGGAATGACTTTCCCTGTGTTGGTCCATGAATTACATAAAGGAGTTATGGAATATCTTTCTTTACATGGTTTACCAGGTGATAAAGAATTAAGACAAAAGGTTATGGATAAAACAGACTTTTTAGAAGATGAAATGTGGGATTTAAGATTAGGACCAGGATTATGGGAGAGATTCATTGATGCTATCGGTGCAGATGATTTCGATGTCAAAAACCATCTTTATAGTGAAATAATCCAAATGCCAGCCAAACAATTTTTAGATTTTATGAAAGAAATACAATCAGGAAGTGAAAAAGGAAAACAAATGATGGTTGATTTGGCGAAAAGAATTAAGGACGATATACAAAAAGATGAATACGAAGACGCAACAGGAGAATATGAAGAAGAAGATGTTACAACACTAGAAGAACCAATGGACGATATAGATATTTCAGACTTATTCCCAGCTGGTAGTGAAATGGGTGGAGGACCAATAGAATTAGACATTGACACTATTCTAGATAAAATTTCAGATGGTGGTATGGATTCATTAACACCGGATGAGTTACAATTCTTAAAAGACCAGTAGACCATTTATAAGTGTTCTTAAGTCTCTTATATTTATAATATATGGGAGAAACGAAGAAAAATCCAAAATTAGAAACAATGATGATTTGGGCCAAGTGTAAAGCTGACCCAGCATACTTTATTGAAAATTATTTAGAAACATTTGATAAGACTAGACAAACTTACGTCAAATTCCAACCTTTCCCTAAACAACTTGATGCGATACGAGCCTATAAAGAAAATAGGTATAATATTGTCTTAAAATATCGACAAGCTGGTATATCTACATTAACCGCCGCTTATATTACATGGTTAGTATGTTTCGCAGATAGTAAGAACCCACAAAAAGTACTTATTCTTGCCAATAAAAGAGAAACAGCAATGGAATTTCTTAATAAAGCTAAAGTTTTTCATTCACAATTACCTAAATGGATATCTGTAGATATTGGTGATACTAACTCTAAACAACACGTAAAATTTACTAACGGTTGTGAGATAAAAGCGGTTGCGACTTCAGCCGATGCCTTAAGGGGGTATACACCGTCTCTTTTAATTTTGGACGAGGCTGCCTTTATTGAGGGTGGACAAGAAGTTTGGGCGGCGTGTCAAGCTTCGCTTTCAACTGGGGGTGATGCCATCCTAGTCTCAACACCTAATGGGTATGATGAAATATACCACGCCACTTATGATGGGGCTAAAAAAAATGAAAATGATTTTAACATCGTAGAGATGAGGTGGTATGAGGACCCTAGATTTAATAAGGGATTAAAATGGGAAAAAGAGGATCATGAAACTATACACGACGAATCTCAGGATTTAGAAAAGTACCTTGAGTATATTAGGAAGGGGTACTCCCCTAGTTCCCCATGGTATTTGGAAATGATTAGACAAATGAATGGGAATATGAGACTAGTCAATCAGGAGATTAACTGTGACTTTCTAGGTTCTGGAGAAACTGTTATAGATAAAGAATGGATCGAATTACAAGATAAAGAAAATAGAAGAGACCCTATAAGAAAGGAAGGTATATACAAAGACTTATGGATATGGAAGGACGCAGCACCAAATCACAAGTATGTGATGGGGGTTGATGTCTCAACCGGACAGTCAGATGACTTTAGTGCTTTTGCTGTAATATGTTTAGATTGTGAGGAAGGTGAAGAACAAGTCGCAGAGTATTATGGTAAGTTACCTCCTGATGAATTAGCTGAATTTGTTTGGTTAGTGGGTCGTCGTTATAATGCTTACGTTGTCATTGATATTACTGGTGGTGTAGGATTACCTACATCCCTAAAATTAAAGGAAATGGGTTATGGACAATTACATTATCCTAACGGAGACAAAAATAAAAATCCAGGTTTTAATATCGACTCTAATAGAAGAATAGTAGTTAGTGAATTAGAGGAATCTATTAGGACTAATCGGGTTAAGATACGTTCTGAAAGAGCGATAGCAGAAATGACTACCTTTATTTTTAGAAATGGAAGACCAGATCATATGGTTGGTTACCACGATGATATTTTATGGGGGTTGGCGATGGCCTTGTATGTTGCTAATACCACCTTTAAGGAAATTGAAAAGAATAAAAATAAGTCTGCGGCAATTATGGATAGTTGGGTAACAAATACTTCAGTTAATAAAAATATTGACGACATTAAACCTCAGTCTGAAAAGTTCAACTCATCAACTACCTACGCCACTACCAACCCATCTAACCCCAATAAGGCTAATCCATTTGATCCATTTCGTCCCCAGAATCCCACTCCTGGACAGATATATAAAGATTATGGTTGGTTATTTGGGAAAATGGGAAGAGGTAATAGGTAATAAGGTTTAACTTTCTATTTTTTTAGTTTATAATTAATATAAGATATTTATAATACAAAGAACAAATAATGGCAGAAGATAACTTAACAATATATCAAAGACTACAGCAGGTATTTGGTGCTGGGGCAACAAGGAGGTCCCCAATTCAAAATTACAATGTTGATCCTAATAAGGTTTTATTAAAGACAACAAATAAAGCAGATTTTGAACAGGCAAAACTACAGGCTCAACAAACTGCCTTTATGCGTAATCAGTGGAATAAGGTAGATAGTGAACTCTATAATCAAGCTATCTATTATGAAACCACTAGATTGGCATCGTTTTATGATTTTGAATCCATGGAGTTTACTCCCGAAATCGCAGCGGCTCTAGATATATATTCGGAAGAAAGTTGTACACCAGATGAAAGAGGTCATCTACTTACTGTGGAATCAGAATCATCTAGAATTAAAGATATTTTAACTAACCTATTTACAAAAGTTTTAGATTTACATGCCGTTTTACCGGCTTGGACGAGAAATACTTGTAAGTATGGTGATAATTTTGTTTATCTAAAAATAGACCCTAAATTAGGGATTATTGGAGCTTCTCAACTACCTAATATCGAGATTGAGCGAAAGGATGAAAGTAGTTACCTAACCCAACAAAAGGTAGGTTCTTATGGGGTACAAGGAGAAAATGAGAAGGATAAAAATATTAAATTCGAATGGAGGAATAAAAGTATTTCATTTAATGCATGGGAGGTAGCCCATTTTAGATTATTAGGAGACGATAGAAGATTACCTTATGGAACTTCTTTATTGGAAAAAGTAAGAAGAATATGGAAACAGTTATTATTGTCTGAAGATGCTATGATGATATATCGTGTAACTAGAGCACCGGAAAGAAGAGTCTTCAAAATAAACGTTGGTAATATTGATGACCAAGATGTACAGGCATATGTTAATAAAATCGCAAATAACTTTAAGAGAAATCACGCTATTGACCAAGCTACTGGACAAGCCGATTTAAGGTATAATGCCTTGGCAGTAGACCAAGACTTTTTTGTACCAGTACGTAATGATGGTGCTGCTAACCCTATTGAGACATTACCAGGTGCTGGTAATCTTGATCAAATTGCTGACATTGAGTATATACAAAAGAAAATGTTGTCAGCACTTAGGATACCAAAACCATTTTTAGGTTTTGAGGAACCATCTGGAGAAGGAAAGAATTTGGCATTACAAGATATAAGATTTGCAAGGACCATTAATAGAGTACAACAATCTATGGTACAAGAACTTAATAAAATTGCAATAGTACATTTATATATCCTAGGATTTGACGAAGAACTGGAAAACTTTAGTTTAAGACTTAATAATCCTTCTACTCAAGCAGAAATGTTAAAAATAGAACAATTCCAATCCAAAGTGGCATTATATAGAGATTCGGTATCGGATGCTGGTAATGGTTTCGCGGCCACATCTATGACTTGGGCAAAAAAGAATATACTAGGTTTTAGTGATGATGAAATTATTTTAGACTTAGAAAGACAAAGAATGGAAAAGGCAGCTGCTGCTGAAATGGAAAACACGTCAGAAGTTATTAAACAAACAGGAATATTCAAAGAAGTGGATAGACTTTATGGTGATACTGGAGAAGATGCAGGAGTGGATGCTGGTGACACCGGAGGGTCTCCAACTACACCACCACCAGCAGGAGGCGGAGCGCCACCACCAATGGGGGGAGACATGGCAGTAGAACCAGATGATTCACCAGAAGATTTGGCAGAAACTTTACAAAATTACGATAATTTAGTTAAAACTGTCACTACTGATACTAAACCACAACATCAAGTCAATAATAGAAGTTACTTAATTAAAGAGGATATTGCAAGTCTAAAAGAAAATTTAGATAAACTTTTAGAATAGTTTTATATTTATTATATAAAACGTACTGTATGAAAAATTTCGGAGATTTATTAGACTCAATCTATAAAGCCGCCTCTAAAGAGTTTGGCACCAACAAAAAGAAATGTAGTGCATTAATAAAAGAATGTGTTAAAGTCATTAAAACAGATAGAATATTATCTGATCAGTTCACAGTGTATGACAATCTTAAAAATTCTCATGTTCAAGAAAAATATGCCACAAACTACATAAAAGAAAACATCGATTCACTTAGAGTCTATACCCCCCAACAAATTATATCGTCTAATGGTAAGTTAGAAAGTCTTTGTAATAAATTAGGAGCGAAAGTAATTCCCTCAGAAATAAATGAGTCAATTTCTAATTTATATTTCTTAATGAACACATCTAAGAATGTTAACTCAATACACACTTCTAAAGTAATGGTTAAAGAAAATTTAATTAAAAATGAATTAAAAACCAAAAACGATGCACCGTCAGTACCAATTGCTTTAATGAGTAAAATCGTAAGTAAAAAATATAACCAAAAATATAAAGATTTATCTGAGGCAGATAAAAAAATATTAAAGGTAATTTTGGAAAGTAAGGAGGGAGAAGAAAGGATATTTGAAGATTATAAGGAGATGGCTCAAAATTTACTACAGAAAAAAATAGTTGATAACGATGAAGCTTCTTTACACGTTAATCTTAAAAAGACGTACAATAAAGTGTTGGGTATGAATTTTATTGCTGAGAGTTCAGTAAATGATATTAGTAAACTACATTATTTAATTTCAGGATTACAATAAAAAATGGCTAGATTAACAAACGAACAAGTATACGGTGAGATAAAATTAGTGAAGAATGATATGATTCACTTAAAGGACGGACAGGCAAAAATGCAAGAAGATATAACAATGATAAAAAAAGTTCTACTAAATCCAGATAATGGAACGGTAGCAAGAGTAAATAAAAATACACAGTTTAGAAAATCAACTGGAAAGGTACTATGGTCTCTTTGGGTTGCAGTACTTGGAATAATAGGAAAGTTAATTTTCTGGAACTAATTAAAAAATTAAAATTATGAATTTTTTCAAAAACATGTTAAGCGGAGACGGTAAAGTATCAAGTAAAAGGTTTGTTACCTTTATTTGTCTATTATTTATGTTAATCGGATATGTCTCAAATCTATTTTGGGACTTCACGATTGATGAAAATATATTTAATTCATTACAATGGATTGTAATGGCAGGATTAGGTTTTACCGCTGCTGAAGGATTTTCACCGAATGGTGAGACACCAGCAGAAGAAGCACCAAGTAAAACTACAGTAACTCATGAATATGATTATTCTGAAGAGGAAATATAAAAAATTAAAAAATGGGAAGACAAAGATTTAACAAAAGAGAACACATAGAAAAGGTTAATAAACTTTTTGAGGTATCACATAACAAAACAAAGGGTTTAATGGTTGAACAAAACCAAGGATCTTGGTGGGGTGACCCAAATGCCGTAAATCCTTCATCAAACATGTGTGTGCAATCAGTAAATCAACCACAATCATATTTTACAGGACCTTACCCAACACAATCTGATTGTGAAGCAGATTGGGTAAATGCAACACAAGGAAATACTATAACACCATGTTATGACTGTGTTAATAATACTCCAACAATAGTAGAAGAAATAGGGCCTAATTCACCTTGGTGTCAAAATGTACCAGGTGGTCCACAATGTGGAACTGATTGTACCTTAATACCTATGAATGCTATCGGTGGAACACCAAACTTCCCTCTAGTAAACGACCCTAACCTAGCTTGTGGAGGAGCGTGGCAAGGTGATTGGTGGTGTCCAACAGGAGTCGCAGGACCAGGTCCTTGTATACAATCACCAACAAATCCTCAACCAGGTTATGCAACCGGACCTTATCCAACACAAACTGCTTGTGATAGTCAATGTGGTGGCGGTAATCCAGGGGCAACATGTATGAGTATATCTACAGTGGTATGTGATGATCCAACATCAACGGCTACGTGGCCTTGTGTTACTCTAAATGGAAATCTTCCAGATACCGCTAATGATATGGGAAGTGTAATCGATGTAGGAAATACTTATGGGTCAACAGGACAGCCTATTTTTTATGAAATAACTGCGATAGACCCTTCAACTACATCACCATATGGAGTGCAAGACTTCCCAGTTATACCAGGAGGGTGTCCAGGTACTAATAATAATCCTAGTGCGGGTTGTGACTTTTCGTGGAGTAGTCCTTGTGCACAACAACACTTAAATACTGGGGGACAAAATTCTTGGCAAAATATGTTAGCTCAAAGAGAGAGTGGATATAACGCTAATGGATGTCAACACTTCCAAGCTATGGTTAATTGGGTAACAGACCAATTAAATTCAGGTGTTGCTGGTAATGGTTCTCCATTAACCCAAGTACAAATAAATAGAAAAACAGAACAATTAGAATGGGCACAGTGTCAAGCAAATTCATGTGGGTGTCCAAATCTTAATATGCCTCCGTTAACTGGAGGGCCAACACCTCCACCACCTAGTGACCCTGATTTAATTGATCCGGAACCACCAAAAAAACTTTCAAAACCAAAAAAGGAGAAACTTAAAGAACGTAGATCTATAAATGAAGAACTTAAGAGGATGAAACAAATGTGGAAACATAAACTTTAATAGATAAGAAAACCCCTACTCGGGGTTTTTTTATTGGATTATATTTCTTATTATTAACTATTAATAACACTTTGAAGAAAAGAACATGAGAAATGAAATTAGGAAAAGAGTTAGCTCTAAAAACAGAAAAACCCTTTAATGTAAGAATAGGGACAGTAAATAATAAAGAACCTAGAACTTTGTATTTAATTCTATCTAGTTGGGTAGAACCAACCAAAGATATCGAGGACTACCAACCAAACTTAAATAAAATAAAAAAGAATATCAAAAGATTCTTAAATTCGACTGTACCGTCGGAAAGTTTTAATAAAGAAAAAATAATATTAGATTTTGATTTACGTTCATCAGGAATTATAAAAAATAAAAAATCATTTATGTCATGTGAAGTGACTCTATTCCAAAAAAATCTTAGAAAAATAAATAACCCTTCTGTAATTATGGAATTACAATGGCTTTCTACAAAGTTAATAGGAGAAGTGTTTGAAATAGATGAAAATTTCACCTATAACAGTAAAAAGAAAAATTAACCCCACGTTCATTATATAAAACCCGCTTAATCGTGGGTTTTAATTTACTACGATATATTTATTATAAAAATAATATTTATTAGTATGGAACTTAAATTACTTAAAGAAGGAGAAGTGGGGTATGGACTTTTAGTCGAAAAAGACTCCGGATATATATCACCCCAAATCACGGAAAATAAAAAAATTATAAAAGAGATGAATGAAGTCGGAACAAGCTATGGTCCGATTCAAATGGTTGCTGTACTACAAAAATGTGGAGTTCAAAACAGAAATGGAAGAATTTATCCAGAAAATATTCTTAGAAACGAAGTGGATAAACACCAAGAGGTGATAAAAAATGGTAGAGCTATTTCCGAGTTAAACCATCCAGACTCGTCAATCATAGATTTAGAAAGAACATCTCACAAATTAGACGAAACTTGGTGGGACGGAAATACACTAATGGGGAAGTTAACTTTAATTACATCTCCTGCTTATGAAAATACAGGAGTTACAACAACACCCGGAGATTTAGCAGCTAATCTACTAAGACACGGTGTACAATTAGGTATATCCTCAAGAGGAGTCGGTTCTTTACAAAGTGTAAATGGACAAAATATGGTACAAGATGATTTTGAATTAATCTGTTTTGATTTGGTTTCTTCACCTTCAACCCCTGGAGCTTATTTATTTAATCAAGTAGACGAAGCTAAACCTTACGTAGAATCTGTTAAACCCCAAAAAATAATGGAGTCAGATTTGAATAAAACAATTAAAAATTTCTTAAAAGATTAAATCATGAGTTATAGAACTAGAAAATCAAAATACGATCATATAAAAAAATTAAATGAGGGTAGGTTATTAACAGAGGCCCCTAACTGTGACCATGAAGGTTATTGTACAGCTGCCATTAGTTGTGGTGGAGAAAACGCATATCACGGATGTGTAAGTGGGGGTAACTGCGTAACAGAAACTCAAGGTTCTTTTAGTGACTATACTATGTGTAGTGGATTAGGAGTACCAACAGGAGGGGGAGAAAAAGAAGAGAAGAAGAAAGAAAAGGGAAACACAGGAATACAATATGATGGGGAAATTTTAATGACGAGTATCCATGGAGATGTTTTAACCTCTAACGGGTGGGTGCCAAAATCAGACGTAAACAAATTAAAAGGGACTCCACCACCACCATCGTTAAATATGAAAAGTGGACCAGTAAAAGGTAAGGAAAAACTTAAGGAAGGTTGTGGATGTGGAGAAGCAAAAGAAACAAGTGAAGATTCCTATATGGCAGCGTCACAATTACACAGTATTTCAAATAAAGCACAAAACGTTTATAATAAGTTAGAAAGAGATGAGGTATTAGATGATTGGATGGAAAGTCACTTGGCAAAGATAGACCAAATGATGGATAGTGTTAATGATTCTTTTGAACATGACCAATATAAAGAAGCTGGCGATATGGGTCCAGGTGGTTGTCCTCCAGGACATCATTGGTGCGCAGCATCAAATTCTTGTAGGTCAGACAACAAACCACAAATGGAACCTATGACTTTAATGGGTGATGATGTTATATCATTAAATGAACAAACTCAAGTTCAAGACTGGGGACCAGGAATTATTAGACATGCAAAGTTATATAGTTGTGGTGATAATCATAATGCGGGTCTTGCCCAAGCTTGTGGTATGGGTCCACTTCCTTATTCAAATCAACAAAATCTAGCTTTTAGTAATTTATGTCTAAATGTAACTGATAGTGGCGGTAATCCATATAATATGGCAGACGGACCTATAGTCTTTGTAGAATACCAAGGTCAAACTTATAGAATGACAGGTACGGGGGCAGGAAACCAAATAAATAGTTGTAGTGCTTATGGTTTATCTACTCCTCCTGAATCGGCAACAGTAGTTACCGCTTGTGACACAAATGGTCAGGGAGCAAATGCACAAAATATATCACCTTATTATAACCCTAATGTCCAACCATGTGCCCAAACACAATCTCAAGGAGACTGGTGGTGTGATCCAACAGGTGCTTATGTTAATCCTAACGGTGGTAATTGTGCACAATCTCCAAATCAACCTCAATCATATTTTACAGGACCTTATACGTCAGAAGCTGATTGTAATGCACAATGTAGTGCGGCCCCAACTCCAGCTTATGTAACAGTTGAGTTGTGTGATGGTACTCCTTTTGGAAGTCAGAATTCTTTCATGAATATGTTAGTAGATGATAATGGAACTGTAAGAACACCAGTAATTGGGGATGAATTTGAAGCACCAGCGGGAGGTCCTGGAGCTCAATTAGCCAATTGGAAGGTATTACAAGTTGGTACAGCTGCTCAAGTACCACAGATGACTTTCCCTATCGTACCATGTCCTAACACATCAACAACAGGTTGTGACCAGTCAGCTTGGCCAAATTATAGTAACTGGTTAAATAACTTTACAAGTTTACCTAACTTTAGTTCCCAAAATCCAAACCAACCTTGTCAATTCCTTTGTCAAAGGGAGACACTTTGGGGTAACGCACTTTCTACAGGTATGATAAATGGTCAACAAATGGGACCTAATTGGATGAACCAAATACAGTGTAAGTATGATGAGGTTCAAGATTTAATGAATACTCATAATTGTTCATCATCAAATGCGTCAGCTTGTTAATATGAGTTTAAGAGGGAAAATAAAAAAAGAGTTAGGGTTATTATCTGAGCAACCTGATGATAGACCAGATAACTGGAGAGAGTTACCAGGGTATAATTCAGATTATTTCTATGATGAAGATTCATTATTTAGTGATGATGAAAATGAAGAGGGACCTAGACTACCAGAACAATTTTACGATCCAAACTATGATTTAGATGAAGTAGATTTAGATGAAGTATTTGACGAAACTCAGAGAGGAGATAGAGTTAGATATTTTGTGGATGTTTATTATGATGCTATGTTACCTAGTTCAGGAGACCCAGAAAAAGATAAGATTCTAGCAGAAAAAATGGCTCGAGCAGACATGATGAATCTTAAGAATCGAGAGTACATTATAGGACCCACAGAATTACGAGGTTACTATCGTTAAACTTAACTGACAAATTTTCAGACTAATATGGCTTTTTGGGTATATGAGGCATATTTATTAAAAAACTCCCTAAGGAGTTCTTTGCGCTTTTGCGTATATTAATAATAAGATTAAAAAAAAACTAGTCAAATGGCAAAAAAATCTTTAGTAGAAGAGGCTCTTCTTGAAGCGAAAGCTATCGAGGAATCAGTAAAGGAGAGTGCAAAAGAAATACTTCCTTCGGTTTTGAAGAAAGAAATTAACGAACTAGTAAAAGAATCTATCAACGAAGTTGATGAGATTGAAATGGATTCAGAAGAATTGTTAGGTGTTACAGACGACGACATGGATATAGATATGGATATGGACATGGACATGGGCGGCGACGCTGTAGAGTTAGACCTTACTGCTTCATCAGATGATGAGGTAATGAAAGTGTTTAAGAAAATGGGACCAGAAGACGAAATCGAAGTTGTAAAAACTGGAGATGGCGTAACCCTTACAGATGGTAACGAAGAGTATGAAATTAAGAATGTTTCTGAAGGGAAACAGAATGAACCAATTTACGAAATTGAATTGGATGATGACATGAATGAAATGATGGATGACGACATGATGGAAGAAGGTGGAGCCAAAAAGGGTGACCAATCAAAAACTCGTAGTGATTATAAAAACTACAAAGGGACTGATAAAGGATATCACGGCAAAACTGGAGCTTCACATGGTGATCAAGGAGAACCTGATGACTATATGAATGAAATGAAAGACATGGATGAAATGTATGGTAAAAAACGTCATATGGAAATGAAAGATGAGAAGATGTATGAAATCGAATTGGATGACTTCGAAGAAGAAGAAATCGAAGAGGGGACAAACAGAACTTATCAAAATGGAAGACGTGGATCTTCAGGACAAAGAAAAGGGCTTAATAAGCCAAGAGCTATACCAAATAAGGATCTCGCAAAAAAGAGCGGGATTAAAGAATCAAGAAGAGCTCATGTACCATCAAGAATCATAAAGGAAAATAAACAGTTAAAAGCTGCGGTTACTACCTATGGAGGTGAAGTTAAAAAACTTAAATCAAAAAATGAAGAGTATAAAAAAGCTCTTTCATTATTTAGAGAAAAGTTAAACGAAGTGGCAGTGTTCAATTCGAATTTAGCTTACACAACCAAATTGTTTACTGAGCATTCTACAACGAAAAAAGAAAAGTTAAACATTCTTTCTCGTTTTGATGAAGTTAATTCATTAAAAGAATCAAAATCCTTATATAAAAAATTATCAGGAGAAATGGTTTCTAAGAAACCAATTCAAGAAGCTATGGTAAGTAAAGGAGGAACTAAAGTTATAACAGAAGAATCAACTATAAAAAACACTAAGAGAAATAGTGTTATAAGAGAAAATAAAGTTTATCAGGATCCTCAAATGACGAGAATGATGGACCTTATGAATAAAATAAAGTAAAACATTAAAAAAATAAATTAAAATGGGACATTTATTAAACTCAGGACAAGTTGGAAACATTGGAACTAATTCAATGAAACTTATCCGTGAAGACGTAATTAACAAATGGGACAAACTAGGATTCCTAGATGGCCTAAATGGTTATAGTAAAGACAACGTTGCTCAATTATTTGAGAATCAAGCGTCTTACTTAATCAACGAACAAACAACAGCAACTGATTCAGGTTCTTTCGAAACAGTTGTATTCCCAATCGTAAGGAGAGTATTCTCTAAACTTTTGGCTAACGATATCGTATCAGTACAAGCGTTAAACTTACCAATTGGTAAATTATTCTACTTTGTACCAGAGGTATCTACTAACAGACCTGGTTTTGACTCTACTAACGGTGGATTCAATGCTTCTACTCCTTCAGGTGTAGATTTATATGACCAATTCTATGAAAATAACGCTTCTCCAGCGAGAGGATTATTTGATGCATCAAGAGGTAAAAGAACTGTTACTCCAGTAACTGTAGTTCCAGGTGGACTTACAACAGTGGCGTCAACAGCTTACCCAAATATTGGAACTTTCTCAGGAAGAACTGATACAAACGGTGTACCGTTAAGTAATCCAGCTAACAGATACGTAACAGGATTAATTTCTTCTTCTATCTTATCTACTACAGGAACATTAGTAGGTCCTGATGGACAATTAGCTGATACTGAAGCTTTCTTAGCAGGTTTAGTAATTTACTTAAGTGCTACAACTGCTGCGAGAGACGCAATTGCAGGACCAATGGTTTCTTGTAATACATCTGCTGATACTTTCTCAACAGCTGCTCTTTACCAATTAAATGGTGGTACAGCTGATAGTGGTACGATAACTGATCCGGCTTTAGATATGCCGTTGATATCTGGTGGTACTCCATTAAAGTACAGAACAGTAACACAAAAGTACGGTCAAGGTCTTGTATCTGGAAGTACAATAGCACCTTACGCAGGTACAGGTAACATGTTAATCGAGATTGACTTTGGTTGTCCAGCATGTCCAACATGTACGACTGTTGAAGGTAGAGGTTATGGTAATCCAGATTCTACTGCTACTAACAACGCTAACTATATAGCGGCAGCGGGTGTACCTACTGCATCAGCTTTAGGACTTGTGGCTCAGGTTTTATCTTACGCTAACATGGAGTTAGAAGATAACATGGCTGAAGTAACATTTAGATTAGATTCTGTAACTGTAGCGGTAACAGAAAGAAAACTAAGAGCTACTTGGTCTCCTGAACTTGCACAAGACGTGTCTGCATTCCACAACATTGATGCTGAGGCTGAATTAACAGCTTTATTATCAGAACAAGTTGCGGCTGAGATTGATAGAGAAATCTTGAAAGACCTTAGAAATGGTGCGGCTTGGACGTTAAGATGGGACTACAATGGTTGGAGAAGATCTAACAATGGTCAAGGTTACAATGCTTACACTCAAAAAGATTGGAATCAAACATTGATTACTACGGTAAATCAATTATCTGCTCAAATTCATAAATCAACTCTTAGAGGAGGAGCTAACTGGATCGTATGTTCAGCTGAGGTTTCTGCAATATTTGATGATTTAGAATACTTCCACGTGTCTAACGCGTCACCAGAGCAAGATTCTTATAATATGGGTATTGAGAAGATTGGTTCTTTATCAGGTAGATATACTGTATATAGAGATCCTTACTTCCCAGCAGGTAAGATATTAATTGGACATAAAGGAAAATCATTACTAGATACTGGTTATGTATACGCTCCTTACGTTCCGTTACAACTTACACCTACTATGTATAATCCATTTAACTTTGCACCAATCAAAGGTATAATGACAAGATACGCTAAGAAGATGGTTAACAACAGATTCTACGGTACTATCAACGTCGATGGTGTAGTAACATTTGGTATTAATGAGTTAAGATAATTTTTCGCTACTCTTTATAATGAAAAACCCCTCTTCGGAGGGGTTTTTTTATTTATAAACAACTTAGATATCTATTTCCTCTATCACAGAGAATTGTTATACCTTCTTTTTTATCATTATCACGTAACCACTGAAAAGTTGCCATTACATTGGCCCCACCACTAATACCAATAAATAAACCATATCTTTTTGCTAAGTGTTTTGCAATACTTTTTGCGCAGTCAGTTTTTATAACTCTTACCTCATCAACTAAATCTAAATCAACTAAAAATTTACTACCATCACCAATTCCTTGTATGCCATGGAGTCCTGGTTCACCTCCAGACATTACAGGAGATTCTGCGGGTTCTACAGCAACTATTTTTATATCTTCCCATTTTTCTTTTAGAAATTTACGAGTTCCCATTAATGTACCACCAGTACCAGTACCCGCGACAAAAACTGAAGGTGAGTCTATTCTTCTAAAACTTCCTTTTATCTTAGGAAGAGACCACTCTTCATATATTTCAGGTCCTGTAGTTTGATAGTGTGCCTCAATATTCAAAGGGTTGTGAAATTGGTTACAATTGAACCATCCGTTATCATTACATAAATTATCTCTTAGTTCAATAGCACCATCAAAGTCACCTTCATCGACTTCTATTAAGGTGGCACCATAATACTTAAACATTTTTTTACGTTCTTCAGACATGTTGGATGGCATGATTATAACCATTTTATAACCTCTTTCTGCTGCCAACATAGCAAAAGCAATTCCACTGTTACCACTAGTTGCTTCACATATGGTACTATTTTTTTTAATTAAACCTTTTTCTTGTGCGTTGTTAATGATAAAAGACGCCATACGGTCTTTTACTGAACCTGAGGGGTTCATAAATTCTGCCTTACCCCAAACAGTAAGGTTACCTAAAGTGATAGGAATTAAGGGAGTGTTCCCAATGTGGTCGGATAATTTTATATTCATATGTTAAGAATACTAAAATTATTCTATAATGAAAATTAATTTACTAGCCTTTTTTTAAGATTATCTGGTAACCCTTGATTTTTAACTATGAATCGAAGTTCCTGATCATAAGTCTCTACTTTTTGATTTGAAGTAAGTTGTAAATCAATATAGTACGTATTTGGTATTAACCACGAAGTATCTATAATAAAGTAATTATGTGTAGGGGTTCTATTAACATCTGTGTAGTCTATTACAGTATATTCACTAGTACCGTCCTTTATATATAAACGATATTTCAACGAATCAATAACCTGAGTATGATTAACGGTATATGGCACACGTGCACTTACCATAATTTTACGTTTATCGCCTCTTTTTATCCTTTCATCAGATTTTATTCCTGATATTGAAAAACCATATGATTTAGGTAAGTCTATTTCTCCACCAATATTATAGTATTCATTTTCATCTTTAATCGTTATGTATTGGGTTCTGTCATCGATTGCTTGTCCATTTATTGTTAAACCACTCCATACATCACTATATTGAGTTAGGGGACAAGCACATGAAGTTGGGACGGAAAAATCTATACAATACACTCCTGTAGTAACATGAGTAACTTCAGTATATGGTGTAAAAACTGAAGCATTTAGATGATTGGTGTCTACTTGTACAAATCTATCATAGACATCTCCATCTTGATCATAAACCACAACTCCAGGTAAACGATCTAAATTAGTTGGTGCACCACCGGCGTTAACATATAAACATACTCTATTTGTTTTACCCATATAGAATTTTTCTCTATCATCGATTACGGTATCAACATACGTTGTCTCAATGTAAGGTTCAAAAAAAGTATTTGTATTTTCGTTAAAAAAACCTACATATCTTTTTTCATCTGTTAGTATTGTTTCATAAAAGGGATTAAAAGCTAACCCCATACCATAATTTTTAACACCTGTTAAAAAATCACCATTTACAAAACCTTGATGTATATCTGTAACTAATCCACCAGTTGGTGTGGATGAACCATTAAGCGCTGTGGTGGTACCTGTCAACATATCATTTATTGCACAAGTAATATCCATATCTACATCTTCATTTCCTCTACTAAAATGTTGTGTTGCAACCATTGTAGTTGCGGTAGTGTTGGTGGAACAACTATAAGGAAAAAGTGCGTATCGAGAATAGTTAGCTGAAGTTAAGGCAGTACTACCAGTATAGATACCACAAGTAGATAAAGGTACATCATAAGTATTTCCTGACCACGTATAATTAGTTTTCCTATAACACCAATTACTAACCCCCGCTGTATCAAATTTTGTACCAGCATCCCATGATTGACCCATCTTAAAGGCAATTAAATCAAAAGAATTAGCACGACTAGCCGAATTAAAAAGAGTGTCTTTCCCTAATAATTCGTTATTATTAAAAATAGTATTAGTCATTTTTAATTTATGGGTTGCTTTACTATGTATACCTGTTGACGCCGTAAAACCACTAAGTGTTATTTCTTTTTTGTTTATCCTATCAACTAATCCTGATAAGTCAAAATTAAAAATAAACCTACTATAGTTTATGTTAGAAACTGTCGTTCCAGTTCCAGCCCCATAAAATAGTTCTACAATAGGGTTTAATGAGGTATTCATTTGGGCTTGAGTGTCGCCCGTGGAAAATCCTTTAATTATTGTATTACTCTCAGTGAAATATGTTCTATATATTGACATCTATGAATCTTTAATAATAAATACTTAATTAATTCTAATTCGATGACTTATCATTGAACTAAAATTAAATTTTGAAATTTCAGTTATTCCATCACTATCATCTGTTGCCACATCTGGAACCATTTGTCCATAAGGGTGGGTATGATTACTAACAAATTTTTGTACTAATTTACAAAATTCTATTAATCTATCCCCATAAACCAAAGGGTGTAGTTCTCCTCCAATAGGGAGACCATCCTGGGTTAATTGTCTATTACCTCCCAAGTACTTTTGTAATGATGAACCAGAGGAATCAAGACCATTATTTTGTAGTTTGTTAAAGGAAGTACCCTCTCCGTTATTTTGTCCAGTATAAGAAACCAAGTTTATGGTGTTTGCAAGTATTGTTGCAACACTTTCTTTATCATTAACATGAATTAATTGTATCCTCGCTGGATTATCTCTATTTAATTCTACAGGATTTCCTGGCACAAATTTACCAGCGCGTAAATCAATTTTTGCTGAGGTTAAAATAATATCTGCATTATCTCTCCCTTGAATTGCCACATCATATGGACTAGCGTATACACCTTTAGCACTATTTATATAATCAGTAGATTTTAGGGCGTTAGTCCCCCCAACGTCGGATTGGGTTCCCAGGGCAGTACGTTTGTCTTGGAAATGGAGTTGTTGATCTTGTCCAATAAGAGGTCCGATATAACTTCTATTAATGTCGGATTTATTTTTATCAATCGTGTACATTAATAATCTAACTCCTTCCCCTTTTTGGGGTACTACGTTGAAGAATCTTGGCATTAAGGGAAAGCACCAAGGTAACTCAGAATCACTATAATCTTTATCAAGTTGTTTAATTCTTACCCTAACTCTTCCAGTCCCTAAAGGATCATAATCATCTATTACTTCACCGTAATAAAAAATATGTTCTCTAGTTAGGTCAAATTTACGTCCTCTAAAATTAAATGGGCTACTCATGGTTATATATTATATCTTTTTTTAATTTCTCCTAATATTTTTTTATATTGTTCTTCTAGAGAATCCATCTCTTTTAGTTTACCCAAAAGATTTTTTTTAACCGCATCATGTTTTTCTTTTACTTCATTAAGTAAAGTATTTAATTGGTTATTATTTTTATTATCTATTCTCATTATACTGTCACACCCCATCCAAATCCAGGTGTACTTGTCGCACCGTAGGCAACTAAAGGACCACCAGAATTAGCACCTGTGGCCATAAGAGCCATACCCGGAGGGATTGCTATGTTGGTTCTCATTTTTTCTGTTATTTCTCTTGTTATTTCTTGTACACGTATAGTTTCCATTCTTTCTTGAACTGAAATTTCTCCGTTAGACCTAACCCCTAAAGGTGCTCCCGCCTCACTTTGTCGTGCAATAATATTAGCTGCACATCTTCTAGCACTCATACCAGGTCTTTGTTCTCCTAACAAAGCAGTGGGAGGTGGTACCGGAGGTGTTGGGATTGTGTCCATTGACGCAAACTTTATTAGTGCCTCTATAACACTTAACGCAACACCAAAATTTACTCCTTCTTCCTCATCAGTACGAGGATCTCTTTGTATCTCAGTTGGTGTTAACCCGAGATCGGAAGGTAAGTATGTCATTCCACAACCCATTAAAATATTCTTTTTAGTTTACCTGCTAGTTTAGCTCTACCCGCAGTTATTGTTGCCTTTATTGAATTAGTCCATATTTGGAGTTTTTCTTTAAGTATACCTAGAGCGATTCTAGCTATATAGTTTTTTATGTTTTTTGCCAAGTCTTTGAATAGGACTTCTACAACTAACTCATATAGAATTTTTACCAACTCTCTCATTGATCCTTGTAATTCCTTGAACATTTCTATTCTTTTAGGTCCAAGCTCAATCTTTTTCGGTTGTCCAGCTCCTTGGTCTTCTAATTCACTATCATCAACTAGAGCATAACCTATTAATAACAACATAATTAGAGTTTGAGGGGTTAGGGTTTGTTTCATAAAAGTATTTTTAAGACTATCTAAAATTTTCTTAATTAAATCTCCTCTTATTGTTTCTGTGGTTGGGTCTGCCTCATACCTAACACCAACCAGACGACGACCCCCTCCCTGTACCATATCAGTTAAACCATTAATCATATTAGTGACCCCTTCTCTTCTCTGTCTTTCAGTTACGAATACTTGGGCAAATGTTTGATTAATGTTGGTTGCTAATTTTATTGCTTCAGACTCATCAACTTTAACCTCAAAAGTCCCACATTGTAAATCCACAATATTAACTCCTTGTGATTTATTTTGTGCATTAAAATCAAATAAATCTAATTCACTTCTACTAAACTTAAAAAATCTAATTTGTTCGTTTACTATTTCACCACAATCAGCGGCTGCCATTCGGTTAAGTATTCCATTCATTTCTTCAAATTCTAAAATTTGTTGATATGTTAGGTTAGCCTTTTTGTCGAATATTCCAGTTATGGAATTTACTATTTCTGTTGTAATTGACGCTGCGTCAAACAATTTAAGATTATCAAAGTAATCATCAATAAAATTCTCTACACTTTTATTGGTGTAGTCCATACCAATTTGGACTATGAACCCACCTCCTGTGTAGGTTACTTCCATTATAGATTGACCATTTGGAAGGGTAAGTGATTTGGATGTATTAAGATCATCAACAGCCTCCATAATCTTACGATTAAAATCATCAACCTTCCCCAACATATTGTCAGCATATTCACTACCAATACCACCATTACCTTGTACCGCCTTTAATAAGTCAAAAATATCTATATTAACTAAAGAAATCTCCAATCCACCCCCATTTAACCAAGCAGGAAAACCAGAATTTAATACGGCTTCACCACATTTGGCCTTTAACATAGAACGAAGTTGGTCTCTTACTTTTCTATCTATTTCTTCTAGTTGGGAACCAATAAGATTAGTTAATATTTGTTCTAGTCTTTGCCCTCCTAAAATTAATGAAAGTAAATCCATTAAAAATGGGATTAGGTCTTTTTGTCTATCTCTTGGGTCTCTAATATTGATACCTAATTCTGCATTTAGATCCAGGGCATCAGTTTGATTGATTACCTTTAATACATTAATAATTTTTCGTAGTTCACTTTTTGAAGAATCTAATCCCATAGTCTATTGTTTTAGATGTCATATGAGATACCCTTATCTTCTCCCTCTTCGGATTCTTTAATCATATTTTGGATTAATTCTTTATCTTCGTCTGTTAAGTGAACAGATGATGTGGATTCAGAAGAATTATCAGTTTTAACAAGAGAAATTTGGAGTTTCACAATCTCCAACTTTTTTGATATTGAGGAATCAATTATTCGTAGTAATTCATTATTTACCTTACCAACCTGTTGGATGTCATTGTTATCATTTACATCTCTAAGTTGTTTATTAAGGACTTGCACAGCCTTCGAACGGTTTTCACAAGTCTCATTATAACTTTCTTGTAGTATTTGTTCAATACTTTGTTTATCTAAGTTAACTTGTTTTCTTTTAGGTCTTGGCATAATATTATTCTTTACTATAAATACTCGGAGGTAAAATTATCTTTAATGGTTTTATATATCTTCTTATAACGTCTCATACCATTTCTTATCTCCTTAGTTGTTAAGGAAGTCATTTCTCGAATATTATGTAACACAAGATTTTTATTAAACTTATTATTACCACTCGCATCACTAAATATAATTGCCCAATTTTCAAACATATATACTAAAGACTCCCCCACTGACCGTTCGTTTTCTGTTAATTTTTCATTTTTTAATTCTTCATTTATTTGTCCGATAATTTCACTCATTAAAAGTGCTAACATTTTTTCTTTTTGTGTGTACTCATCTCCTTGGTGGACTATTAAATCATCCCTATCTTCTAGATCGGTTGCATAGTCCTCGTAAGAAAGTTGCGTGGTACGTTTCTTATTATCCTTAATTAGTTGCCCCAGGAGATAATTTTTACATATAGTACCAAAATAGGAGTAGGCCTTTTTACCCTTCTCTGGTTTGAACTTATCGCATTTTGTAATTAAGAAAGACAATGTGTCATAATGCATATTAATAAAGGTCATATCATCTCGATATAATTTATATTTTCTAATGATACTCTCAACCATAGTGTTAAGGGGTTTACGGAGGTGAGCGTTGTAAATTTTATTTTTCTCATCCCAAGTAGAGGCACTTAAGAATTTAATTACAGCTTCCTCTTGCTCAACACCAAAATAGGGTTTTTTTCCTTTTATACGTGGCATTTTATAACTTTTTTACTTCTATCTCTCTATCTTCAGTAAAAAAGTATTCTTTTTTTGCGGTTTCCATCCAAAAGGGAGCATCTTCTCCATTAACTAAAAAGTCAGGGTGATTTTTATAATTATAGAAAAGAGAACCTTCTCTCATGTTAACATGTTTATATCCTATTTTTGGAATTGTCATAATTCGAGCATCCATAAAAACAGATCTTAATAAGAATTCATAAATAAAAGTTAGTTTAATATTTTTCTTAAACCCTCCAATATCATTGAACATTTCGGTTCTCATAACCATCCCGTCAGTGTTAAAATTAGGGTAGTTAAGTAGAGCATCTAAATCTAAATGACCAATTTCTTCAGAAAAGTTAAGAGCCCAAACAGGTTCATTAGACCAACCAATAAATTTATTCTTATCGTCCACATTTGTAATTAACGGGAGAAAAACATCAACTTCTTCATAATGATTCATGTACTCCTTTACATTTTTAATCCAAATACTTGATAGTTCATCATCTACTTCTAAAACACAAAAGAACTCTGTAGAGGTTTTTTCAACACCTAGATTAATTTGAGAGGCGAAATCAGTATCTCCTTCGTTTACAATTATTTTATTATTTAATTTACCAAAATCTAATTTTTTAATTTCTTTTTCTAATTTTTTAGGGCAAACAACATAAATCATTTCTGGTTGTGTCTTTTGGTCATTGACGCTCCCTAAAGCGGTTTCTAACATTTTTAATTCTTTATTTTCGTTAGTATGTATAGGTATAATTACTGTAATATCTTTCATTTTTTTTATTTTTAGATTTTTCTTATTGGGTCGTTATATCCAGAAGGTTCTGGTTGTTTAGTCGGCACTCTTTGTTCTTCTTGTGTCATTGCTAATGTTAATTCATTTATTCTTTCTTGGAAGAATTTTTCATAGAAGTCAGCAACTCCTTGAGACTCTTTAGTTGAAGTATATTCCTTAACTGTCTTTTCCATTTCAGTATAGATATCACTAGGAATAGTGTCCTCTAACCAACTCTTCATTACTCCAGCCACGGTATCAACTAAAGTAATTTGGTTTTGAGCCCAAATTCCATTTTTTTCGTTTATCCATTCTGCTGGTAAAGTAGGTAATACACCAATAACAGGAGTTCCACATTTCATTGATTCTAATGGAAAAGTTCCACACCCCGCAGTTTTATCAATCCAAACAGATAAAGCTGATTCTTTTAATGAATCTGCAAATTCTTGTCTTGTTAATCCCCTCATATCTCTAAAGGTAATCCATTTTAGGAATGGATGTTTAATGTAAAAACTTTTAATAAAGTTAGCAGTGTCTCTAGCGTCTCTACTATGAATACAAATAAATGGTTTCTTTGGTTCATTTGTAGGAGTAAAGTAGTCAGGAATACCTAAATTTATTACTGAAGTATCAACATTAGGGAATAAGTTTTTAACATAGTCTTCTTGAGATTTAGTAGTAGTTATACACTTTCTTACACCCCATTGTCCCCATGTTTCACCTGGTTTCATTAATTCAAAAATATAGTCATAAGCTTGTACAAATATAACTTTTTCACAATTGGCTGTTTTTAATTGTTCAAGAATACCACCATATACTTCAGGTAATATAATAAAATCCTGTGGAGTTATTATAGTTGATTCACTTTCACTAGACTCATGAGGTAGTTCATCATACTCAGCACCTAACCAAGAACCTGGTTTTGTGTAATCATTTTTTTCAGTTAAAATTGTAACATTATAACCTAACTCTTTTAGAGTTTTTGCGTGTTCGTATATTGTTGCGATAGAAGCCATTGCTCTACCTTTGGAGTCCATACAAAAGAAATAGATTTTATTTTCTTTTGCTTCCAACTGGGAAATTGCTTTTTTAATTTTCCCTAATACTTCTTCTTTAATTTCGTGTATGTTGTCTGCTTGTTTTTCTAACATTTTTATAATTCTTTATGTTCTACCGTTTCGGTATTTATTATTTTATTTATGTATTCCTCTTCTAAAAATTCGGTTAATGTTTTAACTGCATAATCCGAATTTATTTTTTTGTTGTAGTGTCTTTCTACTTTTACTGATATTTTATCTTTTGGTTTTGTTTCTAGTGATTTTGGGAAAGTAGTAACTAGAATGTCACATTCTTCCCACATGTCTTCATAACTACTCACAAATTTTATGTTTTTACACATTGATCCTGTTTTTGAGAGGAAAAATAGTGTTGAGGGGATCGCTCTTCCACATTCTCTAGTAAGTAATTTAACTTTAATCTTTTCTTGATTGTTAGAAATAAAATTATTTAGTTTTGTTACCACATACTCCTCTATTTCATCAGCCGAACCGTATATCTCTAAAGAACAATCTTCATATGAGAATTTTAGAAAACTACTAGGTTCCATATTTTCGTCACCCTCAAAACTAAAATACTTTTCTATGTCGTAGTCAATAATATCCTCTATTTTCACCTCAGATTTATAATACTTCTTGTGAGTACTAATAAATTTCTCCAGGTAGTTCCTTAAGACGCCATCTATGTTTATTCCTATTGTCATATTAATGAATAATATATTGTTTATTGTTAAAGTAAAGTTATTTACATTCCATTTAATAACTCAAATACTGAGTCAATTGCTTCGTGTCTATGGTTATCGGTTAAAAGAGATTTATAAACAAATTTAGATCCAGATATTTTAGCCACTTCATGGATGGCAGAATAGTTCTTATCTTTCAAGTCAATTTGTTGATTATCTCCGGTAAATATCATAGTTGAGTTTTTACCAAGTCTACTAAGCACCATCGCCAACTGAGACTTAGTTAAATTTTGGAACTCATCAATAATACATACACTATCTTCAAAAGTCCTACCTCTAAAGTGAGCCAATGAAACCAATTCTATCGATTCTTCTCTCTCCATTTTTTCTAATACAGGTGGTTTATTATAAACCTTACGCATATTACTCCTAATTGGTACCAACCAAGGTTCCATTTTTTCTCTTTCAGAACCCGGTAAAAAACCATTGTCTTCCGTTGAGACTGTAGGTCTTGTTATTATAATCTTATTACATTGTCTTTTGAAAAATTGATCCAAAGCGATTTGTACCGCTAGTAATGTTTTACCACTACCGGGTTTACCAACGACAAAATTAAAAGGGTGTTTTAGTATTTCAGTTTTGGCTTTCTTTTGTTCTGCCGACAATGAAAGTGAAAACCTAACATTTCCTTTTGGTGGTGTCTTGTCCGTATTATTTCTTGGTGTCATCTAATATTTTTTTTATACTATCTATTATTATTTTCGAAGGTCTTCCATTTTTCATATAGAAATCTTTTTTCCTTTCACTCTTGGTGTGAATTACCCACTCTAGAGGGTTTATTATGTTCTTATATCTTACTCCATAATCCGCGGATTCTACTTCTGTCCACTCAACATTATCTCTCATGACTATACATTTTTTTCTAAAAAATGGACATGTTTTCATTAACCCCCCCGAATCACTAATAATGAAACCACAACTTGATATTGCTTCTATCATTTCATTATATTTTGCGGGTGGTTTCACTGTTATATTTTTTGGGAGAGTAATATTGTTATCCTTAATAAAAAATTCGGTACTATGATGTACGAAAAAGTCTATGGGTTCACCATACAGTTCACAAAAAGAAAGAATTTTAGAAAAACTTTCAAGATTTTGATTTTCTTTTCGATGAATTGTCATAATCGCAGGGCCCATAAAATCGATATCTTTATCGTAATATCTATTAAGTAATTCGTATTCTAAATCACCAGACACTATTTCGTTATTAAAATAATCTTGTATGTGTCCTGTTTCTTTAGGGGTGAATTGAATGTGTGAGGTTAGGTCAGCAACAATTCTATTTAACTCTTCAGGAACTCTAATGTCGTTACATCTTAGTCCAGCCTCTATATGGGCAAAAGGAACTTTTTGTTTGTAACAAACCAGGGAAGAAGCTAAAGTACTATTGGTGTCTCCATATATTAAAACAAAGTCAGGTTTTTCTTCCTTTAATATTTCACTAAATTTTTCCATGGTCTGAGCAATAAAACCAACCTCATCAGTATTAGAGGTTCTTAAATCATGGTCAATAACTAAAGAAAACTCTTTTATAAAGTAATCAGAAACATTTTCGCTGTAGTGTTGGTTTGTGTCAACAATAATATGATTAATATTATTTTCTTTACAGTAGTCAAAAATGGGTTTTACTTTTACGTATTGAGGTCTCGTCCCTATTATACTAAGAATCTTCATTTTTTCTCATTTTATTTCTTTCACTTATTGTTGCCCCTAGTACTTCACAAATACTCCCGTGCTCCAACATAGTATTATATAAGGCTTGTGTATCCTTTGGGAAACAAGCACCACCATAACTAAGACTTCCATCAGGTCCTGGTATCGTGGTGTGCATTTCATTGATCCAACCATTATTTAATATTAATTCTTTAACAGTGCCGTAACTAGAGTCTAACTTACCACATAAATCATACATTTCATTAAAAAATTGTATTTTTACTGCGTAAAAAGAGTTTGCAAATATTTTCATTAACTCAGATTCGGTAGAGTTACATAATGATATTTTAGCCTCTGGGAAATTTTCTTGGTAAAGTTTCTCCAGTTTAGTTAATTGTTCTTCATTTTCGGTATAACCTAGGACAATATGTTTTTGGTTAGCAAAATCCTGTTCACTTGTACGTGCGGTTAAAAATTCTGGATTATGAACTATATCTAAATGATATAAATGATGGAGATTAAGTACTGTTTTAGGTTGGGTTGTGCTCTTAATGATTATTAGACCTTTATATTCCGCTTCGTCTAGTTTTCTTAAAACTTCATGTAGGGAACTATAATCATATCCACGTAGTTCTGGAGAATATAATGTTGGGAGGCATAAGAACATAAAATCAGACTCCAACACATCTTCAAAAGAGTCATATTTCTTAAACTTATCATAACTTTTTACTGTGTATTGTTTAGTTGTAAACCATTTAGCAACTGCATTTCCAACGAATCCTCGTCCTATTACGCTGATTATTTCTTTTTTATTCATTTTATTTAGATAATTTTTTGGCAGGTACACCGACCCACACTTCTTTATTTGGTATATTTTTAGTGACTACTGAACCCGCACCAATCTTACAGTTATTACCTAAAATAAGGTTTGGTAGTATTGTCGAGTTCGCTCCGATGGCAGCACCTTCTTTAACAATTGTAGGTGACTCATCTCTCCATGCTCCGTGAGATGGGGGATTTTTATCGTTTGTAAAAACAGTATGTGGACCAACAAAAACATTATCCTCTATGATTATATTTTCTGGGATAAAAGAACCACAACCAATCCTACAATTTTTTCCTATTTTAACTTTATGTCCTACCTCAACAAAGGCACCAATTCTAGTTCCTTCTCCTATTTCAGCACTATCATAAATGTTACAGCTTTTATGTATATAAGTTTCCATATTTCTAAATGTAAAAAGTTTGACCGTCTAATTTAACTTCTTTCTGTCTTAGACCGTCTATTAATTTTATTGTAGGCTCAACATCCTCAAGGGTGAACCCATTCCCTTTTAATATTTCTTCATAACTTACTTTATGTAAGTCTGTAAATCCTGTTGAGAATTCTAGTTCTTCTCCATCTATCTTAATTGATCTAAAAGGTTTCCAGTCGTCCCATGGAAGGTCCTCTTTCATTATACTTAGATTATAGGTTACCTTGGCCTTCTCAAGGTGTAAAACACCCTTACATCTCTTCCCT
>Ga0098060_1000045_pt1 | contig 62289 bp, 65 predicted proteins | sample 21_taG_FD_77063 | JGI IMG/M metagenome (GOLD analysis project Ga0098060, IMG submission 77063) | Marine viral communities from the Subarctic Pacific Ocean - 21_ETSP_OMZ_AT15319 metaG | ecosystem: Environmental > Aquatic > Marine > Oceanic | place: Pacific Ocean | collected 2015-01-19 | reverse complement strand
CTCTTCTATCGTGTTGGTTATTAAAAGGTCTTCCACTACCCTTATCTTTTCTTACTTTATCATCCGAATCTATTCCTACATACAGCTTAGAACCTAAACTTTTTGCATATTTGAATAATTCAACATGACCTTTATGTATAACATCAAAACATCCATTTGTCCAAATTATCATATTGTCGTTACTCCTCTTTCTTGTACTACTTTACTTGCACATTTATTTGCAAAGTTAATTGCTAAACTAATATCACGCTGTTTCATTACATTTATACCATAAATATACTTATATACTAGCCCCGCCATAAATGTATCACCTGCTCCTGATACGTCAGAGACGTTGACTTCTTCATCCACTGGATATATTGTATCTAAATACGTGGCCCCATTTTTACCATCTGTTACTATAACATTTGTTTCACTGTAGTCTGGATTAAGTTGCCATTCAGGTTTATTTATTTTAATAAAATCTATACCTTTACACCAATCACCCAACTTCTTTTTTGTATCTAAGAATATTGGACAATTAGCCATTTCTGTTATTTGTTGTATATCATATGTTTGAAGAAATCCTTTACAATAATCTGATACAATTATTGCATCATGGTCAGATGTCTTCATTATATGATGCGGCATTGCTTTTCCTGTACTTGCTAATGATTGTATAGGTTTACATATGTCATTTTCATCTAGTCTCATAATCATCTGGCCAGACTTATCATCAATATATCTTGTCTTTAATATAGTTTCTTTATTTGTAACTAAATCAACCTTAGCTCCTAATGATTCTAAATTTTTTACTACATTTCCAGCCATTCCATTATTTTCTATAACCTTTATAGGATTTAACACAGGAACTGGCGCTTCTGGGCAAATTCTGTTTATATCGCAATACACGAATCTATCAATACAACTATCTCCTATAACTAATATCTTCATTTTATCCCTCCCACATAGTACCGAGCGTTTCTCTATAATCTTCAGTACCTTTTAATACATTCCAATAAGGCTTCCATCCTGGCATAAACTTTGATCGATCTGCCTTTGTAAAGTACTGATACCATTTTGGAATCATATTCTTATCGTGATATGTGTATGATATTTCCATTCCTTCGACTAAAGATTCAAACGTTTCTGCGGTTCCAGTTCCTACATCAAATACACCTCTTTCGAGAGTCATTGCATGAAGGTTAGCATGTACTACATCTGGTACGTATACAAAATCTCGTTTAATGTCACCTGGGAATAGTTTGAACTTTCCCGCTTTATGCGCTTGGTATGCTACTGATGCCATCTTACCTTTATCACTTTCTCCTGGTCCGTAGACATTAAAATATCTCAATGCTACAAATCTCTCACACGCTTTCATACCATATTCCTCAGCCAATAATTTCGACCATCCGTATATATTATTTGGTATACCATCACCACTTCCGTAATTAGCAGCGGAGCTAGAATATACAACTTTTTTATCATATTTCCTAGCTAGATCAAATAATATTTTACTAGTTGTATAATTCCAGTATAGCATATAATTTGGATCATGCTCCGTTGTATCAGAAATTGCACCTATATGAAATATACCATCACATTGTTCAATCATGCCTTCCAATGCAGTGTCGTCGTTATATAAGTTTTTATCCTGATGTATCTGCCATACGTAATCACCTCTCAATTTGAGTGCTTCTAGTACAGCTTTTCCTATGAATCCTTCCGATCCCGTTATTACATATTTCATAATTTAACATCTCCATTTATTTGTATATCAACACTACTACCATACCAACCTTTCTGCTCCCAGTAAATATCTGCAGGAGAAGTTCCTACGATAGGAGTTGTCAACCCTTCTTTAATATTTTCATCTACAAGCTCTTTCGGAACGATCGGAAATAAACATCCACCAGCACGTGTTGGATATGTTCCAGAAAGTACTTTATCTCTTAATCCATTATAGTCATGAAGTACTTGATCCCAATCAGCTGACATTATTTCATTACATTGATTCCAAATCCAATAATATCTACTGACAGGTGCGATGTCGTAGCAATCTTGATACCAATAATTGCAATGTGTATAATGCATTCGACTAAGATTGCTTGGAGGTTCCGTGAGTGCTGATGGAATTCTTGGAGTGATATTATACATAACATAAGACTTATACTTCTCATATCCATCATATATCCATTCATTTGCTAAGTCATCACATTCGTCTATTTTCAACGATATATTAAACTTATATCCATCTACCATATTTTTCCATGATGATTTTTCTAGAATATTATTCAATGTATGTTCAAGACCTTTTATGCCATAATTATATTTGACAGAATTTTGGTCTGCGTCTCCTGTCGAAATTCGTATCGGTGCTAAGAACGTTACTAAATTCATTTTGAATTCTCGATTAGCTCTCTCATACCTTGGTTTAGTAAAGTGTCCCCAAGAGAAGTATAGTTTTTCGCGGCATTGAAATTGTATTCGATTGCTTTCTTTTTAGATTCATAATGTTCTGCCGTAAACAAACCATCACGGATCATTTGTTCTAATTGTTGAATACTTTCAAAGAAAACGAAACCATCTAAATCAAATATTCCTTCCAGATAGTCTGTTTTCGAAGTCCAGTAAATTGGAATAGATCCTACTAATAAACAATCGATCAGTTTTTCTTGAAATGTTGGATAGTCTTCATTCTTAACTACGATTTCATACCTATAATCTTTTACTCCCTCATGCTTATTCCAAAGTTCTAGTGGATTATTAAAGTCTACTCTTGGAAAGAGAACTGCTGATTGTTTTATATCACGTCTCAGTGTATACCCATCCATGTTGTTTATCATCTGATCAGAAAATATAGCTGCTATATTTTTGAACTTCGGATATATCTGTCTATGTTGTTCTGGGACGTAAGTTCTACCAACACCTTTCCAATATACAAATTTACTAGATCCATCACCGAAGTCTGGATATGGTGTGTATATTACATTGAAGAAATCTTTGTATTGTAATACCCATTCATAATTTCTAGGACAAAGTTCTCTAGGTTCAATTAAAACAAATATATTTAGCTTTGCATTTGCTTCGTTATAAGCGTTATGCAAGTTTGGAAGAAACCATCTACTTCCATCCCAATGGTGCTGTCCATCTGAATCTATGAATACAGCTATATCTTGAGGAGATCTGCTCCATTCGATTTCAGGACTGTGGGTGTTTGGCCAAACTCCTTGAAATTCCTGATCTCCAAAATTTCCTGGATTGTATAAATATATTTTATGTTTGCTCACTATGATTTTCCTACACTTATTACAGCAACTCCATCTTGCTTTTCAATCATTCTCCAAGGATCGATAACAACTGCTCCTGGTGGGAATTTATAATCTAGAAATTTATCGTGATTTGTTCCAATGAAATAACATTGTTCTGTTAGCTCTATATCGTGATCATCTACCCAAGGATCATACATATCAACTTGTTCACCTCTTTCTTCTAATAAATTTTTAAGTAAGATAGAAGGACTACCAACTGTAAGATTCGTTTCTTTCTTGAAACACTTTCCTAATATAGTTATTGGCATGTCACTTTTATACTCGATAATTAGATCTGCTAGCCATTCTGTCTGCTCTTCTCTGCAGATCATTAGATTTTCATACCAGTCATATCTCATATCTAATTTCTTAGCCATCCATGATAAAGCAATATTATCTCTAGGATGACATCCTCCACCATCTCCCATACCACCTATAAGATATTTAGAGCTTATCAATCTTTCTGTTCCTAAAAATAATCCCTTCATAACATTATCACAATTTACATTATCTAATTTATGAGATGCTTCCATGACTACATTAGCTAAACAAATTTTCATTGTGATGTAAGTATTATATGTTACTTTAATCATTTCAGCTTCTTCAATGGTACATTTATAAACTGGTTTATCATGAACTGTTGCATATAATTCTTTTGCTTTGTCATACGCTTCCTCATCATCCATTCCGAATAAAACAAACTCAGGATTTTCAAAATCGTGTCTTGTAGTACCCATTGCAATGAAGAATGGATTGTAACATAATTTTACATGCCTACTTAATAAAGGTTTAATCTCTCTACGAACAGTACCTGGTAGAACTGTTGATATGATTATAACAATCTTATCTTCACCCTGTTTCTCAATTTCGTCTGATAATGATTTCATACCTGCTTTAAGATATGTGTAGTCAAAATCTACTCTTTCTTCTGGTAGTCTTGTTGTTCCTTCAAATCTCTCGTCATGAGGTGTTTGTATTGGTACAAATATAATATCTGAATTAGATACTACATCTGATACGCTTGACCATTGTATGTTATGGTTTTGTAATAATTCCGGTGTTCCTGCTTCCCTATATGGGATCTCTCCTGTATCTAATATATCTTTTACTTGTGGATTGATATCATATCCAAATACATTATGTCCTTTGCTATCAATCACTAATGCACAAGGTAATCCTAATTTCCCTAATCCTATAAAACCTACATTCATTTTACGCTCTCCTTATTTTACAAACTGGTATATTTACCATTTTGTGTTGGTTCTGTTTATTAAATTTATTGTATATATCTAAAACTTCTTGTTGTCTTTCTGATAATGTAAAGCCTTCTTCATATCCCATTGCCCATTCCAACTCATCATATGTTGCACCTAATTGGTCTTCATCTGTCCGATCATCTCCCCATAAACCATCTGTTGGTTTAGCTTTGATAATCTCATCTATAATTTCTAACTCCTTCGCCATCTCTCTAACTTCCGATTTCATTAAATCAGCTATTGGAGATATATCAACTCCTCCATCACCATATTTTGTAAAGAATCCAACTCCGAAATCTTCTACCTTGTTTCCCGTTCCTACTACTAATCCATTATTAGTTTGAGCTATTTGATATAAAGTAGTCATTCTTAATCTTGCTCTTGAGTTTGCCAATGCAAGTTTGTTTTCATTATCAGCAAACATCATTTCAAAAGTATCATATACATGTGATAAATTTATCTCTATACTTGAAACGTTGCTGTACTTATCCTTTAGCCATTTAATATGTCTATGAGCTCTAGATAGTTGATCTGGATGTTGATGTATTGGCATTGAAACTACGATAGTGTTTAGTCCCGTTTCTGCACATATTGTAGATGTTAATGCAGAATCGATACCACCTGATATTCCTATTACAAATGTTTTTAAGTTATTTTCAATTAAATAATCATTTAACCAATTTCTAATTTGCTTCATCTAATATACCTTCTTTACTTTTGCTTTATATCTTGCAACTCTTCGTCCATACCATACTACTTGCTGAGCAAAGTTGAAAGGTCCGTCGTAGGTCGGTCCATCAAATTCTAATTTCTGATTATTGATGCAAAGTTGTTGATCATTTTCTATAACATCATGTATATTATATTTGAATGGTTCCGTGAATGGATACGTCTTTTTATATGTCACTAATCTATCGTCTTGATATTTTAATACATCATTTAATAAATCATCTTCAATTTCTAAGTTTAATGTCAATATAAAGCATCTCATATCATCTAGAAAACTATCATGATCCATTGCAACTTTAATTGCTGTTGCTTCATCTGGTAGCCAATTTATTGGCGATATCTCATCTATGACAGTTCCCCAATGTCTATTATTGTATAATGTTTCATGTAGGTCATTCTTTACCATTAAATATTCTTTACCGATAAATGTATCTGGATTGTGTATACAATATGACATTAGTCTTGTGTAGAACTCTTTGTATGTTATGTTGTATTGTTTTGTTATGAATCTAGCTATAAACTGTGTGCATCCTAAATAATGTCCAAATATCAATAACCATCTAAACTGATGGCCGTCTACGTAATCTTCTGCCGACATGTCGTTAGTTGCTATTACAAATTTTTCTGACATCGTTGCTGTCTTTTCAGATCTTGTCGATATATCAACATGTGCAAATCTTGGTTGTGTTTCTACCCACTTGATTCCATGCTCCGCTATATATGCTGGCTCACCGAAAGGAGTATTAGGAAGTGCAGATAGCAAATGACAATCTAAATAATTGTGGTATCCCAACTCAGGTACAGTAGCCATCCCATCAATAAATGATTCCAATGTTTCTCCAGGGAGTCCCCATATCAATTCTATGTAGCTAGATATGCCTTTCGATTCATACAATTGAATAGTTTCTTCTAATTTATCTTCAACTATATTTCGTCGTTTGATAGCATTAAGCGCTTTCTTACTGAACGATTGTAGAGCAACCGTCATTCCTTTTTGTAAATCTCCATCCTGCAGAATCTTTGCTAGCTCTAGAAGTTTCTCAGCTTTTCCTTTTGCCCACGTGACTCTATATGCTTGTGGAAATCCAGTTTCTGCTTTTTTGTCTAGTACATAGTTTGCAATTTTAGTATCTTCATCATAGAATATTCCAAAATTAGAATTTGCATCTGTTACATATTCTATTTTATTTTTAGATAGCCAATCTATTTCTGCAAAGAACTTGGGACCATAATTCGATTTCAGTTTCTGATAGTATTTTCCAGACATCTCACAGAATGCACATGAATATGGACATCCACGAGTACCTTCTATTGTTGCATGGAATGTCAATCCAGTATTATCCTTCTCATTCTTTTCAACTAACCAATCAAATAATCCATCTAAATATGGACTAGGCATATCATGTAATTCCTGGATTCGAGATCTTGCTGGTGCTTTAATTCTATCCTTTGTTTCTTTACATTGTATTGAGGTTCCTGGAATTCCATTATAATTCGGAATATCGTTAAGATGTTCTGTCAGAATTTCTGCAAATGTGATCTCACCTTCTCCATGCACCATGATATCACACCACGGATATTCTCTAAAGAAATCTTGCTGTCTATCTGGTAACGGTTGGTGTTGGCCACCAAAGATAATTAAGCAATTTGGATATCTTCTTTTTACTTCCTTTGCTATTTCATTATTTACATTCCAATTCCATAAGAAGCTTGAGAATGCTAATACATCCGGATCTTTAATTTTAGATATGATTGTTTCCACTTCATCATTGTGGTAAAAATAATCTCCTAATTGGTAATTATCCCGTAGATTTTTATCTTTTTGTAGATAAGACCAAACTAGTCCGGATGAGTATGGGAGGTATACTTGATCAGCCATCACATCTGATAGTTCAAACATATATACTAATTTCTTACTAGTATCCGTCGTTGTCGGTGTTGCTATATATGTACTTTTATCCATACTATTCGTCCGTTATTATGTATATCAAATTGTTCTTTAGAATCTTCTATTCTGAAATCAACATCTGCATATTGTCCACCTTCATGTAGAAGTTTTTCATTATTTATGAAGTCTGGATCCGTGTCTAGTGGTTTATTGTCTTCATGATGGAATGCGTAAAATTTTCCATCTTTATTTCTATGCCAATCCGTTTGCAGTTTATGTCGAGCTCTTGCACGGGTATCATCATCTTCTTTACCCCAACCAACATACATTGAATTCAGACCTTTCATTGTATTCCAATGCTCACGTGAAAGAATAAATACTCCTCCAGAGTGATCACCCACATCAATGTGAAAATTATTATACCCTAATGGCACATGCATTCTTCCTACCGGTTGATCATCTTTATCTAAAAACACAACATTCCTAACTGGATATGTTGGCTTATTATCTACAACATCATACGATACATTATCTGATGGGTAGTGGTCTACATCGTGAAATATTAGAGTGTCGCCTTTTGCATAATCACCTGCTATATTGTATAATGTATTTTTTCTAAATTTACCATCACTCAACTGTTCTGATATAATGATCTCATATTCTGTTCCTTTGAATCTTTCCTCTAATCGTGGTAGTAATTTTTTAAGATGTTCCTCACGATCCCTATATGTGATTATAATCGAATACTTCATTTTGAATATTTTTCCGTAAGTTTATCATACCATCCAGGTACTCGTTCATATTGATGTAGTAGTGGAAATACATTACCATTTTCGTTTACTACTAATCCATCCTCATTCATTGTTGGAGCTGGTTCTAAAACTGCATCTCCTAGTTTAGGTCTAGCTTCAATCAAAGCTCCTATTTGTGCAGCCCAATGCTCTTTCGTTCCTGCCCACTGAGTTCTATCCTTATATACAGTATTGACTATAAGATTGAAAGCTGGTTGATCTGTGTGCCACTGTCCGACTGTTAGCAAGTATATGTGAAGGCATAGATCAATTCCAGTATCATATTTAGCTGCAAATGATCCAACATTGGATACTAACATTTCATGAGCTTGGAACATAAAAGTTACATCTCCAAACGATCTTCTAAAATTATCTCTATTCCAAGGTTCATCCCAATACTTTACACTTTCTGATGGTGATACAATTTCAGATCTCATATTCATATCTAACCAATCACTTGGGTTATTTTGAAATATAACATCTCTTACATCTGTGTGGATTATTCTTTTGAATGTTCGTCCTTCTGTTTGAAATTGTTTTAATAATTGCCACATGTGAAAGAATCTTACATTATGTACCAATAAATGAGCATTTGATGCATTTACTTCACCACTATTCGTTATAAATCGTTCTACTCGTTGTCCTTTAGCATCAGCATGCATGCTGTAAACTTCGATACCGTTTTCAGTTAATTTCTCAACAAGCTCTTGATTCGAATTGTACGATATCAAAATCTTATCTCCTTCGAATCCACTTTGATTTAATGAATTTACCCAATTTTGAATTTGATCGAATTGGTAATCACCAATTGCACCTATAACCAAATCTTTCATTATATTCCTCTATAAAATTCGTTTTGCAATTCTTGCTTTGAAATTGTCTTGTGATGATGTATAGCATATTTTGGATCGAATGGAAGTCTACCAAAAGACTTATGTCCTACTAACCTTTCATGTACAGGTTGTGTCCATTTTATAAATCCGTTATTCCTATACATTCTCATTTGCGCATCTGGCCAATTGATCCAACCTTTATCATTTAATTGCCAATTCCATTTTTCAACATGTTCTGGTGTTATTCCTTCTACAGTATTTATCCTTGGCATCCACACAGCATCCACTTCTTCATTCATTTCGATTATTTGTGGTAATATACGAATTAAATCTGGTGTTAGCAACTCATCTGCATCTAAATTTATAATCCAATCTCCAGAACACTTACTTGTTAGAAAATTCTTTTGTGCTGCAAAGTCTTTATTAAGAGGATGTGTAAACCATTGTAGAGAATTATCTCTAGCATATGATTCACATACGAATTGTACTTTTTTACTGTGATTAGTTTCATCCAATACAACTATAATTTCATCTAACTTTCTGATATCTGTAACTAATGCTGTTAGGAGCTCATTCAGCTCTTTAGCTTCATTACATGCCAGTATCGCATAACTGATTTTCATAACCTATTTCCTTTTATTGTAATCCTGCAGTAAATTTTGAAGATGCACCTTTTCCTATATCTACATCACCCGTTTTTGGCATAGATGTTGTAGACTTTCCTGATAGGTTGACCTTGAATTTTGAATCAGTAAAATTATATTGCACTACCTGACACCCTTTGATTCTATCAATATCGTAACTTCTATAATTCTCTACTAACATTTTTTGACCTTTAATAGCTGCCCATTTAGCTTGGCCATTCTGTCCTGGGACATCGATGATTGGAATAATATGTGGAAACTTTAGAGTCTGTTTTACCGATGATCCTTTTGCAATTGGTTCTCCTGGTTTTGGTCCCCAATACTCAATACCATATTTCTTTGGTCCTAACTGGACGAATAGAGGTGCTGATATTTTTTCTAAATCTATTCCCCACATATAAAATCCACGAGAATCTACATCATCTCCTCCACCTTGCTGTCTTCCAAAATATGGATCCAAAACCCATAGTAACCGTTTTACGTTTCTCGGACCTGTTGGTCTCTTTCCAGTTCTATTATACGAGCTTTGGTACATGAATTCAACAATCATTCCCGGTTGTACCTTTGTCTTATTTAATGAAAATTTTACTTTAGAATGTATTCCTGGATGCATTATTTTACCTCATCTAATACTAATCCTAAATTAGCAATTGCGTCTGCAAACTGCCAACTTTCGTATGATGTACTATTTTCCATATCTAATCTAGCTTTATAGAATTCACCGTCTTTTCCTTCAATTGGCCAATCCTTTTGTTCATCTTCTGGGATCTCTATTTCTGCTGCAAATCTATATCCCCACCTATCTTTGTTTTCACCATCGGGGAATACTATACCTTTATTTGGAATTTGTATTACTGATGGGATCCAGACAATCCCTCTTGCTTCATCTTCGAATGCTAAATCTTGAACCAATTGTGGTGCTTTTGATAGTACAGCTTCCACTGCTTCTGATCCTATTTTATAATGTTCATTAGATGCGTATCCACAATCGAATGACATATATGTATCACCTTCATCCAATCTCTCTTGGAAACAATTACCTAATCCATCTACTGGACATGTTATTTTTACTCTGCTCATTATTTTTCTCCCGCTTTTTGTAGAGTTGGTAACTCCACTGAATCAAACGACGGCAATTTCATCTCCATTTGTTGAGATTGTTGTGGAATATGCTTCTTTAATATTTCCTTAAATATTTTAGTCATGACGTCCATATTGCCCATCTTATTGATATAATGACGTTGTCTACGTCCTATTTCTAATACTTTTTTATAATTATTAAATACATCCTTCATAGTCTTGATTGCAAACTTATAATTTACATAAAACCATTGAGATTGTTTTAGTATGACTTTATCCCAAACTGCACTTTCATGTACTTCAGCTAATTGACCGACAAGTCTGACTGAGTGTTTTAAGAAATCTTTATGTCCTGACCACCATGTTGCTATGATTGGTTTTCCACTAGTACTAAATTCAGCTAGCGGTCTTCCATATCCTTCACCATGTGTAAATGATACCATTGCTTTTACTTTTGGATGATTGTATAATGAATTGACCTCTTGATCTGTTAGCTCTCCGTGGAGAAAATATATATTTGGTGGATTTGAGAATGTATTTCTAATATTTCGGATCTTCTGTAGCATCTGCTCTCTATCAATCACACTAAATGTTGCGTGTGATGTCTTCAATATCATCGCTGGTCTTGTCTTTTTATCATTGAAAGCTTTACAAAATGATTCTACACACCCTCCTATATCTTTTCGATCGTGTGTATGATCACCTGCTAGCCAGTGTCCCATTTGCAAGAAGCAAAAGTCTTCTGGTATCGCATCTAATGTAGATGATATAGATGGTTCAATTTCATCAGTTTGAAAATACGTATTTAGATCAACACCTTCAAGTAAGACTTCTATTGGCGTTGTAACTTGCAATTTTGCTGTCTCTACACCATTCTCCATTCGTGAATATACTGTGTCTATAAATACTTGCTTTGAATGCTTTGACGGTACTATTACAAGATTCATTCTATTACATCCTTGAATCCATTCTTCGTGCACTAACGTCGTTTCCATACCAGCTGTTATTCCTATATTATAATGTCCTAGTGGTTGGAATTCATTCGGCACTGATAGTTGTACAAAGATGTCAGGCTTTGGGATATTACCACTTGACTGATGATGTATTAAATCGCTAATGTCTTTATCATCTTCAGTAAGTGCATTCATTGGAGTACTACCCCACCTCAAACTAATCACTTTTATATCATATTTATCCATGGCAATTAAACTTCTAAGTAAATCTCTCGCATGGTCTCCATATCCTGATCTTGTTGCTACTGGTCCTTGAAATATTAAAAACGGTCTCATTATTTATCTCCCTCTATTATACTATCAAAAATTATACCTGCAGGATATGTTGGTGCTGGTGTTGACATATCCATCATACCAAAACGAGTTCTCGGTTTGAAGTTCTCAAAACATGTTTCAATTGAGCGTACCAAATCATTGCACATACTAACTTTTGTGAATCCATTATTTATTGCCCACTTTCTTCCTGCTAAACCTCTCTTGGATCTTTCATCAGATCCTAACTTATATACCTCACGCATTCGCTTTGCAATGTCTATTACACTTGCTCTACTATCATAGATATATGGAGTTTGTGGAGAACCTTGTAAGTTTATTTGTGGCCATACTGGAAAAGCCCACTCTCCATGTTCTTTATATCGACCGTTACTATTACTAGGCCATTTATCATTATAGTCAGTTTCTTTAATTAAAGAACCGTCATCTTTAGTAAAACCACATTGATCTTGCAATCCACCAGTCGTGTTTACAATTACTGGAGTTCCCGACATTATAGTTTCCATACAACTCAACCCAAATCCTTCCGCTGAGCTGGTATTTACTCCACAATCTGATATATTGTAAAAGTAGTTTAGCGTTGTCGCGTCAATCTTTTGAGATGAGAATCCAACCTTATAGTCTGGACAAATAGCTCGTGCACATGCTGCTAAATCTGTTCCATTAGGATCTACAACATCGGTGTGTAATAAGAATAAGCATTTGTCAGCGTCCTCTTTTGATAAAGAGTCGCAAAACAATCGATATGCTAATAATGCATCTGATACCATCTTTCTTCTGATATTTCTGCTATTAAACGTAAATATCATATCACAATCTGAATGGTTCTCGAGTAAAGACATCTTGAAGTTCTGCATATTATTCCATTCCTGATGGTCTTCATGTATTGGGTAGAATATTGTTTCGTCAATTCCATGAGGAACGTATTGCAAATCTACCCCTTCTATCCTAGGCTTTCTTTGGCAAACGTGTTTGTTGATATTATATGTTTGTTTTGAAATTGCCATTAGTAAATCACATGATTCGTATGCATTTTCATTCCAATGAGGGAAAGGTAAGTCATCCCAAATATTTAGATACCCTAAAGGTATTGTTTGTCTTAATTCATGTTCCATTTGATATAACCATTCCCAAAATCTTGGATCTGTGAAATGTATAATCATGTCAGGCTTTTCCATTTCCATTACTTGTCGTAATATCTCTGGATTTCCGTATCCATTAGTTGGATAAATTTTACAATATGCATCTTGTACTCCCGACTCTTTACGAAGATCGTTTGAAATATCTACAACTTTGCCTCCATCAGGATGTTTGATTGCACCTCCAAGTTGAGCCCAATCATATTTGTCGCACGTTCCAGTCACGAGATTACGTGAAACGGTTCCTACGCCTGAGTGCATTCTCAAGTCATCTGATAATAATAAAATTTTCTTTTTCTTAGGGACATCATTAACCGTCCCTTGCGGTAAGTTTTTTAATTCCATAATATAACCTCAATTTTCTATAAATTACGTCCTAAGACGTCTACTTTGTTTATTTTTTTTCTAAACCCTTGATCATTGACATATAAATATATCGATCTATTTACTAATTTTTGTAAATTTATATCTGTTTCTAGACAAGTTTTTTTGAAATCTTTACGCAGTCCTTCTTTGATTTTAACTGACGTGAGTCTTATTTCTTCCATCATAACTTTCTCCCTTTATATATACATATATACGAGTTGGACAAAACTAACTAATTATCACAACTTTTTTATTATATTTCTTTGCTTCTTTAATGGTATGATTGGTTCCTTTAGCATCTTCTCCATTTGGGATAAATGCTATCATAACATCACAATATTTTGCTAACATAGTATTTCTCGTAAAAAAGTTTCCTGGATTATAAGTCTTATTATAGTAGTTTTCATGTAATGCTGAGTATAAGTTTTTCGGAGTATGTGATGGATTAAATTCTAAATATTCACATCCTAATTCTAATGCATATTTTTTAGCATACTTATCCGCTCCTTGCCTACACCCACCCGACGCTACTAATAAAGATCCATATTTATTTTTTAACTTGAAAATACATTCTTTTATCTTGCGCTTGTTTTCGTAATTACGACTACCCACTATACCAACCTTCATTATACTAATCTCTCCGATGAAGGACATAAGTCTGGTCTCGTCTTGAAGTCGCAATACTTACAATTCTTATTATTCTTACCTTTAATTGCTGGATACTTACGGTCTGTATTATACGAGCCATCTTCATTAAAAGCCGTTCGAATGAACTCATCTACCGATCCATTTACTTTATTCATAGTAGGCTTTCCAGATGCAGGATTAAATATTTGTACTCTCTTTTGTGGAAAGTCGAGATTTTCATAAAGTTTACGTTTAACAATAAAGTATTCTATTCTAATATTTTCTACCGGTACATTAAATTGTTTTGCATAATAAGATTTATACAATACCAATTGAGCAGTTTTGGTTTTATCCGCTTTTTGATATTTATTCCATCCCATAGTGGATGTTTTTATATCAATAATTTTATACGTATTGTCTCTAGTATCTTTAATAATAAGATCGATATACCCTCTAAACTTTATATTTTTATTAGCTTCCATGGGAACAAGTAATGGTACTTCTACACCTATTAGCTCGTGATTTTTCTTTTGGAAATATGTGCCTCGGTTCTTTATTACATGATCTAATATCAAGATTCCATGTTCGTAGAATTCACCCATATCTGCTGCATTGGTAAACTTTGGATCTTGTCCCATTGCACAAGCTTTTTTGTATTCCTTTGCCATGAAATTTTTAAGTATAGTATTCCAATCCTCCTTATTAGCTGATACTGCAGATTCATTATACATGATAGTTAGATACGCTTGCAATGTATTATGAAATGCTGTTCCAAATAACGTATGTATAGATTGAGTATACTCTGATAATTTATCTACATAATTAAGCTTCCACTGACGTGGACAATTAGCATATTGAGTATACTGTGAATATGATATTTTATTTCCAGTCGCCATTGCTTACCATTTGTGATATTATTCCATATATAGATAAATCTTGAAACGTATCTTTTATAGATTCTGATTCTACTCTAGCTTCTTTCTTTAGTAGGACTAATTGTTTTAGTCGTTGAATCTTATCATTCATTCTGAACCATAAACCAGTTAACGCTACATGAACTTCTTGATCGGTTTCTAAATTAGATCCTACAGATATATTACCTTTACCATAGTCCATCATCTTTTTTGCAAATAATTCATATTGCTCAAGTTGAATTCTTTCATATGCTTTCGCTATTCCTGGATATTGAGCTTGGAGCTCTTGTCTACTATTAGTCATTTCTTTATCTTTATCAGCTTTTTAATTTGTTTATTATCTACTCCGTAAGTTTTGAGTATATTTTCAATATACAATATCCCCCTTTTTTCTCGAAAAAGCAACGATAAGTATGATTTTATTTCAGTTTTTCCTACCTCAAAATGTTTAGATAGATATGTAATTAGTTCTGGATGATATTTGTCAGTCTTCTTAGCTTTTATGTACTTACTAAACATTTTTTTCTTAGGAAGTATATTTGAGTATAATTTATACAACTGCTTCTTATCTGTTAGATTTAGCGATTGTACTTCGTTTACTAACTCTAATAATCCCGAGTTCATAGAGAGCCATCTACTGACCATAAATGAGCTCCAGGATTTCCAATCACTCTCTGAGTAATTATCTGCTGGTAGCTTATTTACAGTTATGTTGTTGATATGCTCAATTATACTTTTACTCATTTTCTTTAGATGGCATCTTCGGTACAAATTCTTCGTTTACCCATTTACAAGCTGAGCATTCGAATACTTGAATAGGTACCAATGTTGCTTTCCCTGATGGTGATAACGATGCTGGCAGTTTTTTGAATAGTGATGCTGGTACAAATGTTGGATTCTTACACTGCTCACATACAACATCTTCTAAATCATCAGGATTGATGTTTAGTGCTGGTTGTTCTGGTTGTGGGTTGCTTCTACTTTTCCCTCGGTTATTTACTACTTTCATTTTAACGTCTCCTTTAGTTTTACTAATAATGCCATAATGTTGATTTCCTTATCAACTACCATAACATCTTTATATTGTGCTTCTGCTATATACATTATAGCTTCAGCTGTTTGAGTTGTGTATTCATCCATATTATCATATAAGAATCTATATACATCTGTGAAGTCTGTAGATTTACTATCTACAACAATTTGTCTCATTTTTGATATACTTTCATTGGCTTGCATAGATTTTAATAAATCATTCATCCAATCAGCTTGGAGCATTGATATCTCATCTATAACTAATTTTCCATCTACAATCTGTCTTTGTAATGCGTTTATACCTCTACGAATATCTGGATATGTTGTATTAACTATCTGCACTATCGCTGGTGCAAAGCCTTCCTCTATATTCTCTTGAGTGCATATATCCTTCAATCTCATTGCAACATCTTTTTTAGATGGTGGAGTTATTCCAAATACTTGACATCTACTTTGGATCGGATCAATAATCTTTTCAACATAATTACACGTTAGAATGAATCTAGTTGTTTTTGAAAACGTCTCCATTAGATTTCTCAATGCTGCTTGAGCATTAGGAGTTAGATAATCTGCTTCATCCAATATGATGACTTTCAATGGATTGAATCCCATTGAACTTGCAAAATCTCTAATCTTAGTTCTAACTGTATCAACATTATTTTCATCAGATGCATTTATGTACATATGATCACAGTCGATATTATTAACAACAATCTTACCTAATGTAGTTTTTCCAGTTCCAGCTTTGCCATATAATAGCAAATGAGGAATATCCCCACTTGCTAAATATGACTGAACCTTTGAAACCACAGCTTCTGATCCGATGTATCCATCTAAAGTATCAGGTCGATACTTCTCTACCCAAAGTGTATTTTCTATATTCATATATACAATATACGAAAATTATTTGGATTCTGCAACATTATCAGCTGGAGGATTTGAACTAATAAGCGATTTTAACGCTTCTAATTTTCCATCAGCCGTTGCTATATCTCCTAACAACTTTTCTACTTCTCCTACGATATTCGGATGCTCTCCGACACCTACTGGACTTTTTAGATAAGTGTTCAGATTAGCTACTGCTATTGCTCTATCCGCTTCACATTTTTTTACTATTGCGTTTACATATATTTCCATAATTATCTCTATCCTATTCCAAAACCACCATTCATCATATTTTGATTCGGGTCTTCGTCTTCATTAGGTTCCTTTGTAATGACACAATCAGTCGTCAACATTGTTCCTGCAACTGAGGCTGCTTTTTCCAAAGCTGTTCTAGTTACTTTAACTGGATCGATGATGCCATGTTCTAACATATCTACTACCTCATCACGTCTTGCATCATAACCAGCATTTTTAGTGTCTGAAGTTTTAATCTTTTCTAAAATTACATCTGCGTTAAGACCTGCATTCCCCATAATTGTGTTGAATGGTGCTTTACACGCTTTAAGTACAATATCGAATCCGATTTGCTGATCTTCATTTTCAAATGCATTAACATGAGAAGATTCATTGTCTATGTTGTGACTTATAGATGCATCCACTAAAGCTGTTCCACCACCAGTAACAATACCTTCATCAAGTGCTGCACGGGTTGCTGCTAAAGCATCTTCGACTCTAAACTTCTTTTCTTTCATTTCGAGTTCTGAATCTGCTCCCATCTTAATGATTGCAACTCCACCACCAAGTTTTCCCATTCTAACTTGCATTTGTTCTACATCATAATCAGAATCTAAAAACTCCATAAATCCTTTCATATCATCAATACGAGCTGTAATTTCTTCTAATGTACCTGCACCATCTACTAGTACAGCACTTTTACTATCAATAGTTACATTCTTACAAGTTCCAAACCATTCTGCTTGGAATTTATCCAATTTCATTCCCTTCGAAGTGTTTATAACAGTTCCTCCCGTAATTATCGAGATGTCTTCTAATTTTTCAGCTTTGTATTTACCGAAACCTGGATTTTTGATTGCTGCACAGTTCAGTGTTCCTCTAGCTTTATTTACGATAAGTCCAGCCAAAGCTTCTCCATCTATATCATCTGCTATGATGAGTAATGGTTTGTTTTGAGCAATACAATATTCCATAGGACGAACAATATCCTTAATAGATGTAATCTTCTTATCGTATAATAATATACAAGGATCTTCCATCTGGCATTTTTGCTCTTGTTGATTATTTATGAAATATGGAGATAAGAATCCACCATCTAATTGCATACCTTCAACCGTCTCTAGATATGTTTCTCTCGTACCGCTTTCTTCAACTGTGATTACTCCTTCAGTTCCTACTTGATCCATTGCAGCTCCTATTATCTTACCGATTTCCTCATCATTATTTGCAGAGATTGCTGCTACATTTTTAATAGCTTCAGATCCTTCTACTTCTTCTGATATCTTAGATAATCTAGCTACAATTGCATTAGTTGCCATATTGATTCCTCGTTTTACTTCAACAGGATTTGCCCCTGATAAAATATATTTGAATCCTTCTTTTAATATAGCTCGTGCTAATACAGTTGCTGTAGTTGTTCCATCACCTGCGACATTGTTTGTTTGGTTAGCTACTTCTTTAACCATCATTGCACCTGCATTTTCAACTTTATCACTTAAATCAACTGTATTTGCAACAGTCACACCATCTTTAGTTGAGATAAAACCTTCACCATATTCACCTTCTATTACTACGTTTCTTCCTTTTGGTCCTAACGTTACTGAAACTGCATCAGCTAATTTGTTTACTCCTGATAATAGAGCTTTTCTAGCATCTTCATCAAAAATTAAATTCTTACCCATTTGTATCCTCCATTATTGTTAAAATTTCGTTTTCTTTTACGACTAGGCATTCTTCACCTTCTACTTCGATTTTTTGCGCACCAAATTTTGGCAACGCTATTAAATCATCTACTTTGGTTACCATCGCAACGATCTTATCACCGTTGAATAAACACGGTCTTCCTGGTCCTACTGCAATCACTTTTGCAATGATTGATCCTTCTTGATTCATGTCTGGTAGAATCACTCCTCCGCTTGTCATATCAGCTGCATCTACTGGCTGACATATTACACGGTCTTCAATTGGTGTTAATTTCATAACTACTCTCCTTTAATTGTTTTGCGTTTGTACTAAATAATATACAGATTTGAAATCTGGTCCTTCTATTGTTATTTTTGCTAATCCATCCGGACTAACTTCCATCAAACCAGAAGTCATATCTCGATTGGCTAATAATATTTCTTTCATATGATCAGCTGAGAATGAGATATGCTCTAAATCTGGTACTTCAGTGTTTGCGTTTTGCACGTCAAATATAATCTTATTAGTTGCCATAGAATCTGAATGTCCTATGATTACTTGCAACTTATCTCCAAGATCATCTGCTACTACCGTAAAGTTTGTCTCATCTGATAATGCAGCTTTGGATCTAATAAACCTAGATACAAAGTTGCCATCTATTACAATTGTTGCAGTGAATTCTGGTATTTGTTTTAGCTTTGGAGCTTTTGGAATTATGGCTTCTTCTGATAAGATATACTCTAACATCGTAGTATTATCAGTCATTCCTATAGAGTAGGAGCGTCCTTCTTGATGATTAACTAACACGTTAATATCTGTATCTAGTACGCTAATAAGTTTTTTGAGTTGTGAGGTTGTGTATATACAATAATCACCTTCCGTGAATCCAATGCCCTTGTATTTAACATTACCTAGTAATGTTTTATCATCTGATATAAAGTTTGTCTGCATCGCTTCTTTAGATACATTCCACTTTACAGATTCGACACCACCTCCTAATGAGTATTTGTCTATAAAACCATTTAATTTTTGTTTGTCCATAATAACCTTTATTTTCTATATATAAGTATATATTAAGTTAACTAAAATCGAAGAATTTTTGAATCATTTTCGTATTTTTAGCTGGTAATTTACCCCACTGTAATGCAGTGTAAAAAGCCAATAATTTATTTTCCAAATCTGATTGAAAGTGTTTATTATAATCAATATATTTTTCTATATACTCAACTATTTCAATCGGATCATCATAACCTTTCAATGCCAAACTATCATATCCATATGGATTTGGTTTGAGATACACCCATTTGATCTTTTCTTTCTCTCTAATCTCTCCAAGATGGGTTTGCTTCAAAGCTGTAATCATATCGTTATATGATATAGCAGCCTTAACATGAGCTGGACATCCTTTGCGTGTTGCTGTGCGAGTCGACCCATCATACTCTAATGTATATTTTTCAATATTTTTTACACCAGTTGGTTTTGCTACATCTAATATAGGAAGCGTTTCTATCTCTTGTCTGAAGTCTAACACTTTATTGTCTATATAATCTTTTGTCTTGTTTTGTAAAATATCTTGCAACACTCCCGCCATAAAGGTCCTAAGAGCTGCTGGAAAATTCGATCTTACAACATCAATACCTTTTACATCTAATTTATCAACGGGATGTCCTTCAACGTTAATTATCCATTGAGCATATCTTTTCTTAGCAATCCATATACCTGCTTTTGCAATGGTTTCTTGCTTTATGTCAAATCTATGATCGTTGATATTAAACAATTTCTTTGCCATTACATCATAAGTCGTATTGATATGATCTTGTACATCTTTTGCTATGATGAGAATCTTTTCAGACATCACTTTATCATCAAACACATCAATGTTTGGATACCGTTTTTTAACTAATGGAAGAGCTGAGAAGAATACTGAATCTGTATCTGTGTAGATACAATGTTCTTTTTCTTTTCCTAACTCTTTGCTATAATATTGATCACCTATCTTTGCTGTAGTCTTGATAACCGTCTGTCCAGTTGTTGTTACAGCTTCTGCATTGTCTAAGTCAAAGAATCTAAAAGATGCCAATCCTAATACACCATACATTGAATTAAGCAGTATCTTTTGAGTGTACTGCTTTTGATCGTAGAATTCAGCTTTAACTGTATCTCCTTCAGATTCATATCTTTTCCTTAGATTCTTATACTCGACTCTTTCTTGAAACCATGCATTCAGAATAGATGGCACTAATCCAGGTCGCGACTTATCAAACATAACTCCGTTTGCTGATACTGAATAATTCTTTTCCTCTACGAATTTTTTATATTCGGTCATATGCATTTTCTTGTTTGTTTTACCGAGTTGTACTGTAAAATTCCTATCTTTGTTTTTATTGAATGCATCTTGATCCCAATCAACCACTTTACCCATTTTTGTTTCTGGACTTATGTTGAGCGACATAATGATGGATGGATATAGCGATGTTAAGTCTAAATCATATATCCAATCATATCTGCCAGGATTAGGAACCTTGACAAATGCTCCTGAGAATTTACCTTCTCTTTTTCTTTTTTCTGGTTTATTTTTAGTTACAATTCCCAATCTATTACAATAAGTGAGAATCGCTCCCTCTAGATAGTTAGATGTAATATGGATGTATTCATATCGTACATGACCTTTATGGCATATAGCTCTTGTTAGATCTAAGAACTTTAATTTGTCGTCCAACCGTTTTACAATTTCAACGTCATTTAAGTTGTATTCAATATATTTATCAATATCTTTCTCAAACAAATCATCTAATGTTCCTTCATATTCAATCTTACCCAATCCTACTTCAGTCTGTCCTATTGCATCTAATCTATACGAAGATCGTTCACCGATAGTATATTTTCGATACAATGGTAGATAATCTAAACATGAAACTCCCTCTATATAATAACGATCTAAATGTTCTCTATAATTAACTTTTCCTATAGGACTTAACGAATTTGCATAATCATCACCGAGTACAGTTTTTATTCTATTATAAAGATATGGTACATCAAACCCCTCAATATTCCATCCTGTGAGAATAGTTGGATCCAATTCAATATATTTTTCTAAGAATTTATATAAGAGTTCTCCTTCAGTCTTACAAATGATAACTTCACAATTATCCTTTGATACACTTTTGACACGGTCTTTTTCATCCAATACGAATACACCATACTTATCTATTGAACGCTCATACCAAGCTATTGCTGTGATCTTGTTAATTGGATCTCTCCAATCTGGAAATCCTTGTAGTATTTCAGTTTCAATATCAAAAAATACTTCTCTATGATTTGTTGAAGGAAAATCCGAATCTCCATATTCGTGAATCAACGCTTTAGTTTCCATTGGAACATCATATTCATATAGTTTACCCGATCGTTCGTCTTCTTCTGACCATCGTTTAACAACTCGTACAGTCTTACCATCGATAGCTTTTCTCTGACCTCTCGGATCTTTGAGATAAGCATATCGATACTTACTTAACGGATTCTTAACATGACCTAATTGATCATCCCATATATGAACCGTACGAGTTTTATAATCTACATAAATATTTTGATACATGACCTAAACTAATTCTTCTAATATTCCTACTGCTTCTGATACTACTAATAGTGTTACTGCAACATCTACATTAAATGGTATAAAGATATACCCTAATATTCTAATACCCGATTTAACAAAACTAATCTGTTGATGTTTCTTTGCATCTGGTTGTTCCATACTACTTCTCCAATATATTACGCATCCATTCGATATTATACTTGATCATTTTTTCTACCGACATCTGCTTATTATCAATACTAAATTTCTTTGCTGCCTTCTCTATGTGGAAGTCAACTTCTAATTCCGATTTTCCTCCAACTAATCCAGTTGTACTATCATCTAACAATACACCATTGATTGCGTGCCAGAACGGTGATGAGCTATCATTGGTATCCATTACACCTAAGGCTCTTTGAGTAATCAATTCTCTTGGACCATCTCCTAATCCTAAATAATGATGTGAAAGATCTTTTCTTTGAGAAACTAATCCTTCTCTACACATATAAGCAGTTGCAAATATTCTATTAGCTGATATATCTTTGGTTCCAGTTAATCCGCAAAATGCGTTAGGAATTCCTAATATAGACATTCCCATAACCTTAACTTCAGGAAGTTCTGCTAATCGTTTATAACATTCCAACCATCCTTTATAATTTCCCGTCTCTGATTGAGGCACTGCCATTATCTCATAGTCTTCACCTTTAGCCATTTCAATAAAATTGACCGTTGAATCATATGTTACGCTCCACGGTTCAAATGGATAATCTGGCGCTACCACATAAGTTGGCTTCACACCGCTATCAGATATCAATTTCATAAGTGGTTCTGGATCTAAACTCTTTTTGAATTCAAATGCACCATTATCACAAATAATAGTATCGCCTCTATCAGCTTTCTCTCTATAGTAAGCTGCATATTGTTTGTCTTTTAGTAAATGTGCTAATATCAAGTGAAAATCAGCATCTTCCGGTATAAGGTCTAAATACTCTACCGGAGCTATATAACCAAATTTAGTTTTTTTCATATTTTTTCTTTTCCATATATTGTTTAACTTCTTGTAATCCTAATTCATCATCTTTAAGTAGATATTCTTCAAACGTATTTCGATCAAATTCAGTATCCTTTGAATCTCCTCTACTACAAAATCGTTCAAAACACATATCTAAAGATGTATTCATCCAAATCATTTCTGCTTCTGGATATGCTGATACGATCTCTACTTGTCTCGGTCCACTTATTACCACCCCTTTCTTCCTCGTAGTCCGTCTGAGTTCTCCAATTTGGTAAATGATTTGTGTAGATAGTTCTGGATGTCCTTGCAGTTTGTCTCGTTTATTTGTATCTAGTATTCCTCTAACTATATCTGAGATTTCTATGAGATCATAATCTAAATCCTCTGCTAATAATCTAGCTTCATAAGTTTTTCCACTACAAATTGTTCCTGCAACAAATATTATATGATCTCTATACATATACTTCTGCACCATTTTCGTTATCTTCAAATACCGATACATAACAACAACCAAACTCATTCATGATTTCTTTCGCCAACATTTCACATGACTTGGCTCCAAACTCATGTGTCCTAGACTTTAGATTATAATACTGATGTCCTAGCCATTCTTCGATATCTCTTTTGAACATAATGAACTCTACATCTCTATCATCATGAAACACTTCTTTCTTAGCAGTGATAAACCATTTATGCCTATGCATACTTGATAAGAATCCTACTTCAGGAAATACTTTTTGAGCATCTGGCCAATTATGTAATCCTTCTATCTCTAACTTTGCTATAACATTTGTTCTCATACTACTTAACGTCTTTATCTTTTTGCCACTGGCCGTCGTATAGTTCAGCAGAATTGTTTTCAAACATTATAATCTGAGCTAGTCTAGCTCCGTGTTCTAATACAACAGTCTTAGTAAGTGTCATTACACCTCCCATCTGATCAACTTCAAATCCTGGATCATATACACCGCTAGTCACAGTACCACCCATTCTTAGAATAGATGATCTCTGTCTAATAAAAGCTGTAGTCTTATCGTCTAATTTACATCCTTGCTCAAAAGTAACGCTATAAACTCCAGGAGTTAATACCCAGACATTTCTCTCATCTCCTTGTGCTTTTTCGACAGTCGTTAACTTAACTTCATCATAACGATCTAAAACCGTTTTATCTGCAAATAACATTCCACCTCTAATCGATTTTACATCTGTTACGGTTAAATCATAACCTACTTGAGCTTTCTTACCTTTACCATTTGTAATAAGCATTTGCTCTACTTGATTTGCATTTAATAACATATTATATCTCGAATCCTAAATTAACTACCATGAATCTAAATTTACCCGGCTCCCACTTTATTTCTAACACAGTGAATGTTCCGATTCTACATTCCAAATAATACTTTTCTTTTTTGTTTCCGGCATCAAAACCGTTTATCCAATTTACCATTTTTATTCTCCTTGTTCTAATTTGTAAATAGCAGGAAGATTTCTACTCAATCCATTGTCGTCTAGTCCATAACCAACTACCCATTCGTCATTGATTTCGAACCCATAAAAGTCCATTGGATGATCGTCTTCCTTTCGTTTTAATAATGTTACAATATTGATACTGCTTGGTAATTGTGAACTGAGATGTAAATATATCTCCTTCATTGTTTCACCAGTATCAATAATATCTTCTATAATATACACATTTTTTCCTTGAATAGCAACTTCTATGTCCTTTAATATTTTAACTCCTCCGGAGTTATCTCTTCCATTATACGACTTTGCTCTAAGAAAGTCCATCTCACATAGTCCATGATAATTTTTCATAAGATCTGAAAAAAACATAACTGCTCCATTCAAAATACATATGAATACTGGAGGTAGGTCGTGATTATATTTATCCTCATGTTGTTCTATTTGTTGTGCTAATTCTTTAACTCTTGATTGAATCTGATCTTGTGTTATCATTTGTTCCATGCTAAATATCTTTTCTAATTTCATATTACTCTGTGTATATTGATGAATTTCTGTCAGCTTCCCAACACTCTACCTTTACCACTTTTACTCTACCACCACCTGTCAAAGCCATTCGTTCATTAAACTTATCATAGACTAATTTAGCACATGATTCGGCTCCCATTTTATCCATTACTCTTAACGATAAAACTCCTAACTCTTCCATCATCTTAAATGATTCTAACTGTGGATCATCTTTCTCTATTAAACATGTATGATCCCACATATGGTTCATCCATTTTTTTAATCCATTTCCTGGAGTTGGTTCTGCATCTGTATCTTTGAATCCACCATAGTCCATGATCCAATTCATTTCATCTAATTGCTTTTCTTCCAATGGTTCATTAGATTCAAACCATACTTTGAACTTTAATGCATATCCGTGAAGTAATTCACAATGTGAATGTGCAGCCTTATGCTGTCTTAATGCTACTGAATAATTATCAAATAGTTTTGTTGATTGGTATTTTGCCATTTTATACTCCTCTCTCTGTGTCATAGGCTACTATATGATCTCTACCCGTCATATTATAACCATGTTCTGCTACCATTTCGAATACTAACGGATACATTTCAATTAACGTTTCTCTCGTATCACCTGCAGGCATGATATAAGTTTTATCTTTTGGGATATCCAACTCAATTCTATATGCTTCTATCTCTTGCAAGTTTGATTCTGTTCCATCCCAAACTGGTTTGAAATGATAGTCTTTATGGAATGCTATCATCTTTTTAATTGCATCCGTATTTTGTCTTAATCTATTATGTGTCTTTATGAATCTTTCGTCAATAACTTTCCCAGCTGGAGTAATAGCCCCAACAACAGGAACGGAATTACTAAACTTAGGGCTAAGAGACAACAAGTCGATAGGATAATCGGTTTCAATATAATGAGATCCTTCAGTTTCGATAGTGATAATAATATTTCTTTCATATGCAAGGTGTGTTAACTCATTAACCAACGCTGGATGCATTGTTGGTGATCCACCCGTTAACATCATTTCTTTTACTTGTGGATTCTCGTCATATATTTTGACTATATCATTAAATGTAAATGTTCCTTTTTCTGGATGTATAGAGGTGTACCATGAATCACACCATCCTCCTTCACCAAAGTAGCAACGGTGAGTACATCCGGTTGTTCTAACTGCTATTGTCGGACGTCCAAACCTACTTCCTTCGGATTGAACACATCTATATACTTCTAGTACCGGTAAGATTTTATCATAATCTGTGATTCGTTTCATTGCCATTTTTAGTATCTACTTTGATCAATTAAAGCAAAGAACTCTTGTCTTGTCATTTCTGTTTCAATAAATCTTCCTGACATTTGAGCAGTCTTCATAACTGAATCATGTTTAATACCTCTACACTTCACACAGTTGTGCTGTGATTCTATAACCACTGCAACCCCTCTATGTCCTTCACATAATTTCTCAACGTGATCATGTATTTGTTTTGTTAGTGATTCTTGAATGTTAGGTCTTCTTGAATAAAAGTCAACGATACGATTCAACTTACTTAAACCAACTACCAAATCATTTTTTGATTTTCCTGGAATATAAGCTACATGAGCTACTCCTGAGAATGTTAAGTTGTGATGTGCACACATACTCATAACTGGAATACGTGTTTGACATATCAAACCAGTATAACCTTCATCATTTGGAAACGCTGTAATGACTGGCGGTTCTGATATCGATCCCATTATTAGATCATTTACCCACGCTTTTGCAACTCTTTGTGGAGTTCGATCGCTATGCTTATCTGCTTTCCAATCAAATCCAAGTGCTTCAAGAAACTGTCCGTAATGTACAGCTGCTTGTTCTATCATTTTTTGTTTTTCCTCTTCCGTACGTGGAAGATTACCATTTGCCTTTTTTAATAAATCCATAACCTTTTTCTTTTTTTATTTTATATAACTTAAATATAAGAAATATAATTCATTTATACAACATTATCTACTTTTTTTTCCATATAGGTGCATATCTCACCTTCTTCAAATCCATTCTTTGAATATAGAGGTTTACTTGAGTCTTTACACCAAGCATACGCAGTCCATCCTGGATACTTCTTTTTTACCCATTCCCATCTAGTATTGAATAGAGCGGTATAAACTCCTTTCATTCTATATTCATCATGAACCCAAGCATCTTGAAATTTAATCTTATTTCCAATATCTTCATTCATAAAGATGTGGCCAACTGGCATATCTGTTATACTTAAAGCTATCCACCCATGTAAATTTTGAGCGTTAGTTTTTATTTTTATAATTTTTATTTGATCCATTTTTCTAATTCAGTTGGTGTTGGCCATTTCAAAGCTATGTGGCATTTATCACATACCCATCTCGTTTCTCCTACTTTCACCGTCCTGATCGTCTGATTTTTGTGTTTGCATTCGTTTTGATAATCCTCTATTTCCTTTTCGATTTCCTTCAATCGTCTGGTCATATCGTTCATGTTTATCATGAGATTTCTCCGTATTATTACGTAACATTTCCTCATAATATAACTGTTGGATCCAATCCAATTTATACAATTTCACAAGCACCACCTGCACATGCCAATTCGCCTTTTAGATCAGTTTCATCTTTTTCTTCTACTATACTAGATAAATCTATCTCAGTTAACGATTTTAACATCTCGTTATATTTTTCTTCTGTAATGTCTTCAAATGGAGCTTGAGTGTAGGAGCCTCCATTATATGGTAGTACTGATAATCCATTGTAATGTTTTCTGTTTTCCCACATCCATTCTCCTGCATAATCCCACTCATTATCTCTCAAAGAAACTGTTGCTGAAACGTTGTGGGTATTTGATCCATTCCTATGTCCTGGTGATACCCATTCAGTTGCAACTTTCTTAACTCTTTCCAATAATTGAAACGGAGATTCAGTTCTTAATATTGAACCCTCCGGCGCTTTTTGTGGAATTTGAATTACCGCTGTATCATGCGGACTGAAATACTCATCCTCTACTAGTTCTGGGTGGAATTCAAATAAATATTTGTATATTGATTCATTCTTACCAACTCTAATTCTTCTAATATAATAATCGTTATGCCATGCATGAATACCTGATGAAGTTCCTAATGTTAAAGAAGTCGTACCTGCAGGTTTTACAGTGGTACATCTTGCTGATGATTTGATTCCTATTAACTTTGCTACTCTTGAATTCTCTTTCTTTACAATCTTAGCAGCTGATTTCATATCATATCCTAAAACTGTTCCTGAACCTATACCTGTCATTGAGATTCCGATCAATGCATCCTTTTCAGTAGTATCTTGCCATATTTCTCTTAAATAGTGAAAATTAGTATATCCTGCTTGGAGTGTTCCAATAAAAGCTGCAGCTTTAACTCTTGCTTCGTAATCTTCTTGCGAGTCAATATCACTCGCATTTACTTCACATAAATTACAGAATTGATAAGGTCTTAATGCAATTTCACAACATGGATTAGTTCCCCAGTCTTTATCATTGTTTAGATAAATTCCTGGTTCACCTGCTCCTGATAGTTCAACTCTTTTCCATAAATCCATAAAGAAGTCTTTGGTTATTTTATGTCTCATTAAACATGCTGAATTATTTGCTCTACCTCTTTGTGGATTCAATTCCCACCAGTTACCACTTTTACAACCAATCATCTGATCATCGTCTGCACTAAATAAACTAATCAATGCAGCTCTTCTAATACCACCAGCTAAAACTGCATCAGCAATATGGCATACAATGTCATGGACTTCAATCGTTGATAGTTGATCTCCTGATTCTTTTTCCTTCAACATTCCATCGATCTTAACTAAACACTCTTTTAGTGGTTGAGGTCCTGGTGCTTTACCACCTGATGTTACAAGTCTAGCTCCTTTTGGTCTAATATCTGAATAATCAAATTCAACTCTACTACCACCACCATTCATATAGGATTTCATAAGAACTTTTACTGCATCAGCCCATCCTTCAATACTATCACTAATCAGATATCTTTTCTTTCTTTTAGGATATGGTTTTTGTATCATAGGAAGTGTTGCAACATGGTGTTTTTGTACTGAATATCCTACACCCGTTCCACCTAAGAGTAAAAACATACATTCACTAAATGATTCGATTGAATCTATTGGAAGGTATGCACAGTTATAAACTCTATTTGGAGAAATTTCAATTGGTTTACCAGCAAATTGCATACTTCTCATTGAAGGAAGTATTTTCTTATCATATACAAATTTATACACATCTTCAATATCTTGCTTCAAAGCTGGATATTTCTTTTGGTGCATTTGCTTGTTTCGCGTTACTAACTCTTCCCACGTCTCTCTCCTATTTAAGTCTGGGATAAACTTTGCGTACTTCATATAGACAGTAATGTCTGATAGAATTTTGTTTGAAATTTCCATTATAATGTTCCTCTATTTTTTCTTGATTTTATTATTTCGGTATAACCGTTGTGTATATAATAATTATGTGTATATATGTATATAGCTCTATTCATCCGAAGGTTTCTCCTTTAATTCCATAAATTTATTTGCTAATCTTTTACGTAGAAATTCTTGTCCACCATCCATTTGCTTTTGCGCATCTTGACCTTGAGCTGAAGCTCCTTCGTATATGTGAATTTGTCCGTTTGACGTATTCATTTTACTTGGCAACGTAATTCCATCAGGTCCAAACCTATTTTTAATAACATGCCACCTTCCAGTTCCTGCTATTTTGTCTTCCACTTTTCTTGACAGTGATATTACAAAATCAGCTGTCATAATCTTTGAATAAGATTCTGCTATTTTCTCTGCTCCAATAACATCCTCCTCTAATGCAGATCTATTTGCTTGAGATGCTGTCCAAACTGGTATTTCATATTCTCCTGCCATACCTCTAAGGTCTTCATAGATATTACCAAGTTCATGTCTTACTTCTTTACCATTACCTCTTAATAGATCCGCATAATCTACTATCACTATATCCGGCTTAAATCCTTGTATGGTGCACTTATCAATATGTGCACGAATAGTGTTCACAGTAGCACCCTTTGTTGGAAAATATTTCACTATCAATTGCCCTTTGAGTTTATTCACCCGTTTTTCAACATCCTCTTTATGAAACTTCAAATTTTGCGCTGCTATACCAGTAAATACAGAATCAAATCTTAATCCGACATACGCTTGATTTAATTCTAATGTATAATGAACTACCGTCTTACCTGCTTTTACTGCATTGGCTGCTACATTGACTAATCCCCAAGATTTACCGATACCAGCTGGGGCTACGAATACTCCTAATTCACCTGCTCCTAATCCTCCATCAGCCATATCATCTATTACTTCCCATCCTGTCTTGACGGTCTTACGTAAACTTTCTTCATACCGAGCATCTATATCAACATTGTAATCATGTCCAATGTCTTTATCGCCTCCTGCCTTCATTGCTTCGTCAATTTTGGTTTTTATACCATCATAATCTCCAAATTGCAGCAACTCAACTGATTGAGTTATAGCTTGTTTTATCTTTTGATTCTTACAGAATTTTATAGTTTCATCCTTAACAAAATCAAGGTCTGAAGCTTCAAAGTTCCGCACTGCATCTTTAAGATGTTGAACAATCTCAGTTTTAAGAACATCATTCCCAATATCTTCTAATTTTACCTTCATTACTTCTAATGTTGGTTGTGATTTGAATTCTATATAATAATCTGTGATTGTGGACATCATCCACTTATTGGCTTCTGATTCAAAATATTCAGGATCTAGAATATCCATAATCTGTTGTAAGAATGGTTTATCTTTGAATAAACAAGCTATCAATTTCGATTGAAAGCTATATCCGTATTTTAAGAATGTATCTGACATATGCTCTTAATATAAGAAAAATATTTGTAGTATGCAACTAAACTAATGAAAAAGCATGTAATGGCATAAAAACTTCTTTTAGCCAAAATTCATGATTTCTAATAGCTGTGTTCATCTTATCTTCTACCAACATTAACTGGAATTTTGGTTTATTCAAAGATGGAATTGGATTGTGTACAATATTTCTAATTGTTTCTTTTGCTCGTCCTGATATATCTACATCGTGGAGTTGCATTAGTTTGTGATTTAATTCTAGTAAGTCGTAGTTCTCATTGATTGCATTTAACATTTTTATCTTACTGTCTGCTGAAAGCTTAATGAGATCTTCTATTGTAACTTTTTGTTCTTCTGATAGCTCTGGTACTCTTTTAAGTAAAGATTTTAGTCCTACTCCTGGAATACCTGGAATGTTATCTGACTTATCTCCACTTAAAACTCTATACATTAAATAATTTGGAGCTGATATTCCAAACTCTTCTAAGATATCGTCTTTGAAGTACATTTTCTTTTTTGTAGGACTCCACACACCTATTCTTTCGTCGATTAGTTGTAAAAAGTCTTTATCTGATGACATAATGAAATGTCTAGATTCTGGAAGCACTTGTTGTGTTATGTATGCCATTGCATCATCTGCTTCTATATTTTCTATAGACATACACGTTACTGGTAGTGTGTCTAAATAGTTTATCAACCTTCCAAGTTGCATTTTCATGTTTTCTTGTTGATCGGTTAATGATCCTCCACCAGCTTGATATGCTCTGTTTAGTTTTTGTGATGGTTTTCTATTTCCTTTATAAGCAGGAAACAGTTTACGTCTTCTCTGACTACCACCTTTACCATCAAAACATATAATAACTCTTGTAGGTTTAATCTTTTTGATTGCAGCCCCTATAGACATTAGAAATCCACTAATACCACCAACATGAATTCCATCATCATTTGTTGCTGGAGATACTGACCAAGATCGTATGAAGGTATTGAGGCCGTCAATAACTAATATCCTATCATTGATATTGCTACTAACAGCCTCGTTTTCCTTTAACGAATCCAATATAGAAAAATACTTGTTTTTCATAACCTTTATTCTCTATCCTTCTGGTACTGGTTCATCACTCAGATCAATATCATCTACCCCCAATTTGTCTGTTTTGTATTTCATAATACTAACATCACACATTTTTTGATAGATTTGATTTTTTAGATCTTCATTGCCCTCAAGCAATCCTTTCCAATCTTTGGATAAGAATTTATGAATTTCTCCGGTATCAGTATCTGTATATCCGTACCACGCACCTGATTGCGTAACTAACTTGTGGTTTTTCAATACATTCAACCATCCACCATAATCATCCACTCCACTCTCAAATAGAATTTCAAATTCAGCTTTTCTCAAAGGTGGTCCCATTCTATTTTTGATAACTTGAGCACTCGTTTTCATTCCAACTACTACATCTTGCTTGTCAACTTTTGTTTTCAGTTGTCCCATAGATTTTAATCGAAGTCTACAGCTTGAGTGAAACCCTACTGCTTTACCACCTGATGTTGTCCATGGATCACCGAACATTACTCCCAACTTCTGACGAAGCTGGTTTGTGAACACTAGACATATTCTTTGTCTACCGATCATCTGAGTAACTTTTCTCATTGCTTTTGATAGAATTATAGCTTTTGAAGTTGCCCAACCGTCTTTCTCATAATCCGCTTCCATTTCTACTTTCGTAGATGCTCCAGCTAATGAGTCTACGACGATCGTTACCAATCTGTCTTTACTAGACTCTCTAACTTTGTTTATGATATTTTCAATTGATTCAAAGATATCTTCAATCGTTTCCAATTGTACATATAACATCTTTGATACATCCATACCAATAGCACGTAAGAACTCTTCGTTCATTGCGTTTTCAGTATCAATATAAACCGCTAAGCCATCTTTCTTTTGAGTATTAGCAAGTAGGTGAGCAGCGAGTAATGACTTACCCGATGCTTCAAGACCAGTTATTTCGGTAATTCTACCAACTGGTATTCCACCATGAGGTCTGTTTGCAATAGCTAGATCAAGCGTAGATGATCCAGTCGAAATCCACTCTGTTAAATCAGTTGGAGTATCTTCTGATCCATCTAAGAAATGTGCTACTTTATAATCTTTGAATTGTTTATTCAACGATGCTGCGAGCACCGTAGCCAGTTCATCCCTGACTCCTGCTTTATCTTTTGCCATAACTTACCTCTTACTTAAATAATTCATCAAATGCATCGTTAACATCATCTACTTTCTTAGTCGACGATTGTGTTGATGTTTGCGTTGAAGCTGGTGCCGATTGTCCTACTGGAGTCTCATCACCTGATCCTGGTTCTAACCATTCTGCTAATGCTTGTTTAAGATCATCGTATGATACTTCTTTGAAAATATCAGTAATATTCTTTTGACCATCCATTATCATATTTGCAACATCTTTATTGTCTGTTGCAGCGGTTTGATTAGGTTTCACACGGATTGTAGTTTGTGGGAAATTTTTTCCAGTTTCTTCTTTTGTTAAGAATTCAACTGTAATGTCTCTTCCTGCTTGTAAATCTGTGATGTCACCATAATCTGGATCAGCGATAAAACTTAGTAGCTCTTGATAAACAGTCTTACCAAATCCCCAAAACTTAACACCTTCTGATTCTTGTCCTCTTACTAAGACAGGGACATAAGTTCTTAAAGTTGGATCAAGCTTTCTAGCCATTTGCCAATCATCTTTATTACCGGTAGCTTTTAATTGCTCTGCAAATTCCGTTACTGGATCTGCTTTACCAAATGTTACTGGTGACAAGTAGTTCTTTTGTCCTAAGTTGTAGTGAAAGTACAATTCAATGAAAGGATTATCCTTGTTGTGTTGATAAGGTACGATTCTGATTTGTTGTTTGCCTGGTTCAGGCTTCCACAAGTTTGAAGTTCTTGTAGTCTGTGATTGCAAGTTATTTAATTTCTTGCGAATAGCGTCTAAGTCAATTGCCATTTTTTAATCTCCGTTTGTTAATTAGTTAATAAAATTATTTAGTCATTAGTTACCTATATAAATAGGCTTCTAGAATGATTTACATTAAATATACGAAATAAAATCTGTGTTTGCAACTTTATTTCCATAAAATTTGAATTGCCACTAAAGCACATGCAAGTACTAACGAAACCATCGTTTTTGAATTTATTCCCTCATTCATATGAATGCTCGTTAATATTGCAAATGACGAAATTCCAGTTGCAAATCCTATAAATCTACCTGGCCATAATGACCCATCGAAATACATTACAACATATTTAGTTGCAACGATGAATGCGTATGATATTGGTATTGAGAATATACATGCCATTAAGAATGGATGATCTTTTGCCCATTTATTGATGAATTGTGCATTTGTTTGATACCAGATCAATATCTGACCAATAAAGAATAATAATATTCCATATATAAAATTTGCCATAGTCTTTGCCTTTTATTTAGACTAAATATACGAAATTAAATTGAAGTTTGCAACAGATTAGTTGTTTTTCTTGATATAAATTACGTCTTCGATTTCAGTGTTAATTCTTCGAAGTCCATCATCATTTGTAACGAGCATTGTATTCTTATAATTATCCCAATCTACTTGATATGTTACGTCAAGAACTCCATTATTTAACAACTTAATCAGATTGTTTAATGCGTTTATAGTATATAACGTGTTTGTGTTTTTCTTACGGTGTAGTGATATGGTATTTTCCATTATAGTAAAATCGCGAGATGCATCTATGTTGTATGTGCACATTAGATCATTAGCACTTCCAGCTTCTCTTAATACAAAGATCTTATTATATAAAACCGTGTATGTTTGGATAATGATATCTACTGTATCTGCTAAGTGTGGTTTTTGTGCGAATGTACATAGTAGCTGTGTTCTCATTATTTGTCACTCCTAACTGATTGCGCAGCTTTTATTCTTGCCTGCATCGCTTGAGCATATTGTATAATAGTTCTTGTAGTTCCAGTAGGTCCGTCAGACGATCTGTAAGTCTTTCGACCTAGTTCAATCGGTTCTCCACCTTCTTCTGCGATAACATATGTAAATACAACTTTACCAGTTACAATTCCACCTTTTTCTCCTCCTGGACCATATGTGAGTTTTTCTTCTTCTTTTACTCTGAATTTATCTTTGAATTCTTGTAAACTGTTTACTCCCAGTGCTGCTCTCAGTGTATCTCTATTAGCTACCGTACCACCCATATGAATATCAAATGCATTTGACATTATAGCTTTCAAACGCTTCTTTTGATCTGGTTCATTTGCATCATATTTATTATCATCTAATATATCCAAATGGAATCCTTCTGTTACTTCTTGAGCTTCTTCCAGATCTCCTAATGGTGGTGGTCCTGAATCTACTTGATTTAATTTATTCTTACGATCTCTATGTATATCAACTACTTGATTTCGTCGTTTAGCTAATACTTTTTTTATGTTGATATCATCTGGTGCATCCTTCCCCATTTTTTTAGATAGTTTTTCAGCTATTTTTGATATCACCTTTAGATCGTCTGCTTTTTTTCCATCCGCAAATTTTGCATCATCTGGAGTTGGTGTTTTTATGAATGATCGTATTGCTTGTATCTTCTCTTTATTAGACATATTTTGAGGATCTGCACCTTCTGGTATATGAGCTTGGTATTTTGGTTTTAACTGACCCTTGCTATCTAAAAGTGCTTGATCTAAATAGTTCTTTTTATTTTTTTTCATTTCCGCTTCAAGGACTTCTACTTGTTCATCTAAATCATAATTTTCAAGAGATCCAGCTATTGCAGCAGTTTGGTCATTGTATGTCGTTTCAATTGCAATCATTTGACTGTTGTGATTTTCTACCACCTTCTGAGCAGCAGCTTTCTTTTCTGGAGATAATGTTGTATTTGCGTCAATTCTTTTCTCTAAATCAGCCATATCATTACTTAATGTTTTACTACCTTGTGGATCCGATGGATCAGTCTTGTCTGAGTGAAATTGAATCAGTAGAGTTCCATTTTCATCCATGACAAAGGTTGCTGTATCTGATGGATTAAGCGTTTTACCTGATTCTTGGATCAACAATTCTACATCTTCTTTTCGTAGGGTAGTTCCATCAGGCATTATTACTTTTTTAGCATTTGCTACTGCTTTTTTCTGGGCTGCAAGTGATTTGGCTGTACCGTAGAAAGTTTGTGTGTTTTTTGGAGTACCAAAATTACCACTTTCTTGTAGATTTGATATTCTTTCTTGTGAAATAGAGTGTTTGTCTTTTGCTGCTCTGGCTACGATTAAACATTTTGAATATGTAGCTATTTGCCGTTCAGCTAATTTGAATGCTTCTGGATTCTCAGGGTTATCAATAGTACCGCTTCCTTTGGCTTTGTTCCTAGCTTCCCAAAATCTAGCTGGTATATCGTCTTTTACTTGTCCTGAATAACTTTGTTCTTGACCTAGTGCAGTTTTACCAAATTCATTATACATCTTATCAGCTAATTCTTCTTCAGACATATCAGGGTTGTTATCAAGTATATGCATACCTTCTCCTGATACTATCTCATTGAACGCTGAACCTGCACTTCCAGGTGCTGGCTTCTTAATTTCTCCAGTATATGGATCCTTTATCTTATTTTTCTTGTAATATGCTTTTGAGCCTTTATACCCATGTTCTAATACATCATGCTTGTCTTGATTATCTCCATCTTCTAAGTTACCATGAACTCCAGTTGATGATCTTTTTACTTCAACATCTTTTGGAGCGTCTTTTTCGGGGGTATCGTCATTTTGTTTGCTGGTGGATTTAGATCCTTTGCTGGCTGCTTCTATATCTTCTGGTGATGCATTCTTTTTGAGAACATCGTGGATATCTGGATTTATATTTTGTACTGCATACACTCGTCCAGATTCTTTATTCTTAACTAAATGTTTTGCTTTTTCAGTTAGAAATTCAATCGTTTCTTCTATTACTTGAGTTGGATACTTTTTAGATTGAAGTGTTTCGCGCAATACTCTTAAATCTTGTATGTTATACGGTTCATCTGCAAATCCGTGTGGATGTAGATAAAACCAATCTTCAATTACTTCATCAATGAGTTGTTTCAAGTTCATATTTAATGTCCGTCATGTTATTGTAATTATAGCCATGTTTCACTTTAACTGGAAACTTGATGGAGTCTATTACATCGTTTATAAATATCTGTTCGTCGGACAAATCAAAGTCAAATAAGAAGGAATCATACGTATATAGCACGAGTTTTGAGCGATATTTCTGCATAACCTTGTAAATTTCCGATAAAATCGAGATGTTATTCTCGGTTTCAAGTGATTGGATGTAATAATTGAATAATTTCTGTGGTGTCATACTAGTTAACACATTCTTATACATCGGCCTCTTAAATAAATATGTGGGAATTGAGTTTTCCGTGTTAAATTCATGCCATAACTTTTTAATCAGCTTATCTACTTTTGCGAAGAATTCAATTTGCAAGAATTCTTTTGGGACTCCACCATATAATATACGAAAACTTATTTCTTTAGATTCATTATATTCATCTTTGGTAAGAGTATCTTTTCCAAAATATTGCTTGCCAAGATATTCATGAACTGATCCGGTTGGTAATTCATGATCCAACACATCTGCTATTAGTCTTATATGATAAGCATCAAAATCCATCTCTATAAGCTTACCATTTGAAAATCTACTTACAAATCGCTCTCTAGATCCATCCTCTTTATTGAGAGCTGCATAATTTATGTTTTGGAATCGATTAGATGGTCTTCCAGTAGTCGTATATGGATTATATTGCGTATATTCGTATCCAGCTTCGGTATATAATCCTTGCTTCTCGATTTCATGTAATATTGGAATTGTTATATCATTATATGCATTGAAGTATTCGTTCTTTTTAAGATATATATTGGTTATTCGTGTCAATTCGTTTTTTATCGATTGTACTTTCTCAAGATGTTTAGATATTGGAATTATTTGATTGGTATCTGATCTATTCCAGAACCTAGATGATATGAAATCATGAGATGTTGTGTTGTGTTGTTCTAAATCTACCGTCTTACCACACTCGATCCATTCGATCATGTTAATATCTATTAGATTACAATTGAGAAAATACATTACACTTTTCTTATCTATTGTAAATAAAGTTTTATCTGCTAGATGTTTATCTATTATAGTTAAATCTGCTAACCATACTGCCTCTGGGTGGTTGATTGGTATTATTTGTATGTCTTCAGATATGAATATCAATAAGCTGATATTGTTGTTCATCGGGTGTTGTATATCGTTACAATATATAGGGATTATGATGGAATTATCCAATCCATCCAATGCATCTATCAAAGATTCTTGTGATTCTATTATATTCATAACCTAAATTTTATCTAATATACGAAATTATTTTCGAATATGCAACTAATACCCTCCTCTATCTCCTCCCGAATCATCTGGACTTAGTGTTGGAGATTCTGATACACCTACATTATCCTTCAATATATCATCTGGGTCAATGTTCGATTTATACTCTAACCTTGCATGATCCACATCTGTGTGATAAGGCCCTTCCATAGGTCCATGAGTTGGATGTATGTGATACAACCCTGAATATTCTGTATTGATATCATTCTTGTATACTAAAAGTCCCGGAGTTGATTCTAAATTTTCTTGCATTTCGAGCTCGAGATTTGCAAATAATGTATAGTCGTTTACCGCAGCTGATAATTTTGGATTATGTTTGAGTAATTTATCCACTCTTTTTTTATTGACCGTGAATACACCTTTTGACTGTATTACACCATCTTTTACTTTATCGAATCTAGGTCCTTTCAATTTCCAATCGATTGATACAGCCTTCCATAAATGTGGACTTATACCTTTTTTCGGATTAGCTACATTTTGATGTTGTTTGTCATCAATTTCCACTACACGATTATCTATTTCTGATATAACAAAATATCTAAGGAAATGCCCCATTTTATATTCAGCTCTAGTAGGTATCATCGGATTATGTATTGGAGAATTAAACTTTCTGTGATCCGTCATTTCAGCTGAATTGTCTATTATTTTATTATATTCGTAGTTGCTCATGTTGTATTATACTCCACCTTCAGGTTTGTTAGTTTTAGCTTCATTAGTTTCGTCAACATCATTATAAGATACATTACCGTTTATATTTATTGACATTCCTCCTATATTTGCATCTATTTCTTTCTGGGCAGCTGATTCTTCATGATACCACGATATAGGACTTCTAGTAAATTGTAATTGATCCTTACTTAGTTTCTTAAAGTTTATTCCTTCTTGTTTATTGAAGGCTCCTCCTCCTTGTCCTATAGTATAAACTCCCATATCAGTAGGTCGTCTACGCATTATAGCTTCTATTGTAGTTTTCCAACCAGATGTCGAGACGTCATGCTTTACGTTTGTAACTTGAAAACATATAGTGTCTTTATATCGTTGTGGAAGATGAGTTGCTGTAACTGCATGTCCGAAGTGAATGCCGCTCAACCCATCTATCTCGAACGACATCTTCAATGGAATTATATTATGATCTAATAATGCGTTGTCTCCTGCATTTGCATTATTTCTATCATTTAATATCGTTTTCAAAATTCTATCTGCATTGTTGATATGTTCTTCTGATAAATTTTCATGTATATGGAATGATAAGGTATGTCCTAATGATTGTACACGTTTTTCGGGTGATTTTGGGACTACAAATATATCATCACTTTCTTCCGTTTCAGATGATACTATGGGTACCGAGACGTTTTCATGTGCAATATCGACAAACATATTTCCTAGCTCATAAAGACTGTTTGGAACGGATCCATCATCATTCATAGTATTATTTCCATATAATGCTTGTACTGCCATGGCATTAGGTATCTTACTTTCCAATGAATAACCTCTTACCATACTATCAGTTCTCATTACAGGGAATTCAGCTACTAAATCACACATTAAATTTGAATAATTAGCATCCACTATTCGAGTCGTTCCTGAATCTACACCACCGTCTATCATAAACTTGAAATTCCATATATTACCACATGCTCCAGATATACCATCCAATACTTTTTGCATTGCGTCTTTGATCGTAGTTGCTTGATCAAAACAATCATATATAAATTCAGTATTTATCAGTATGTGAGATAAGTATCCATATTTCCTATCTGGATCGTCTGTGAATCTTTTATATCCCGATAAATCTGCGAGCATGGTATTTGCTGCATCATCTCCATATAGTTCTGGCTTAAATGCTGTGTCTCCTGGAGAAGTTACTATTCCCGTCTGACCTGGTAATATACACACTCTCGGATCAGTTGATGCTAAGTACTTATGATTACATATTTTACTCGGCAAACTTACTGTTTGATACATTTCAGTAGGTACTCCACTTCCAATTCCATAGAAGTAAGTAGAAAGATTATTAGATGCATCTGAAAATCCATAATTATATCCATATACCGATGTATCAATAGCTGCTGGTTCTGATCCATCCTCTAATGTTTTCTTTTCTTCACCTTGATAATCTGACAATCTTGATTCTAAATTTATCGGTTGTATCCCAACTGAACCTACCGGTACATTGTTAGCAGTCATATCATTTATATCTACATTATAGCCTCCATCATTATAATCGAGGATCTTCTTTTGGAAGTTTTCTACACTTATCTTTCTCCCCAAGTCAGTACAATCTTCTGGAGTCTCTCTCGGTTCACCTGCTAATCTATGATCCCCACTATCAAATTTCACTAGTTTATGTCCTGATTTAGACTCTATAGCTATATTATCATTGACAATTTGTTCTAACACACTGAATGGTATGAATATTTCCCCATCAGTAATTTTTCTATATTCCTCATATTGTGAGTACGCATCTGCGAATGCTAATTTTTTAGCTAAGGCTGCATTCTTCTTCTTTTCACGGACTTCATTCATAAATTTTTTCTTTGCATCAGCAATATCACCTACGAGCCTGAAAGTTCCATCTGAATTTAATCTAGAATAATGGCCAAATAAAGGCATAGGATAATCTATGAAAGGTGAATTTATTCCTGAAGGTAGAGTTCTAATTCTTATTGTTTCACGTCCTGATCCGGAAAGCCAACCTGCTTTGGTACCATAATCTTGACCTACAGCTGAATATCCTGCAGGGGCTGTTGATCCTGCATGATACAACCCGAATGAATTTTTGTCTTGAGCTCTTCTCCAAGCACCACCTGCCATTGAATGCATATCTATACCAGATCTTAATCTCCCATGAATACCTATCGATGGATACTGTACATGTATTGCTCCTAGATATCTACCTACATTACCACCCGTTAAATAATTTGGTAGTCCGTATCCATTATTCTTAGCTCCTCCAGCTCCTACCATCACATCCATTTCTTGCCAAGCTGATTGGGCTGGTGATATCTCTGTATCATTGGTGTAATAGTTAGTTTTTGTAATTGGATTAACACCTCCAATATAATTAGCTACAGTTGAACTACCAGGAATCGATCCGAAATGTTTAGTTATATAATTTTCTATATCCTTATCAAAACCTGCTTCGAATCCTAACGTTGCTGCATCTCCTGCATGTTTGCATGCACTTTTAAGTGCTTGCCCTAAAGTGCTTAACGGGCCAGCTGCACTTGGTAATGCATTACCAGAACTACCGATGTGTTTACCTGTATAGGTTTTGATCTGTCCACTTCCCTTACCACCCGAATAGAATCCCGGAAACACTTTTGAAACAACATGGAGCATTGGATGAGAAACGAAAGATGCTTTTTTTGCACCGGAAAGAGTCTTATCCATCTTTCCTGCATACACTTCAGAAGATGGTTGATTTTCACTACCGTAGTTGGTATGGACGTATCTGTAGTAATCATAGAAGCCTTTAATAAGATTACCTCCTTTTGAAGGATTGTCATCATATGTTCTTAATGGAGAGTTAATTGTATCTGACCAGTTGCTGGCCCAAGGACCACCAGTTCCCCACGGAAGATATGCTCCAGTTAATAATCTATATTTTTTACCTCCAATTGTAATCTCTTCTCGGTACATTGCTTGAACTGATGGAGCTCCTGTTCCTCCATAAAATACGTCATTATAAGTTCCTTTCCCTAAACCTTGTACATCCACATCACTATATGATTGTCCTAATAACGATCTAGATCGTTTGGAGTCTGTCCAAGGTGCCTTCGTCGATCCTATAAAATAGAACCACGTACCATAACCTCCAACACTGGGGCCGGATGTTCTCTTATAATGAGAACCCCAAGTTGATGGAGCAATCATTTGACCATAATACGTCTCACCAACAGAAGCTGGTTTTTTAGATAATCCATAATTTGTCTTTAGGTCACCACCATACTTATGTTGGTTATTGATACCACTCTCAGCATCTCCCGATGTTGCTCCAACAGTTGCTGTACTTTTTGCCATTACTCCACTTCCTGCACTATTTTTTGCAACTGCTGGGGCTATGATATCTCCAACATAATTTGCTATCGTTTCTTGTGCAATCTGTTTTGCTAATTTCTTTTGAACATCTGCATTTTTATTTCCATTTGTAACTGAATTTTTGGCAGCATCCGCTATTCGATTTCGTTCGGCTGCAGCTTGTTGCATTTTATATTTATAATACCATCTTGGAAAAGCTGGCATTGAAACATTTTCAGCACCTAGAATACTAAGATCGCCCGTCTGTCCTGCTATCTTTCCGTTTAGTCCTACTGATAATGCTGCGGCATGGAATGATGGATAATATTGGTTTGGGAGAGTTCCCATTTTTGATTCTAAATGTTGTTGTGCTATATTTCCATTAGCATCATATGCAATTCCTGTTCTAGAATGTTGAGTTTCCTTTCTATCCTTCGGTTCTATATTAAATTTTAATGCATTATATCTAGTCGAAATTTTTCCTATTGAATGAAATAAAGGAGCATGAGCTGATTTAATCTGAGTTCCCAGCATAGCTTCACCACGAGATCTCATTGATATCCTACAATCGAAAGATCCATTTTCTTTTGCTGACCAAGTATAATTTGTTATTGTTGCAATTGCTCCTTCATAAGAATAATTTAATGACTTTGATTTATCTAACAATGTTGAATGTAGTTTTGTTACATTTGATAAAACTTCATTATCAGTTATATCTACCAAGTTTTGTTGAACATTTCCTCCAGATGAATCTACTGACCATCCCCATTCCAATAAACATGTTATGCCAGGTGCCATAAATAATGATTCTATCATTTGTAATTGAGCGAAGTCGTGACATTGTACCGACATATCAATTTTTTTCAATGATCCTAATTGGCCAACATTCTCAATAGAGATGTTAGTTATACCTGGAGTCGGTACCCCTGCTCGTGAATTCTTATCACTTCCTGGTCCTCCTCGGTTGGTTTTATACCCTTCAAGTTTATTTCCGAAATTTCCTTCGAATCCACTATTATAGGTTGCATAATCGTCTAATATATTTGTATAGGTAGTAGGGTCTAAAGATGTATTCATCATATCTTTCAATCCTCCTCCATATAAAACATTTTTTAATCTGTGGTGGTTTTTTCGTGGATGAGGATATATATGTTCTTCTCCAAAAGATGGCCACTTCTCTCTTGCTTCATCTATAGTTCCTCCATTGTTCGCCCAAAAAGTTCTGAACGAATTATTCATACTATCCCTAAGAACTGCGAATGAAGCTGCTCTAACCCACGGTGTTCTACTAAGCTTCCACTCACTTGCTCCGGATATACCGCTTGATAAATCTAATCGTGTTCCTCCCGATGAATTACCTAATACCTGTGCACGTTTCTCTAATTCATTCAGCACCGTTTCTGGGATTGGTGATAAAAATAATGCCATAACCTATCTTTCCTGATTTAATTTTTGTAAATCTGCGTTAATTTTTCCTACTTCTTGTGGGATCCTAATTTGAGATCCCGGTTTTGTAAACAGGGTACCACCTGTTATATTATTTGCTTGAGCAATAATCCACCATTTTGAAGGATCTCCATAATACTCATTAGCTATTGTATCTAATCTTTGTCCATCTCTTACCGTCACATATAGATCTGTAGATCTTGGCATGATTGGTGGGTATACAGTTTGTCCTTGTATACGTTTCTTATCTTTTTTAATAATGGGATTGTTAAATTCATATCTATTCATATATTATCTCCTACCCAACACACCACCTAGAACTTTTCCAGCACCCGAGCTTGCAAATGATCCAGGTCCTCCTCCCATAACTCGATCTAGTAGTGATGGTTTTGGGAATTTACCATCCGCTTTTCCTTCTTTATCAGTAACCCATGCTCCATCCGCATCCATGAATCCAAACATATCTCCTCCTACTTTTCTATTGGCTGAAGCCATTGATGTGAATCCTAATGTAATATCAATAACCTGAGGAAGTTGGGCTACTTGTCTACCATCTTTATCGATAGCTTGATTACCCAATGTCCCCTTTGCAACATCCTTTAATTTATTTAGACCTGTGTTTACTAATCCTGATATTCCACCTTTCATTGCACTATCTAATAGCTGTCCTCCAAGCCCTTGTCTATAGTTATGATCTTCTAGGTTTATATCCCACGGAGCTGAAGTATCGACTGTAATGTTAACCGAATCGAAAAATCCTGGTTCATCATTAAACCAATCTCCTAAAGTCAATCCAACGACTGGCCCTTTCATTTGTTGAGTAGCCTCATCAATGTGGGGATAACATAAACTAGTTAAATAATTCACCTTTGTCCACATCATCTTTACATCATATCTAGATAAAGCAGCTACTTTAAGGTTAAAACTTAGTTTTCTATCAGATGCTCCTTCATATAGAAATAAATTATTTGGACGACCTAAATATTTTACACCAGTCCACGTTGCACCTACCGAATCATTTATAGCTGTTATGTATGATCTAAATCTTAACGTCTTTTTCCCTATAGGATCTTTGATATAGAATTTTATCAAATCTCCATATTCTTTTTCCATCGCTTTAATGTCTACACCAGTGATAGCTTGTTGAGTAATTGCATCTCCTCCATAAGGCTTTGTTTTAGTCGTAGCTTGTCTATAATCTCTACGTGCTAGTCCAGGTCTTCCTTGATTGTAAGAACCTCCTCTAGATACCAAATTATTTACATCATAATTTGCAATGGTAGATTCTCCATAGAAAGTTGCTAATGGATCATTGATTAACGCTCTAAAGTCTAAATGTGAAACAGCTCCAGAACTTGCAACTCCATAAGCTACCATCAATCCTGGATATCCAAGAACAGAATAATATCTATTGGCTGTTGTATTACCCGCTTGAGCTATATTAGTAAATTCAGGGAACCATCCATCTGCTAATGAGCTTCCACCTGAGACTATTCCGAAATGCTCTAAACCTTTATGAAGACCTTGATTTCCTTGCAAAGTATATGAATTGTGAGTTTCCCATATTCTATAAGTCTTTTTTCGCTTCATCATTTTTTTAAGTTCATCAAAACCTGCTTTTGCAGATGACAAATTCTTACCAGATAGAGCTGGGAATGCACTCTCATACCATTTTTCATCTGCTCCTGATTTAATCTTATCTATTATATAGCTTCCGTATGAAGTTCCTTCGTCTACAGTATTATCTTCAAAATTCTTTTCATATGATTTAGGTTTGTCTCCTAATGGTATTCCATATTGTGTTATACCTGATCCATCGTTGTATAGTTTAGGTAGTTCATTCTGCATATCACTACTTAATCCTGCAACTCCTGTGATAGTAGTATCCATTCCATACGGTCCTAAACGGTGTATGTATGCACCACCAACTTGTCCCGTTCTGGCACTTGAGAAATTTTCTTGAAATTCTACTTCATCAGTACCATTTACCAATTGAATATTATTTATCGGTCCAGTTGAGTTTATTGTAAAAGTTCTAAGAGCCACTGGTGTTAGATGGCTATTTACATCGTATGATATTGCAGTAGGAGTACCTGTATTTGCGGTTGCGAAAGTTGAACCTTGACCGAAAGCTGATTCAACGATCGATTTATGACTATATCTATTTGATATTCCTGGATGTGTGTATGTGTCGTTTTCAATTCCTAAATACTTGGATCCCTCCTCTCCTCCACCAAATGTTTGCGACATGTTTGGTGTGAATCCAACCGTATAATGATCGTCTATCAAACTATTACCTAGTTCTATCTGATCAGCTAGAGTTACTACATCAGTTGCGACTGTAGGATTAGTTTTCCCAACTTGTTCGTATGTTTTTCCACCAAATAATGGAGTACCAATCGTTTGACTATCTTCCAACGTATCCGTTGTAAACGAATCTTTTCCACCAGTAATAGTTACTTCTGATATTGGTGTTATCGTGTCTTGTCCATCTACAATAAAAGATTGTACCATATCTAATCCAAATACTGAAGCGTTATTGGCGTGTAGAGTATCTATATTTCCAGAATGTAATCCTGTAATAGTGATATCACTATATGGTGATGTTGCTGAACTAAGTACTGTGAATGTTTGTCCTTGATTATTAGATATCGCATTTGTTATTATATCATATCCAAAATTAAATGTTACTGAGTTTGCATCTGTAGCATCGAATGGAATTACATAATTAAGTGGTGATGGAGTTAGTTGTGATATGTACGTAGCTGGTGCTATGTTTATTGCACTTATATCTTGCAATCTATGCTGTGTGCTTCCATCTGGTTCTATAAATCCTATAGTATTAAAATCAGTGGTATATTTATTGTTTATTTTATCGTGTATTTCAGTTGTTGCATCGATATGATATCCTACTCTAAATGGTTGATTTATCGATGCTATTCCTTGTGATGACCAGTAGTAATTTTCAGGTGCTTGGCCTGTCGAAGTAGATTGTACATTATCAAACGCTAAATTACTAGAAATAGCAGTGTTGGTTCCAGTCGTTGTATGAATGTGGAATGTTCCAATACCATTTATAGAATTTAATGAAGTTGAATATGATGATGGATTTCCAGTAACATCTAGAAGTGAAGAATATGGTAATGCTCCACCTGATTTTACAGGTCTTTCTGAGAATGTATGCGAATCCGAATCGTTAATACTAACTAATGATCCATCAGATTTTACTGCTTTTCCATATTGATATATTGCTGGAGTAAGATCTCCTTCATTCTGGATTCCGAATGTAGTTGTATTTTCTATTTCTATATGACTTGGAAGTTTATTACCATTTCCATCTGTTTTAACTTGATATCCTTCTAGAACAGATTGAATTGGTTCTATATTACTAGTTTCAAATCTACCCTTTAATACTGATATTACTGGATCTATTCCACTGACTTCAAATCTTCCATCTGTAGCTATGGTTGGTATTACTATATTAGATTCCTCATTCCTACCTTTTGGATTAGTTTGTTCTGGATCATATGTGCTGGTTTCATTATTGCCAGATATAGATATTTCATTAACTTTTACTGGGCTGGTTTCAAATCTTCCTTCTAGTGAAGTTTGAGTTATATCAACAGACGCTAATCTAATTAGTTTAGATTCAAAATTGTCTGTGTATCGTGTTTTTGTGTCGGGTTGATCAAAATTAGTTGGAATTATTGGATTTCCTGCAGGATCTGATTTAATTTCTGGTCGTTTGTAAGTTTCTAATTTACCATGGACATCTAGATCAGACATCTCTCTATCCGGTTGTTGGAACCTTCCGGTTGGTTTGGATGGTTCTTTCTTGAAATAGTCTGATAGATCTGATGTTAAATTTTTAAGTGCCATTTAGTTCCCCACGTAGCTTTTTGACATAGCGATAGTTTCACCTACTTTCTTACCATCCATTATTACTTCACCTGGTTGCGATAACAAATTCGCAATATTATTTAACGCTGTCAGAATAGCTGTATTATCTCCTCCTCCACCTCCTCCTACAGTAGCATTAGCTTGTCTCAATAAGCCATCTAACTTTGTTCCTCCAATAACTAAATCATCTTTACGGAATTTTTGCATTCTACCGCCACGAGATATGAAATCGGCTGCTTCATCATCTGATGCTGATACATCACGAACCATACTGGCTGTGTCTATAGCCATGGATATACCAGTTCCTACTCCTGGAATAAATGATGCTAAACCAGAAGCTATTTCCATACCAGCTCCAAGCATATCACCTTTTCTGAATTTAGAAACTGCGAATCCAAAACTTATCAATGCTCCAATAATTGGTACTTTTTTGAATACCTTTAGAAGTACTGATCCAGCTTTACCAACTGCCTTTGCCGCCATTCCAAACATACCTTTGATTCCTTTTGGGAAAGCTTTCGTAAGTAGTTTTATCATGCCATCCCAAGTCTTAAATACAAACCTTGCGACGCTGGCAGCTCCAGCACCAACTTTTTCATTGAATGCTGCTATTTGCATTATTAAATTTCCTAAGAAACTTCCCACTGCTGCGAAGGCGTCAAAGATCTTACCAATATTAGTTTCACCATCAGCTCCTACTACAGTTAACCAATCCCAAACCTGTCCAAGCCAGCCTACTATTTCTCTAATCGCAGGAGTAAGTTTAGTTACTACAAATGTTTCAACATCTGCTATCATAGTTGTTGCGTCTTCTGAGCCTAAAAACTTCATAAATTTTTGAGCATACGGCATTAGAATATCACCAAGAACTTTTCCTAACCTATGAAGTGTGGCATTTAAGCCTTCCATTGTAGTTGCAATTATTTTTACACCTTTAGCTTGATCCATTTGAGCTTTTGCCATATCTTCAGCTCTTTGTTCTTCTAGATCTGCTTCTTTTTCTCCAGTACCAAGAGCCTTTTTCATCTCTCCTACAGACATATTAGTAGCTTTTGCTAATGCTTGCTTTTGCACAACATTCATTTTATTGAATTCAGATAATCCACCTACCTGTCTTAACATCTCTTTTGCAGCTCCTACTTGATCTCCGTCCATAGCTAATTGTCTAGCTTTATCAAAATTAAGAGTTTTACCAGTAAGAACCTGAGCTTCCATTTCTGCTTCTATACTTGATTCAAAATCTAATAATCCATTAGCTATCTTTGCTGTGGATTCTAATGATAGACCTAAACGTCTGGCTTCTACAGTAGCTTTTACTAATTCTTTAGGATTCGATCCTAAGAATCCATGTACATCATCTGATATATTTGCAAGATCATCCATTACCAAGTTAATTGGTACACCTGCTGCATTTGATAAGTCTTTTGCAAAATTCTGAGCTTGCATTGCCGTCTTTTCAGTGGCACCTTGCGTCAACATAATATTAGACATAATTTTTGCTGATATATCTTTACCAATACCAGCTCCAATGGAGAATCTAGTTATATGATCTGCCATTTGAGCTGTTGCATAATCAACATTACCTAGAGCGTTATTCATTCCTTGAATTGTTTGAATACTACCATCAATGGATTCACCAAAGTGTCTATACCTTTCATGTAGTCCAGTAACTTGCCTCTGTGCTTCACCGAGATTTTCACCAACTAAACCGGTAGCTCGAGCTGTTGCGGTCGCTCTAACTTCCCATTCTGTTGCATATTTTAATGATAATGCGAATAGACCAACGAGTCCTTTCATTGGATTCATTATTCCTGCGACAACGGCTCCCCCCACTGCAGCTAGTTTAGCTCCAATTTCTCCAGATTGATTAACTATGTCTTTTGTCGTCTCAGCTACACTACTCATGGATTTTCCAATGTTATTTTTAACACTGGTTCCTGCATTTTTAGCTGCTGCTCCAAATTTCTTAGTGCCCGATACGGCACTAGACATAAATGATTTGAATTTAGATTCTTCCATTGTATTCTCCGCGCATATATAAATATCGAGGAGCTACAATAATCAACGTCTCGTTAGCTTAGGATTCACCATGATATTTTTTTTCGTTTTAATATCAGGACGTTGTATTCTAGTCTTAGAATTTTGCTGATCTGTTGCGAATTTATGGCTATCTTTTTTGTGAGCGTTGTCGTTAGCTTCATTCTGATGCTTTACCGCTTTCACTACAAGTTGAAGGTAATTACGCCTCATCCAAATAGGCATATGATATACCTCATTGTGAGTGAACCCCTTGCCATAATAGGTTAGGTCAAATATTTGTTGGAATAGATCTTGTCTGTGATCAGGATGTAGGCCAAAAAAACCCGGCGTTGATCGGGAAATCCGACACCTCCTCGTAACCACACTGGCCACACTCATAATCATACACCATGTTTGCATCTGGGGTATGGGATTTTATTTGGTTTCTAAATGCTTGTGCATCCCTTGATAAGAATTCCGTTTCAATGAAATTATCAACATGAGATCTATCATCATTACCATCAACGGATAAAATACACATCTTCATTCGTGTAGTTAATTCTGGATCTACTCCAGTTCGTTTTGATCTCTTCTTAGCTATTTTTAAGGCATCTTCTACCTTACGCTCTATTCCATGTGTCATTAACTGGTATGTAATAGATCGCTTCGATGCTGGAAGTTTGAATTCGAATACTTTGGCTCCCTTTGTGTAGGACTCAAAGTCTATATCTCTATCCTCTACTTCAGATAAATTAACTACTTCAGTAGATTTTGCACCACATTCAGGGCATATTGATTCTATTGGATACTCAGCGCCATATGCTAATATACGTCCCGCTATCATAAGAGAGTTCTTATCACCGATCAATAAATCATTGTAGTTAATTTTTGATACGATAATAGACTGCATGAATTTGTCAATTACTGTACCATTTTTTATAAGATTTTGTGAAGTAAGAATATCCTCTTCTTTTGCTGTTGGATATTTCATTTCTATCTTTCCTATCGATAGTGGACTATCATCTGAGTAGAAATGTCCTTTACTTGGTAATTCAACTTCCTCTGTTGGAAATTTATATGTTTCTGATTGAATTGAATCTGCTACGAGTTTTTGTTTTAACTCTTCATCTGTCATTTGGTGTTGTGCCATAACTTATTCTCCTTTATTGATATTGTTCTATATATACATATGTATGCATACAAAAAATGCCCAAGTTTTTGGGCATTTCTTTTATATAATTGGGTTCTTTTGCATGAGTACAATTATAAATAGTTTTTTAGAATTGTAGTATTGCGTAGTCGTATTTCAATGTTAATGAGATTGACATTGGATCTTGAGTTGACCAATCCATTTCACCAAATCCTGCTTCTCCGATGTAAGCACCTTTTAGTGTCCATTCTTCAACTTTATCACCTACTGGTCCTAGCATGTTAAAAGTTACATCTTTTTTATAAAAATCTGAATATCCTGCTCTACCTGTTACCGATTCGTGGTGTAATCTAACCCACTCCATTACAGCTTGTGCAGCTGATGGAACAACCGGATCATATAATTCTACAGTTACATCTGACCACGTCGCTTTACCTTTAATTTTTCTTTGTACGTTGATGTGATCTAATACAACCTCTTCAAATGTTACCGTAGGTCTTGATGCTTTCTTTACAAGATAAGCTGGGATACCTTCAATAAACATAATGAACCTATTCGCAACCTTTGGTTCAAAGGGTGTAAAGAATATTTCATTTGAGTCTAATAATTGTGCCATCTAAGTTCTCCTCTTTAATATAAATATCTATCTTCCTCAGTTTTTACTCTGGAAAAGTAGCTCCTGTTGGTAATACTGTGAAGTCTAATACAATAAATTCTGCCGTTCTTGTTGGTTGGATCATTATATTACCTACTAATTTGTTTCTATCTACTACATCTGGGGTATTGTTAGTATCATCCATTACTACTTTGAATGCATGTAAACCGCTTCTTTGTTGTACGCTTTCTAAGTATGGATTAACAGTACCTAAGAATCTATTTCTCGTTGCTGCGGTGTTTTGTTCGAATACTAAGAATCTTGAAGTCGATGCAATGAATTTTTTCAATGCTATTAACAATCTTCTTACGTTAATTCTATCAAGTGCTGATCTTTTCTTTTGTAAAGTTTTTTGACCCCATACACAAACTCCTTGATTAGGGAATGTTGCAATTGGGTTTACTCTACCTTCATATAAAGTATCTCTTTCACCGTGAGTTAACCTTGTAGTTGCTTCAGTGATTGCAGTTAATAGTCCTCTATTAAGACCAGCTGGTGCGAACCATGGTTCTCCACCGCCTGAATCATTTCCTGCGAATACACTTGGCATTATAGCTGATGGTGGCAATGGTGTTACTATATTATTTACCGCATCATTATACATTAACCATGGGAAGTAAGTACCTGCATAGCTTGAATCATAATTAGCTGCGTCTGTTACTGCATCTGCAATAATTGTTGATACTACTTGTGTTGGGGAATCGTCATATTTTGCTACATCAAAGATTAAGAAGCAATCACCTCTTTGTTCAGTCTTATTGATCGCATGAGTAATCGTTGCAGGACAATTGTCTGTAATAATTCCTGGCATTGATAATAAGTTGATGTCAAATTCATCTGCGTTTGATAAAGCATTTATTGCTTTTTTATATGCTTTTGTTCCTTCTGATGTAGAATCTGTAAAGTCCATTCCGAATGTATTCGTTGTACCCATACTCTTACCAGTCAAAGAAACCTGTGCAGGGTGTTTTCCATCTTGGCCACCTTGGAAAGGAACCATAAATCTTCTTTGCAGTTGATGAGTTTGAGATCCCATTGAGATCATATGTCCAGCATTTGCTACATTTCCTGTCAATACATCTGATGCTGATACATGACCTTGCATGTTAGATAAGTTGAAGTCTACATTTGTTCCTACACCATTTGCCGTTGAAGGTATTGGCGCTAAGTAGTTTACATTATCAGTTGCATCGAAATCGAAATTAAATCCGTAGAATACACCCGGTTCATAAACGTCTGTAGTTTCTTCTTGTTTTGTTACAAACGATGCTGAAGGCATGTATAGATCGTTTGTTGTTGGAATTGCTTGTTCAATCGCTCTATATCCAAATGGAGCATCTGTTACTGGTATTCCTTGTGTGCTTACCCCATTGGATACTTCTACTCTTACATATCTAGATACATTTGGATACGTGTTAACACCAATTACTTTACCTTCATCATTGATTTTGTAGTATCTATCACCAATTCTTCTTGCAATATAATTTGCATCTCTTGGGTCTAATGTTAATCCAGTATGTTCCTCTATTACGTTTGCACTATTATCATCTGTTGCATCATACGTATATGGTGTATCAAATGGTAAACCAGTTTGTTTGATCGTTCTAATTTGTAAATCAAACGTTGGATATTTTGTATCCGTTCCACCATTTGCCGCTTTCATGTTTAGTATTGAAACTTTTAACTCATAGTTTGTAGTTTCACCATGACCTAAGTGATGTAATTTGAATAGGTTATTCGCAGCTGAACCAGTGTGTTGGTTTGTGATCCATGGAGTTGTAGCTCCTTTATATCCGTCAGCGTAAACGTGATCTACAGCTTTTGTCATTGTAAAGGAATTAGATTTAACATCATCAATAGTTGAGAAATTTTTATTGTAGTATTTTACATATGCTTCTTTATTTGAATTAGGACTTGTACCTAATACCGTATCGATTGAGTTATTATCTGATGATAATAAAGATGCTGATATTCCATATAATCTACCTGCTGCACCTGCAGTTCCATCACCTGATCCTGATACTTTTGCTGGTACTGAAGTTCCTGCAGCTATATTACCAGATCCTGATAAATTAAGTACGAAGTTTTGTAATGATGCTGATGGAGTATTAGCTTCAAGAGCTGGAGCTGCTAAAACAGCATCCGCTGGAGTTAGGTAAGATCCGGAAAGATCTATTTCTTTAGTTGATAACTCATGTTCTGTTGGATATAATACCGCAACTACATTTTGTGTTTTACTATTACTTAAAAAAGTATTAGTTACTGCAGTTGCTGCAGCTACTGGTAGTTTGTTGTTAATTTTAAGCACTAATGGACTTGTTACAGTCACATCTGCAGAACTTAACACTCTTACTACAGTCATTACATTTCCACCTTGTTCGAAATATTCTCTTACAGTATGTGGAACGTATGTTGTTGGGTTTCTTTCCAATCCACCAAATTTGGATTCAAATTCAGTATAGGATGTTACTTGTGTAGGCCAGAACGCTGGGCCTTTTTGGGTTGTACCAATTACTGCTGCACCTATTTCTGCAACACCTTGTGGTATAAACGAAAGGTCCTTTTCTCGGGTGAATACACCAGGACTTACAATTCTTTCAGCCATGTTTTTTACTCCTCTAATTATCGATAATTTATATAGGTCGTCGACCGCATATAAATATGCAGAAGTAAATCAAAACATATTATTTTAAGCTTCGTTTGGAGTAAATACACCCGTTTGGATATTAACATTACCTGCACCATATTTACCATTTAGATCTGAAACGAATTGTTTTTCGTCAGATTGAGTAGCTTCATATTCTGCTGTTAATTCACCTTTTGAATTGTCCAATCTTTGCATTGCTTGTTCTAATAATAGTCGATCTACTTCTAATTGTCCCATCTTAGCAGTGATGGTTTGATATTTTGTTTGTAAATCTTTAATCTTTGCTAATTCTTCTGAATCAAACTTTTTTTCTTCTGTTGCCATTTTATAACTCCCTTATTATAGTTTTATTGTATATACATATATAACAGTTGAACCAAACACCTGATCTTATTCAGGATTTGTTGTCCATTCTGCGGTATTCATCAATGATAAAATATCCGAATGATTGTACTGTGGCAGACCAGATAAAAAATCTGGCATTTCACCTTTGAATTTAAGAACGGTTTTAGTTTTATCGTTTGATAGCCTCAAAGTATCTTGGCTTTCTTGTTGTATTTTATCGAATTCAATTGCTGCTACATCAGCCATATTATATATTACATAAATCATATATTATCTCAAATTGCTACAATATCATCTGCTGACATGTTAATCATAGTTCCATCAAAGTAAGTCGTAAATGATGGATGTGCAGTATGTACATCTTTGATCGTTGGGAAAGACCAGGTTCCGCTAGGATCGCCCATTCTCCAATATCCTCGTAATGATGCACTACTGTCATAGAGTCCATTATTAGATGTAAGATCAAATGGAACTTTATTATTATAGATTGCTTCTATTTCATCTGCAGATAGTACGTCATTCCATATAGCAACTTCATCCAACTGGCCAGCGAATGGCGATTCAACAGAAGTAGAAGAAGCCCAATCACCTCCTAACATTACTTGCGCAGATGCATTAAGATAAGATATATCAGCTCCAGCTGCTGCTTGGCCTTGACCTATTAGTACTCCATTCATGTATAATGCGTGCACTCCTGTTGCCTTTTGATAACTCATAGCAAAGTGATGCCATCCATTACTATCAGCTAAAGCTGTGGAGTATCCGTTTACATCAAATTGACTGTCAAGTGCTAGGGTACCTATAGTATGTAGATATCCGCCTGATCCCGCACCAGTATCCGTTACTCGTATATCACTGGAAACTTTGATGGCATCACCTAGAGCCCAACTTCCTCTGAGCTCTATCTTCCATCCTCCAGTTGAAACACATCCTATCGGTACAACTATCTGATGTTGGCCAAGTCCGCTCCAATCTGCCAGTTTTGCCCAAATAGAATATGTCAGATTATCAGTAGGTTTTATTAGTGCATTATTTCCGAGATTTATACAATCATCTACTCCATCAAATTCTACTGCATAATTATTCTCGAATACAACTTCTTCCGGTATTGTGGTTGGAGGACTTTCCTCAATTTCAATTAACTGACCACCTTGTTCAACTACAGCCCTAGTATTAAATACCGTTTGTACTGGTCCGAATGTTTTTACTTCTTGATCTGCAAGAGCTTTATTCATAGAATCTGGAATTATGTATCCTTCCATACTAATGGTAAATGCTGTTCTGACTGTTCTATCTACATCTGCTGCTAATTCTGTTTCCGATGAGAAATCTTCAACTAACGCTCTAAACTTAAATTTTTCTGGATCTCCCCAATATGAATCTTCTGCATAGTTTATAGATTCAACTATTTTATTCATTTGCTCTACATATTCTGTCCATATAATACATTCATACGTTAATGTGACGAAATCTGGTATTACGACGTTATAATTTTCAGTGCTTGGTTTTATATCATTTAATACTGCGAAGTTATCATATCTGTTTCTATTATTGTATTGTTTTTGAAATGTATAGTGAAAGTGTGGGTTATTAGCATCTAATTTGTTACTTAAATTTCTATTCTTTGCAACACTTGTTCTTCTATAAACAATCGCAGGTATTTGCAGTTTTCCTTGTTGATCTCTAAGATATCCATTTTCTTGTACAGATACCCATCTTTCTGGTGATCCGTATATCATTGGTACTTTTACGTATTCATCGCCATCATCTACCGTCGGTTGAATTATATTATCAAAATAATATTGAATACATTCATCTATATCATACAGACCTAGATAATAATTCTTAACAGTATCATCCCGTTTTACTTGATCACCACGGTTAGTTGCAATATTAGATTGAGGTGCACCTGTTAACTTATTTAGAGGGTCAGTTCCCGTCACTACAGCTCCCATAGCTGATCCTCTTATTTCTCTCTTTCGATCTGACATTATATTCCTCTAATCCCCAATCCCTTGGTCGTTCTATTGAAACCATTTCGTATTTCTTCTATCTTCAACTTGCTTCGTCTCGATTGGTGAGTATTAACTATTATAGATAAACTAGATCCGAATACTTCTTGATATCCTCCTATCTGTAGCGGTGTTCCGTATTCTGGATCTCCTACTACCATATCACCAATGTTTCTATCTTCTTTTGCAGTTGTAGTCTTTTCGTGTTTACCCATAAAATATTGATTTTCAGTTACACCATCCACTTCCCAATACTTTTCATCCCAAGCTATTACATCACCTACTTCCAATACTACATCAGCTACCGTTTCTAACTCATATTTTAGAAATGCAAACATCGCGGTTTGAGTCATATCCGGTCCGAATTCATCTGAAGACCATGCTTGGTCTTCGTGAGTGATTAAACTGGCTACTCTAACTCCTGGTTTGTATATTTTTCTTAACGATTCACCGTATAAATTAGTATTAGTATCATATAGGGATATCTTGAATATATCGATAGTAGTATCTACGATATTATTTAGCAGCTCTCTATTAAGAGTGCGTACAAGTGCTACATCTCTATCTCCTCCAAATAAAGCCATAAATTACCCCATGTATATATGTAATGGAACTCTGTTAAGTTGTTCTTGTTGGAATTCAGATATTTCCTTTTCACGTTCCATTAAATTCCGTTTTGATGCTAATTCTAAATCTTCTCTAAGTTGAACAATTAACTCTGACTTTTCAGTCGCAGCTTCAGACCTAAGAGTATCTCCATCCAAAGTGGTTTCAGCTCCTGGAATTGGAATGGATCCATATTTACTTCTAATTGTTCCTAGCAATTCTTTTGAACTAGCTAATGCATATTTTCGTATCCACTGTTTTCCCGCATCGTTTATTGAACTATACGTTAATGCGTTGTATGGTATGTCACTAAAATCGCTTATACTACCAACTCCTGATACACTTGGTTTCCTTTGACTTGTTCTGATGTAATGAAAATACATTGTATAGTTTTCTTGCGGAGATGGGAATACTTTCAATTTATTGTTTACCAATTCAAACGTATATGCTGATTTTCTAATGAGGTCGTTAAATTCAATTGCTTGTATTCTTAACAAATCTGCATTCATTGGCATCATTAAAAAGCTAGTTGCTGCAGATCCTCCAAATCCAAACTGATTTAACATAGCTTGCGATCCTTGTCCTGTTCCCATGAATGGGTCAAAGAATCTAGATATAGCTGGACTCTCTTGGTGAAATACTCTTTTTATTTCAATACTATCTGTTCCAGGTGTTCCTGATTCGTATGTTGTTACTGACGAATCATCAAGATCGTATACTTGACTACCACTTGTTACAGAAATGGATCCACTAAAATAATCAATGTTTCCACCCACACCTGCTTCAGATCCATATCCTTGTGATAATTCAATCACTCTAGCTAAAGATGGTGTAATATTATTACCTGACAATTCATTTCCAGTTGATGATCCACGCATTTGCAGTAAATTATCTTTAATATTGAGAAAGTTTATCTGCGCTCCATATTCTGATACTGCTTCTTCGAAACATGCAAATAATCCGTCTTGATTTAATTCAATATCTACAATAGGATATCCCATTCTTTTGCAACACCATTTTGCTGTTGATACTGCTTCCGTTTGAAATTCACTATCTGAATCGTATAAACCGAATGGAGTACTCGATCCACTAGTGAACGTTGCTGTTCCATCCCATATTCTTGTAGTTGCCATATACTTCCCTTTAGAGTCTAGTTTGTGTATATATAAATATCTATGATATACCCTTTTCAGTATATTTTGGAATCAAATTATCTAGTATTGGGTGTCTATGATTTTCTAACAGTTTAATCGTATGTAATCCTTCTACATTTGTAATTTTTGACAAGAATGCTAATCCACTATCCATCTGTCGCTTCAAATCCACCTGATCACTATCTCCACAGAACATCATTCTACTTCCTTTACCGATTCTTTGCACAATCATGAAGGTTTGTTGGTTATCTAGATTCTGACATTCATCAACAATAACACAACTGTTTAAGAATGTTCTACCTCTCATATACGATACCGGCACTATTTCTATTTGCCCATCTTGAATCATTTTATCAATTCTTTCCTTTCTTAATAACTGATACATGTTTGAATATATCGGAGCTACCCATGGATCCATCTTTTCTTTAATGTTTCCAGGTAGATGTCCCATATCTTCTTTAGACACTGTTGGTCTTGTTATTATTATTTTTGTTATGTGTTTTTCAAGTAATTGATGTAGTGCAATTTGACACGCTAGTAATGTTTTTCCAGAACCTGCTTTTCCGATAATTGTTGAAATTGTGTTGTGGTAAATCTCTCCTTTTGCTTTTTTTTGTTCTTCGTTAAGTGATAGTAAGAATCTGTAACCTTTTTTGTTGTTTTTTGGACGATCGTTTGCGAATTTGTACTTTGCCATGTGAACTCTCCTATTATTTGGGTTTAGGATTACAAGGATAATATATCCTTTAGTATAAATATCAAAATATACGTATATACAAGCAAAAAAAAGACCCGCACTAGGCGGGTCTCTTAATAAATCAATTATCAATAGTTAACTATTAAATAGCGTCTAAACCTTTAATCTGTACAACACCATAGAATTCTGGTCTAACGATCTTTTTCGCATAACGCGTCATCACACCTTTTCTTGGAGTGAAGTTTTTCGGATCGTAAACTAGAGGAGTCATAATCAATGGAACATATGGAGCATAAACAGCACCTGTTTCCAAGAATTGTCCACCTCTAAAGCCCATTAAGATTTGGTTTTCTAACATGTAAGGGTTTTTGTAAACTTGGTATCTTGAATTAAGAGCACCAACTTTTTGAACACCCATTGCAAAGTCAGATTTGTTTCCATCAGTATCAGCAGCATATCCTGGAATTGATTCTAGAATAGTTGCAACTTTTGGAGAACAAACTAAGAAGTTTGCACCACCACGCATAGTTTTTTGGTGAATAGTATTAGAAACTTTTTGGATCTTAGTACCTAAAGTTTGGAACCAAGTACCTTGATTATAAGCTTCAGGTCCTGCAGCAGCTGCTGAGAATGTTGAAGTTCCAGCATCATAAGTTTCACCAATTTTAGCTGACCAGTAGTCTTTAGTTAAAGCATTTCTGAATAACATGTCTAAGATTTCTAAGTCAATTTCCATAGAAACGTACTCAGATAACATAGAAGTTAATTCAGCTTCAGCGTCGATAGAGTGGTAAGCGTTTAAGTCTTGTGCGAACTCAGGAGTCCATACAGCTTTCAGCTTTCTAGTCTTAGCAACGATTGCTTCACTTCTTAATTGTACATCAATTTCTGGAATACCTAAGTCAGTTTCAGCATTTGCATGAGTTCCTGCTTGATCTTGCTCAAAGTCACCTCTGTTAACATCAGTTGGAGCTTTGTGGTATTCAATACCTAAGTCAGTTTCACCACCAGTTATAGAACCAGATACAACAAACTGTACGTGAGTTGTTCCAGCTGAACCGTCAGCAGCAACTAATTTAGTAAATTGAGGGAAAGTAGCAGCGATTTCACCAGTACCGTTAGATTTAAGAACAAATGCTCTTATACCTTCCTTGTCCATATCAGTGATATCAGATGCTAATACTCTAATTACCTTAATAGTATCATCACCAGTTCCTGTTGCACCTTGTGTAGATTGATAAGATGCAGAGAAATCTGAATCCCAGTTAAATACTGCGTCAGTAGCTAAAGCAGAAGATCCTGAGAATAACTGTGGAGCTGTAGTTACAGCTGCAGTTGCACATTGATCATCTACTGTACCTAAGTCATCAATTGCTATATTGTTAATAGAAAAACCGTACGAGCCTGCACCATATAAACCACCAGTTGGATCACCAGCAGCGTCAGTAGTACCATGTAAAGTACCCGCTTGAGTTTGTGTTGTGTCGTTCAAAGTGAAGGCACCATTTAATGCTCCTCCAGCTACTGAACCACCATATTTGAAATCTAACCAGAAAACTAGACCTGATGGTAAGTTCATTGGTTGTACGCTAACAAAATCTTTTGCAGCGATTTCGGCAAAAATTCTTCTTACCAATGGAAGAGCAACGCCCGACCATTCCTCGTAACCAGAAGCGCCTGTGCCTCTGCCACCAGTTGAAGCTTCATCAATCAATTGACGAGCTTGGTTTTCTAGAAGAACGGCCATTCCGTGCTTGTCATAATCATGGTCAATACCTTCTAATAATCCGGTCTTATCCCATTTTCCTACTAATGCACGAGTCTTGTCAAGTTGCTTGTTGTATGTATTACCAGCATCTTGTATTAGTCCTGAAACGTTCATATATTATCTCCTAATAAATTATAGCTGTTGATATTATTTTATCAATCCAGCTAGTTTCTTAAACCTATCAGCCATTACATTACCTTCGTTAAGAGGTGTTGCTTTAGCAGCAGGTTTTGTTGATTTTGAAGGTTTTGATGCTAAACCTTCTGTAATTTTTTTAACTTTCTTCGTCGCTTTTGCATCGTATTTAAGCGATTCAGCTAATGTAGAGTAAACTAATTTTACTTCTCTAACTGATCCCGCTCTATCAAAAGTTTCGATCACTCTTAGTTTTTGACCTTCGTCAAGACCATTATTTCTAAACAATTTGTTTGTAAATAATAGTTTAGCGTTTAGCAAATTAACTTCAGAAAGTTTATCTTTCATAAATCTGATAGTAGCATACGCTTCTTTCAGTTTTTTAGTTTCTTCTGCCACTGGAGACTCAGGTTGTTCTACTGATTCACCTGCTTCACCGTCATCTACACCAGCAGTATACTGGTCTTCTGATAATGATTTGATGATTTCTTCTAGATCAACTGGTTCTTCTTCGCCTTCTTCTGCATTCTCAGAAATCTTGTCCATGTTTTCGTCTTCAGATCCCATGGTGTTTCCAGGTGAAGTTTCAGTCTCTGCTTTTTCTTCATCATCGCCGTCAGCTACAACAACTTTATTGTCGCCGTTACCAACACCTGATGAATCAGATTGTTCTGCTACTGGTTCTTCATCTTCCATTTCTTCTTCAGTTCCCATTTCATCTTCAAGTTCTCTAATGATTGCTTCAAGTTCCATATCGTCTGCAGGAGCTTCTTCTTCTTCAGCCGCATCCATTTCCGGTGCCATTTCTTCACCTTCTTCTTCAGCTGCGTCCATTGCTGGAGCTTCCATTTCTTCTTCTTCAGCAGTTTCCATTTCTTCATCTTCGTGGCCTTCTTCATCACCAGTAGACATTTCCATTTCTTCTCCTTCGTAAGTCCCTTCTTCTTCAGAATCTAAAGCTGGTTCAGCTACTGGTTCTTCAACCGGTACATCTTCAACTTCCTCTTCTTCTTCTTCACGGATTTTTGCAGATAACATAGATTGAAGTTTTGGCGTAAACGCTTCTTCAAGAGCTAGTTTTGCGTTTGCTATAGCAGTTTCTCTAACAGCTTTAGCATCAGCGATTGCTTCTTTTAGTAATTTGTCCATTACTTTTCTCCTATATTATGTTTAATTGGAAATATAG
>Ga0098060_1000037_pt1 | contig 65645 bp, 57 predicted proteins | sample 21_taG_FD_77063 | JGI IMG/M metagenome (GOLD analysis project Ga0098060, IMG submission 77063) | Marine viral communities from the Subarctic Pacific Ocean - 21_ETSP_OMZ_AT15319 metaG | ecosystem: Environmental > Aquatic > Marine > Oceanic | place: Pacific Ocean | collected 2015-01-19 | reverse complement strand
TTCTTTCGATGCCCTAGACCAAATTAGTAGGTTAGAGGTGACTTCTGAAATGGCAAGACAAAACGTATTTGACATGATAGCTGAAATTAAAGATACAGGATATGAAGACCACCTATGGGTGCAAGAAAAATCTTTAAAGTTCTGTAAACAACAAGAATTAAAAAAAGCTATTACTAAAGTTAATAAAATTTTAGATGATGGTGATTTTGAATCTTATGATAAATGTGAGGCCTATATTAGAGAGGCAATTCAAGTAGGTGAACTAGACCAAACCCTATTAGATGTCTTTAGTGGGTTAGAAGAGGTATTACAAGATGACTTTAGAGAACCAATACCTACAGGAATCACGGGTATTGACAATCTTTTAGATGGTGGTTTGGCAAAAGGTGAAATAGGTGTTTTCTTAGCTCCCACAGGAGTTGGGAAAAGTACTGTATTGACTAAAGTAGCAAATACAGCTTATAATTTAGGTTATAATGTTCTACAAATATTTTTTGAGGACAACCCAAAAATCATCCAAAGAAAACACATTACTTGTTGGACAGGAATCTCTTCAAAAGAACAAGCATCTAATAAAACTGAAGTTCTAGAGAAACTAGAAAAATATCAAGGTAGAGGTAAACTATTATTAGAAAAATTACCTTCTGATACCATGAATATGAATCAAATTAAAAATCGAGTAAGAAAATTAATGGCAGAAGACAATAAAATAGATTTAATAATTTTAGATTATATTGATTGTCTTTTACCTGATAGGGTATTTAATGATGAGTGGAAAGGTGAAGGTTCAGTTATGAGAAGATTCGAAAGTATGTGTAACGAACTAGACGTTGCAGGTTGGACAGCAGCACAAGGAAATAGAACTTCTATAAGTTCTGATATTGTTACAACAGATATGATGGGTGGGTCCATTAAAAAAGCCCAGGTAGGTCACGTAATTATATCTATTGCGAAAAGTCTACAACAAAAAGAATTAGGCTTAGCTACCATAGCCATTACTAAATCTAGAATTGGTAAAGATGGGATAGTTTTTGAAAACTGTAAATTCGATAATGAGTATTTAGAAATCGATACAGACCAATCACAAACCCTTTTAGACCTAGAAAATGATAGAGAAGTAAGAAACGCTCAACGAGTACGTGCAGCGATGGAAAGAAGAAACCAAACAATACAATAAATTAAAATAAGAAATTATTAATTAATAGTTTCGATTAAACTTAAAAAAATTAAAAATATGGAAGTATCTAATAAAATTTTATCTGACATTACAGTTTATATGAAGTATGCAAAGTACATACCAGAACTGAATAGAAGAGAGACATGGGAAGAGTTAGTGACGAGGAACAAAAATATGCACATAAAGAAATATCCTTTCCTTGAAGATGAAATTAATGAAAAATATAAACTAGTATACGATAAGAAAGTACTACCCTCAATGAGAAGTATGCAATTCGGAGGTAAACCAATAGAAATCTCCCCAAACAGAATATACAATTGTGCATACCTACCTATAGACCATATAGATTCATTTAGTGAAACAATGTTTCTATTACTTGGAGGAACAGGAGTAGGTTATTCTGTACAAAAACATCATGTAGCTAAATTACCAGTTATTCAAAAACCATACCCAAAAAGAAAAAGAAGATTCTTAATCGGTGACTCAATTGAAGGATGGGCAGACTCAATTAAAGTATTAATGAAATCATATATGAATGGTGGTGGAAGTAGAGTAGAATTTGATTACTCAGATATTCGACCTAAAGGAGCAAGATTGATAACGTCAGGAGGGAAAGCTCCAGGACCTCAACCACTAAAGGAATGTTTAGTAAAGATAGAAGGATTATTAAATCAAAAAGAAAATGGAGAACAACTTACAACTATTGAAGTACATGACATTGTATGTTATATCGCCGATGCTGTATTGGCCGGTGGTATTCGTCGAGCAGCTCTTATTAGTTTATTTAGTGCTGATGATGATATAATGATTGGATGTAAAGCTGGAAATTGGTGGGAATTGAATCCACAAAGAGGTAGAGCAAATAACTCTGCAGTCTTAATGAGACACAAAATTACAAAAGACTTTTTTATGGAGTTATGGAAACGTGTAGAACTATCAGGAGCTGGTGAACCAGGAATTTATCTAAATAATGATAAAGATTGGGGGACCAACCCATGTTGTGAAATTGCTTTAAGACCATACCAATTCTGTAATCTTTGTGAAGTAAATGTTTCAAACATTGAATCGCAAGAAGATTTAAATGAAAGAGTTAAAGCAGCAGCATTTATAGGTACGTTACAAGCAGGTTATACAGAATTCCATTATCTTAGAGATGTATGGAGAGAAACAACAGAAAAAGATGCACTTATAGGTGTTTCGATGACAGGTATTGGTTCTGGAAAAGTACTTAATTATGACATGGCAAAAGCTGCAAGTCTTGTTAAAAGAGTAAATACAAGAGTATCTAAGTTAGTAGGTATAAATCAGGCAGCGAGAACTACAACTGTTAAACCTGCAGGAACAACATCATTAACTTTAGGAACATCATCAGGTATTCATGCATGGCATAATGATTATTATATTAGAAGAATAAGAGTTGGTAAAAATGAAGCTATATACACTTATTTAAGTATAAATCATCCAGAATTGGTAGAAGATGAGTTCTTTAGACCACATGATACGGCAGTAATTGAAATACCACAAAAAGCACCAAAAGGTTCTATTATGAGAACTGAATCACCATTCCAACTTCTAGAAAGAGTGAAAAAAGTAGCTACAGAATGGGTAAATTCAGGACACCGTAAAGGTTCCAACTCACATAATGTATCTGCAACAATTAGTTTGAGACAACATGAATGGGATGCAGCCGGAGAGTGGATGTGGGAAAATAAAAAATACTATAATGGTCTATCTGTATTACCATACGATGGTGGTTCTTATACTCAAGCCCCATTTGAGGATATTACAGAAGAAAAATATGAGGAAATGATGAAATCTTTACATGACATAGATTTATCTAAAGTTATTGAACTAGATGACAATACGGATTTATCGGGTGAATTAGCTTGTTCTGGTGGTCAATGTGAAATAGATGTTGATTTAAAGAAAATAGAAGAATTAACTGAAACAGAGGGTTAAAAATGAAAAGAAAAGATGACTGGATTGAAGAACTCTACTATAAAGAATTCGTCAAACCAAAACTAGAACCTAAAGACTTTTACTGGGAAGAAGGTAAAATGGTCATGACTGAAGAGTACCACAAGAAAAGAGGTTACTGTTGTAATAGTAATTGTAGGCACTGTCCATATCAATCAAATAAGACACAAACCACAAATAGAATAGAGAATACAACAATAAATTAATCTTGGAAGTATTTATATAAAAAACTTATAATGCCAGAATTTGGAACATACGGGATAAATTTTCCTTTAAATAAGAGTAGACTAGGGTACATGTTCGATTTGACAGAGACCCCAGAGGATGAAATTAAAGCTGATTTAATCCATCTACTTTTAACTAGGAAAGGAATGAGGTATTTCCTCCCAGATTTTGGTACACGTCTTTATGAATATATATTTGAACCGATGGACACCCCAACGTTTGATTCTATCGAGGCTGAAATAAGAGAACAAGTAGATAAATATATTCCTAATTTAAGGATAGATAATATAATAATAACACCAATGAAAGAAGCGGAAGAAACCGAAGGGACACTGGTTACCACTAACGATGATAGAGTTTATCGGGTATCGGGAGCCGCTGCAGAAGAGTACACAGCTAAAGTGAGGGTAGATTTTACTACCACTAGTAGTGCTTTTGAAACTAAAGATTTCGTAATAATTAATTTATAGTGGCAAATAATAAAATATCATATACAGAAAGAGATTTTGTTGGACTAAGGACCGACTTGTTAAAATATGTTAAAGAACAATATCCAGAATTAATCCAAAACGCAAATGACGCTTCTATATTTTCAGTTCTATTAGATTTAAATGCGGCAATCGGAGATAATCTTAACTATCACATAGATAGAAGTTTACAGGAAACAGTGTTGGAATATGCACAACAACGTTCTTCCCTCTTCAATATAGCAAGAACTTATGGTTTAAAAATACCTGGTAATCGTCCTTCAGTGGCAGTTGTAGATTTATCGGTTACGGTTCCAGTTATGGGAGATAAAGAGAATACTAGGTATCTGGGGTTATTAAGAAGAAATTCACAATTTAAAGGAGGTGGTGAAGTTTTTGAGTTAGTAAATGATGTAGACTTCGCAAGTGCATATGATAGTAAAGGTTTTCCTAATCGAACTAAGACCCCTAACTTCGACTCAAACGGAAATGTAATAAATTATACAATAACTAAGAGAGAGGTCGTAGTTAATGGAGTTACTAAAGTGTTTAAAAAAGTAATAACTAGTACAGACGTTAAACCATTTCTTAAAGTTTTCTTACCAGAAAAAAATGTATTAGGAGTTACAGCGGTAATGCAAAAAGATGGTACAAGTATCCAAGCTTTACCTAAAAATACCGACTTTATTAATGCGACAAATAAATGGTATGAGGTAGAAGCATTGGTACAGGATAAAGTTTTTATAGAAGATAGTAGTAAAAAATCAGATAAACCAGGTATTAAGATAGGAAAGTGGCAAAACACAGACCAGAGATTTATTACGGAATACACCCCAGAAGGTTTCTTTTTTCTAACTTTAGGTGGGGGAAGTAGTTCTGCAGAAGACTCACTTGATGATTTAACTTCCACAGGTTATAAGTTAGACCTTAACCAATATATGAATAATTTATCATTAGGGAGAGCACCACAGTCTAACACTACTATTTTTATTCAGTATCGTGTTGGTGGTGGTAAAGGAACGAATGTAGGACCTAATAGTGTTAATACGGTAGCCAGTATAGATTTTGCTATTAATGGTCCAATAAGTAGTATTAATTCTGCTGTAAGAGATTCCTTAACCGTGAATAATGTAACTTCCGCAATTGGAGGAGCCAATCAACCGAGTGTAGAAGAAATAAGAAATTATATTTCATTTAATTTTTCCGCACAACAAAGAGCTGTAACCATAAATGATTATGTTTCTAGAATACAGACTATGCCAAGTGTTTTTGGGTCTCCAGCAAAAGTAGGGGTTATGGAAGTGGAAAATAAGATTTTTATTAATCTTTTATCTTATTCTGAAGATGGTTCATTAACGTCTAAGGTAAGTACTACGATGATGAAAAATATCGCGGAGTATCTATCGGACTATAGAATGTTAAATGATTATATAAGTGTAACATCCGCTGAAGTTATAGACTTATCACTAGAAATGGATTTAATAATCGACCCTGGATTCAATCAAGCAGACATAGTAACTAACATTATAGATAAAACTACAACCTTTTTCAGTCCCGACAATAAAGAAATGGGGAAAGATGTCTTTACTGGGGAACTAACAAAAGATATCGTAAACCAACCAGGGGTAATAAACTTAGTAGACCTTCGACTCTTTAATAAAGTGGGAGGTGATTACTCTGAAAATACCGTTTCACAACCTTATAAAAACGCTTCAACCAAAGAAATAGCTTTGATAGATGGTACCCTATTCGCACAACCAAATCAGATATTTCAAGTGAAATTACCAAATAAGGATATAGCAGTAAGGATTAAAACCCTATCCCAACCATCCATCACATAATTAGATTTACAAATAGGTAGTGTATATTACTTTTAATTTTGACAGAACAAATATTTATCTGTTAAAGTAATGTATGCCCAAATCATATAGAATAAGAACAAAAGTAGGTGAAGATAGGTTTGTAAAAGTAAACTTACAACAAGACTTTGACCTTTTAGAAATTTTGAGTCTAAAATTGACTCAGTCAGAGGTGTATGCAAGAATGTGTGCAGACTACGGTGTAATTGTAGGTAGAGTAGTAGCAAATAGTGGTTTGGGTGTCCCTAATGCAAAACTTTCCATTTTTATTCCTTTAACCGCAGAAGATGAACAAGATGATGCGATAACCGCACTGTATCCTTTTAAGGATGTTACAGATAAAAATGAAGAAGGATATAGATATAATCTTTTACCTACCACTAAACAACATAACCGACACACTCCAACAGGAAGTTTCTTAACAGCGGAGGAAACTATATCCAATCCTCTTAAATTAGAAGTATTTGAGAAATATTATAAATTTACTGTAAAAACTAATGAAAATGGAGACTACATGGTTTGGGGGGTACCGTTGGGTATCCATCAAATACACATGTCTGTGGACGTAAGTGACATTGGATGTTACTCAATGAAACCATTTGACTTTGTATCCCAAGGGGTACCAATAGAAAAATTTAAAAACTCTGCTGTATTTAATGAATCAGAAAACTTAGATACTTTACCACAAATAGTAATTCAAAATAAAACAGTAGAATCAGTTTCCTTCTGGGGAGATGATGAGATGTGTAATTCTGGTATTTCTAGAGTTGATTTTGACCTAAGAGACTCCAATGTCGAATTTAGACCTAACGCGTTATTTATGGGGAGTATTATTACCGATGATAATAGTGGGAGTGTTGGATGGCAGTGTGGACCAAGTAGAAATCAAGGTGATGTATGTAAATTAACTACAGGGAGTGGTAAAATAGAAGCGATTAGATTTACAGTATTTCAAGAAAATGATGAAAAACCAGGTTGTTCTTGTAGACCTAAATTAGAAAAAATAAATTTACACAATTTAGATGGTACGGGGTCTTTTGTAGCTAAAGTCCCTATGAACTTAGATTACATCTATACCGATGAATTTGGAAATCAACAAATATCTTCTGACCCTTCTGTAGGAGTACCGACTAGAGGTAAATATAGGTTTAGACTTAGTTTTGATAGTGAAACAGGTGCGGGAACCCGTAAAGGAAAATATCTAGTACCAAATATTAGAGAGTATACGGACCAATTTATAGACAGTTATCAATTTTCTACTGAATTATTAGATTATCCACACGATATGGGTTCTAGTCCAAGTATAAAATGTAACAACTATTTAAGTTCACCAGCATTTTTAGGAGAAGACTATTTTTATGAAATGTTACCAGACAGAGTATATAGTCTAGGTCAGTTTATAGACATTTATAGGAATGATTATAGTCAAACACCTTTTGATGCAGACGCAACCAATTCTGACATCCCAGGTAGAGGGGTAATGCATAGTGGATATGGGGCTAAAAGAAATAGATGGGATTTTGTAGGGATAAAAAGTACTAATCCCGCCAAAGAAGTAGATTGTAGTGGAAGTATAAGAGAATTTCCTGCCAACGATGGTTTTAGAGGAGGGTCGTTTATTTTTGTTATAACACAGTTAACTTTATTCTTAACAGTCTTATCCATATTTGTTCCATATATCCTCTTAGCGTTAATGGTTCTTTTTGAAACATATAGTCTACTCCTCCATGTGGCATCAGCTGTTAATGCTTTAGCTATCGCTATGACCCAAATCTTAAATATAGTACTTGGTTTAGGTGCTCTACTTCCTATTGGTGCAATTTTATCTGCGGTGGGGGCATTTGCTTTTGCTTTAATACAAGTAGCTATTGCGATAACTATGGTTAGATTATTACAGGCTGGGGTGACTTCTATGAAGTATAGATTACCCCTAACCAAATATGATGAGTGTGAAGATTGTAATTGTGGTTCATTTTTTGATATGGATTTTCCGGGTCTTTGGGGAGCAGGAGAAATACAACAAGAATCGGGTAGTCCATTAGTAGACGACCCTAATTGTCAAATTCCAGCATTAAGAGCTAGTAATAAATTATATTATAGTGAAGAACATGGTGAAGATATAGATGATGGAGAAGATAAAACCAGTATGGCGGGATGTTATACCATTAGTTATGATGGGTCTGGATTAGAAGCTACATTTACAGTAGCTATATGGACAATGATAACAATTGGAGCTGTATTTGCATGGATACCTGGAGCGGGGGCTGCCTTAAGCCCTGTTCTTATTGGTCTTATTATAGATGGTTTTGTTATATTGATTGCAACTTTTATGTTGAATAGATTGGGTGTTATATTCTTTGGTCTTAATGAATGGAGAGTAAGAAAAAACATATATAATGGTTTATGTCAAGGTATCTTTAATATGGGATTCTGGGCATCTTGGATTAGAGGTACCCTTTACCATTTTAGGTTTGACAATAAAAAAATAAAAAGTACAGACCCAAGTACCCTAACAGAAACTACCACTGATTATTTTTGTAGAGATATTATTGTAGGTCCTGATGATGGTTTCACCAACCCAAACGAATATTATTACAGAAGTGCTCCTTATAATCCTACTACAGGAATATTTCAAGCAAACAACCCGAGTGCGGGAGGTTCTTTCTCATATGAAAAACCAGAAAATGGAGGGACAGCAACCATCCAATATAGAATGTTCTATAAAGGTATTAATTATCCCACAACAGTAATAGAATTGGGTACCTTTGAAGATTTAAGTACCAATAATTCCTGTGTAGATTGTGATAGTGAACTAGCTACCGATTTTTTCATAGACCAACTACAATCATCTTCCGCACAATCACCAGCAGGAATTTTAGATTATTTTATTAATCAAAAATTAATGGGTTATAATTGGGGTGAAATACAATTTGCTGGAGTTAATAACTGGTTTGGTGGTAGTAGGGCATGGCAAACATTTGGGTTCCCAGCTTCAGGAGGTGCGTCTGATAGGAATAAACGTGAACTCAAAGCTAGTAGTGCAGGTCTTGCAGGGGGACAATATAGGTTATTAGATGGTGACATCGCACAAGCAGTCGCTTTTAATAATGAAATGTCTATACACAAATACCAAAGTCCTTTTTACTACCCAACAGACCCCAACTACGGTCCACTACCACCAACAATTCTTGACCCAGCTATCGATAATACGTATGCACAGAAAGAAATGAAAATAGATAGTATGGATTTAAGAAATAGATTAATGGGTGGGAGTACTGGGTATAGTCGTGCTCAAACAATTCCATATTATCCATGGAAAAAAGGAGCGGGTGTAAATTTTGGAAATAGAGATAATAATTGGGAGGCAGCAAATAACAGTGGTATTAGTATTGTAAGTAATCCATCACAACCAGGACCCATAATAGTACCCCCAACGGGACCTATCCCGTCCCTCATACCGTCTACCGATAAAGTATCTATGGGATACTATCATTATTATTTTGGTTTATATCAAGGAAATAATGCTTATGATAAATTTGTTAATGGTTATATGCCACCACTAGATTAGAGTATGGGAAATAGAGAAAACATATTAAAAGTTATACCAAGTAAAAAGTTTGCTGGTGCAACGGAAGAAGACTTAACTTTCCAAGTTACATTAAATGACACTTCTAGACCTTTGATACAGGGAGATAGAACTGTAAATCTGAATATTAATGATAGATTTAATGATGAAAGACAAAATATAAGTAACTATAGAGTGTACGGTAAAATATCACCTTTTATAGATAATGACTATGGTGGATTAGCTATAAATACAGATACGAGTTCGAGTTCCAGTGGATTTACAACCCTACTTTTTCAACAATTATATTATATCCACAGTTCTGGAGGTACAGCATTTTCTCCTTGGCCTGGTTATCCACAATTTCAAGAATTTGATTTTAAAAGAAAGGATGTAGATGAATTTTTATCTACCACCACTAATTGGAATATGTTCCTAACTTACCCATCTGAATGTATGAGTGACCAACGAATGTGGTACCAAGCAGAACAATCACCAACCTCAAACACTATAGCTTTTTTAGCAAACCAAGGAATTCCTTTTCATACTCAACAAATAACCTTGAACGGAAGAGATATGATTAGATTTTATTGTGGTGCTCCCCATGGATTAAGTACGGGTGAATATGTGGTATTAAATATGGATGATGGTCAAGGGACAACATACACTCTTAGAGATACTATCTTTCCAGTTTATAGTGTAGGTGACTCAACTAGAAATTCTTCCGAAACCGTATTTAATTTACTTTTTCCTCAAGGAACGGTGGTAGGTTTTCCAACACTACCGAATTTTGCAATGGGTACCATGAGAAGGCAAACTAATAAAGCCAATCCTGAAAGTCTTTCTCAATATTATGTGAGAGTAAATAAAATATTAACAAAAGTATCGGATACAGTACTTGATGATTGTGGTTTTGAACAAGGAGTTTTTCCGGATGTTAAACAAGTTGATAAAGTGACACCTTTAGGTTCATGTAGGGTTTCGGTTAAGAATAGTTACCCTTCGTATTTATATTCTTTCACCAGAGATGTAGATGTTAAAACTCTAAGAGATAATCTAGGAAGACCACTTACAAACTTATATGTTACAGTATTTTTAAGAAATGATTTAGGTTACTTTAATTATCCCCCACGATATGGGTGGGAATGGAATTTCCCCCTAACTTTCATGGATACTTCCATTAGTGGGGTTGGAGATGCCTCAGGTGTACCTTTACCATTCGGACCAGTTGGTCCTAATATTGTAAGAGGAGATATAGGAGACCCACAACCTTCTGGTCCTATAGTAGATGTTCTACCGGGTGGTACTGGATTAATGAGAGGTACAGAATTAAGAGTTGGGGACTTACTGAGAGGAGATTTCTGTGAATATAATGCGGAAGAACTAAAAGAAAGAGTTATAAGTGAAATAAAACACCAATTTAGTTGGAATTCTTCGGTGTTTATGATGTCACAAGATACTATAGATGGGGTTAAAGGTTATATTTATAAACCACACTACGAGGTTCCCATCAGAAGATTCTCCACCTACATCGAGTTTGGAGACCCACAAGAAGTGATTGATATACCAGATTGGGCAGAATACTGGGAAAGAGAAAAAACTTGGAGATGGAGAGATTTGTGGGAGATAGGGTTTATAGAAGGGGGACATGGTGTAGACTATCCTTTTATGAATAACGCTCAATACCCAAGTAAAATTATCCCATTCTATGTTCAAAAACAGATTAGAATGGAATCAGACCTGTCAGTTACAGGATTAACAGAAATAATAGATGACTTTTTAACAGATGGCTGCGAATAAATTTACATTTAATATAAACACTAAAGACCCAGTCATTCAACTAGGGTTCGGTACTACTTTCGATGAGACTGGTAGAGAAGATTTAATAAAAGTATATGAGAATGACGTAGTAAGAAAATTAGTAAATCCCACTAAAGACTTTGAAGTAAGTAGATATAGACATGCTCCATTATTAGATAATAGTGAAGAAAGTCCCGATATATTCTACCAGTTTAACTTTTATCAAGTATCTACGGGACTCTACCCTACGACACTCCCCTTCGCCACACCATTCCAACCCTACCCGTTTGGATTTAACTTTAAAGGTTACACCAATCAGGAATTGGGGGAAAATACCTCTGATTTGTTAAAAAGTTTCTTTAAGTTAGATTTTTATGATAATCCTGTAAAGACAAGACAAAAATTCTATATGTCCAATATTCTTAGTCCCGTGAATGGTACTAAACTTAATTTATCTGCCATAGATGCAGATTGTATGAATAACATTATTGGGTCAACACCAGCACAAGTTATTTCAGAATGGGGTGCTTTAAATATGAATGTTCCCGACCCCCCAATAATGGATGCTAGTGGGTTAAATACAGTATTAGATACTGCACGTAATGTACCAATACCCCGTTATCACTTTGATATGGATAATAAAAGTATAGGTTACTTCTTTTATTGGTTAAAAGAGAGTACCTATTTAAATCTTAATACTTTCTATATGTCTACAAAGTTTTATAATGGTAGAGATGGTGAGGTGTCTAGATTTACCAATGTAGACCCGTCCACATTACCTAACCCGACTAGTTTTGACCCAGCCAATAATATGTATTATAAATTACTCTTAGATAAAAATAATTTTACCTATTGGGTTGAAGACATGGCAGGTACTAGAGTAGGAACAAGTATAAACACCCCGATAGAGTTTTGGGAATACGTAAACCCAGTATAAAATATGGAGAGACATTCATTACAAATTCAGAGAAGATTGTATCCAGGACAACTAGATGCAATACCAGCCCAATTACCATTATCTTATGTGTCTGAACAAAAGAATAATTTACTTAGTGGACAAAATTGTAATAATTGTTTTTTTAATAATGGAGGAAAATGTGGATATTGGAAAGCAAAAGTGAGGAACGATTATAGGTGTGATTCATGGAGAAGTTTAACATCCACAGCTCCTCTTCCACCTCCACCTCCTTGTTTAACAGGTATTACAATACCTATACTTTTAACTCAAGATTTTAACGATATTGGGGTTTATACACCATTTGATGGGTTAGCCGTACAACGAGATGTATTAGTTAATTTTGTATATACAGGAAACAATAATAGTATCACTATATTTAATACAGCAGATTTAGAATTTAGGAAATTTTTAAGAGTTGCTCCTTATGATGTAGATTGGGGAGATGGTAATACATCACAATTAACTCCACCTTTACAAGTAACTGCAAGTCATACCTACACCACACCTAGTAGTGGTTATACTATAACTTTAAGTCAAGTAAATCCCTGGGGAACCACATTCATTTCTAGGAGTGTTCCTATTCCATACTTTAATAGTCCAGTAATACCAAACCCATTCGGAAACTTTTCTATGTTAGCTCCAAATATTGGAGACCCAATTGGATGTGATTCGGTAACCCAAGATTGGATATTTTGGGGGGATAGTAATCCAGATGTGTGGGATACTCTAAGTAGTAATTGGGTGAATACACCTTTTGCGGTTACAGGACACTCCTATACCAGTCAGTTAAAAGTTTTAAAACAATACGGGACCAACCCATACCCAAATGTAGGGTCAGTGGTAAATGTGGGATTATCGGGTACTGGTGTTATAACTACCATTTCTTCTTGGTATACGGCATACACTTTAAACGATATTAATTATATAGATTATAGTGGAGGGACCACAGCATACTCAGCTATGAGTATGGGATTAAATCATGATAATATAGATTATCATTGTTGTAAAGAAGAGGAAGTTTGTAATTGCAGTGAAGACCCACATTTAGATTGTTGGATAGTCCATATGGGAATGGATTGTATGACAATTAGAGATTATTTAGATGGTGGAGGTGGAGGCTTCCCACCAAATTCAGGGACCCAGGCAAATCTTTTCCTATATCTAATACCCGACCCATCAAATCCAGGCCACTATGTAACAGTTAATCAACAGAGTCCTCTTTGGTGTACTGAAGATGAGTGTAAACAAGCAAATGGATTGATGAGGAGAGCAGGACCAGGAAATCGAGTGGCAGGTGGAGTATTAGGTTCTGCGATAGTATACGGAGCACCCCAAGAAGAGAAAACAGCCTTACCTACTCCCGTAATTCCTAAAGTAAGTAATATAACCCCTTTGGATAGGTTATTTGAATGTATGAATACGGTTTGTAGTGAAATACCACAAGGTAGTTGGATAGATGAAGATAGTGGAGAATCGACTTATAGTAGTTTATTAGCACAAAGTAATATGTATTCCTCGTTAGAGGGTTGTAACGCTAACTGTGGATGTACAGAAATAGAAAATCTTAATATAACTTTAAATAATGTTCAAACATGTGGTACTGTTACATTAACAAATGCAAATGGAATTCAATCACATACTTTTGATTGTGATGGTGTAGTAGAAATGGGTGGATTTGACATGTTAAGTTCAGAGTATACTATTACAAATAATAATACCTCAGAATCTATAACTATTTATCCTGTAAATGGGCAATATAATAATATTTTCTTTGACAATCTTTGTCCTAGCAATTATACAAATATAAATGGACCAGCAGCTGGTCTTTACACCTTTACCATTTTAAATGATAAAGGATGTACTAAACAAGTCTCTATAACAGTAGAAACTAGTGATTAATAAAATATAAAATATGGGATGTCCAGGACAAGCATCAGGACCTTCAACCGGAACTGAACAAATAGGAGCAGTAACATGGGGTGTAGGATATAACTACCCTAAGTTAGTTGGTGGTGGTTTTAGTAATTCTAATTACAATTCAGCATATGACGGTGCCAATACTGCAAATTCAGGGTTAGAAAGTGGTACGGATTCTTGTTCATGTTTATGTTCGGGTATGATGGCAGGGGATATTCCATTTTTTTATCAGTTTGTTAGGACTAATACCTATACATCACACGAAGATACATGGACAAGTGGTTATTTTCCAGGTGGTACTACTGGAATATATAGTCTTTCCACGACCAGTAGAATGTACTATTTTAATATAGGTCAGAGTAGTAGGTGTGGTCAAATTTTTAGTGGACTTTATCAATTACATGGTAACAGAGGGCTATATAGGGACCCTAGTGGTATTTGGGCTGGACCTTGTGGGACTGGTTCATGGGCTGGTGCGGGTAGATTAGATTTGACATTTCACGAATACCTATTTAATAGTCAAGCAGGTTTAAGTGGTTGGTGGAAGGCTCCTTCAACGTGTGGATGGCAGTATGCCTCAAACGAAGGTGGTTTTCCATGGATATCATTATGTATTAATCCTTTACTATTAGGTACCGAAAACGAGGACGGATGCCCACTATCCTCCTGTCTAAACCCAATGGATTATGGTACAAATATACCATCCCAATCAATACCGAACGGACACAATTTAACTCCTGGATGTCCTCTTACTTCAACTGTTTGGCAAACATGCCAAGACGGTGATTGTTCACCTAATGGTCAGTGTTTAGGTCCCCCAACGAACCCATCCCCAACAGGATGTATCTCGAACAATTCTATTTTAAATGGTTTTGATGTGACAGGACAAGTAACTGGAGCTGATAATGGGTGTTTTGATTGTGAAGGAAAAGCAGTTTTTCATCCATGTTATGGTACTAGCCTTGTAGACCCAGCAACTAATACCACCCTATTTCCTACATGGAATGGTGCGGCGAGTTCATGGGATAGTCCTTTAGGTGCTGAGACAACTGCAGTATATGGTGGAGTTGGGTACGGTGTTAATCACCAATATGCAGGATGTGAAACAATGGGAGCAGGTGGTGACAGAAGTAGCCCAACTCAATATAATCCCAACCCTGATGTTAAATACCACAATGCAGACTTTAAACAGAGTCAAGATTGGGACGCTTGTTGTAAGTATAGTCAATTTGGTTGTCCCGACCCTAATTTTGCTAATTTTAATGGAGCAACCACTACTTCTAGTGGTTTAGACTGTCAGGGAAATCCAGACCCAGCACATTCAAAATACTGGGATAACGTAAATTCACAATGGATGTGTGAAAATGTTTCATGGGTTGCGGGAGGAGCTACAACTTTTAATTATAACGACGCACAAGGGTTACCAACGACTGCCACCCAACCTTCAGCAGGTAGTCCAGTTCCTTGTACTAGTTTAACTTCTAATGGTGCACCTAATATGTCTAACCACCCATATGCGTGGAATAAAACCAATTACCAGAGTGCCGATACTTGTTGTTGTTCAGATGCGGGATGTAGAGATGATGGAAATGGTGTGTTATCACCATGGACCGGTGGTGGGGGTGTTCCCCCAGCAGTGCCTGACCCAGCTAGGTATACACCAGCAAATCCATCGTTTTCATGGGCTAGTGCAGGTGGTAATACAGACATACCTTTTTATCCAGGTTATTCGGTTATGATAGGTCTTGTGAGTCCGACTAATATAACGTCTTCTGCTGTAGGTGCAAGTAACTATTGTCCAAATTGTTTAGAAGATTGTAATGGTGACCCACATCCACCAGGAGGTCCTGGTACGTACAACCCGGGATGGGCAGATTGTTGTCAATATCAAATACCTGGATGTATGGATAATACCCCAGCAACACCAGGTAATCCAGATATTTTTGGTTTTGGTTCTTATTTAGTGTGGAATTATAATCCCTTAGCAAATGTAGATTCCGGTTCATGTTTTTATGATGAACCAATTAATGGGTGTATAGATGATGGTGGTTTAGGATTAAGTGTTGTTGGTGCCATACCATATCCGGGATACGTCTATCCAGGAATACCGGCAAATAACTACGACCCAATGGCAAATATTATGGATGGTTCATGTACGTATGATTATGGTTGTCCTGACGTCTTTGCAGTTAACTACGACCCTTGTGCTGACCCTGCTAACTATACGGCAATTTCAGCGGGAGGACCACCTATGTGTACTTCAACTAATACTCATCCTAATTGGATAGCTCAAGGACCAAGTTATATTAATATGCAAATAGCGTGGGTACCAGATTTAACTCTCTGTACTTATGATATTCCAGGAGCAGGTCCGGGATGTATGGACCCACAGGCAATTAATTATAATCCTCTAGCTACTGAAGATTGTGGTGGACCTTATTCACCAGGCCCCTTACCAGTACCACACCCTCAAGATTTTAGTTGTTGTACATATCCTACGGAAGGTTGTACGGACCCTAATGCATGGAATTATAACGCATTAGCAATGATTGATGACGGAAGTTGTGAATACGTTATCACACCCTTCCAAGACGAGGTTAATTTCTTAAATGGAACCCCTGTTTTATTATGTAGAGAACCTCTTACAAAAGAAGAAGCATTAATGAATGTTTCGGAACCACCAGAAATACAATCAGAAATATTTATTGAGAGGGGCAAACAGTCTGTTATGGAGCCAAATCAAAGATTGGGGGAGATAAAGACTATGGGAGGATTGGTAAATTACGCTTATGGGTATTATAAAATAAAGAAACAAGAATAAAAAATTAAAAAATGGCATTAGGAGCATATGGAATAAAAAGACCCGCTGACGTATCACCAGAAGATGTAGATATTGTTATGGTTTATACCCCTACAAGGGAAGCAAACAGTGGTGTGGTTGTAAAAAGTTTAGACGCAAACGCAATCTTAGCACCTTATTATCATAACGGAAATACCTCAGGTAATGCAAATGTAGAAATTTTAGGTGGTCTTTACAATTTAAAGCTACCATCATCTGAGTTTGATAAAAAAGGAATTTATACGGTATACATTAAACCAGTAGAAATAAGGACCACAATTACCGATTGTGGGGTTCTTTCTTCTTTACCTAATGTTAAAGGGTTAGTATTTGACCTTAATAACGTAGATAGTAAATTTAGAAATAGATTTGTTAATAATGGATTGGTAGGTTTTAGAATCGAATATCTTAATTCAGATGGGACTAAGATACCAAACTTCTACCGTATAGTAACTTCATCCTTTTTCTGTGAACCAGTAACTCAAAACCTAACTAATAGTAGTCAGAAAGCGATTAGATATAGATATGTAAACGGAGGAAGTAATCTCTTATTCTGTACCTTAACACCAACTTCAGCTCCTACCAATAAACCAAGTGCACTTCCTTATATTGGACAACCAGACCAAAGTGTAATAATTACTAACACTTATTTTAATCCAATTACTTTAGATATTGAAATGGTAGATTATGACGTAGAAAGTTTAGGTATTGCATTATACGGTAATCAAAGTAAGTCATTGAGTGATGGAATTTATACTCTATATGATGCAGACAATAACATTTATAAACAATACACATTATATGAAAAACGAGACCAATTCGGTACTCCATTATATGAAGTAAGAAAAGACAAAGGAAATAATATAGACTTTAGTAAAGCATTTAGCAATATAGAATAGTAGATGGCAAATGGTAATAATATATATGCTAGTAGTGGACTAGATAGTTTTAGTGACGGTTTAGTTGGTAATCAATTTACCGATGGGTCTAGTCAATTTACATTAGGAAATTTTGGAATTTCCGTTTCAGTTACTGATAAACAAAATACTGAATTTTCTTTAGGTAATTTTTCAAAACCAATTACTTTAGAAAGTATTAATTTACAGAATCCTGAACAAACAAAGATACTTGCAAATAATCAGTTAAAAGCTTTTATTAATTATGACCCACATAAAGTAACTGATTTTACACTCTATGGGTCTTTAGCTGAAAGAATGAAAGTTGCGACTCAAAATGTAGTTAAAAACTTTCCAGCTGGATTATCGGTAGAAAAAGTTAGACCAGATTTTTTAACAGGTCAGACAGCTACTAATATATTACATGATTCTTTTGATAAAGAGACTACCTTAAATGTTAATGTATTACAAATTAAAAATCCATTTGCTATAGAATTCACTACTATTGGAAATTTATTTTTTACAGGAACCACAGACGGAGTTAGTGAAATTAGAAATTTTACAAAAGAGTTTAGTAAATATAGTTTATTTATAGGGTCCAACGAATACCCAGTAACGGATATAACACCAGCAACCTCAAACGTGAGTGGTTCATTAGTCATAACGGTAGAGGGTAATCCTTTTAGTGCTACAACAAGTGCTGCTACTACCACTACTAAAGAATTTATTATACGTCCTAGTACCTTAAATACAGAAGAAATATTTGATGAGTTAGGTGATATTGAACAAGTTTTATTAAATAGAGAAAGTATACCACTATATACAGCGAAATTTGACATGTTAAGAGAGTCAAATAGTGGAGCATTAATTAAATCTAGTAAAAGTATAACTTGGCCATTAACCGATAATTGGAATATTTTAATAGATGGATTTTCTTTTACAACTTATCTAAATTCCTTGAATGATATTGCAATTACTTATGATTCATATAAAACTAATTTAATATCTAGATTCCTTACTACAGGAGCACTTAAAGAATTTGATACTGAAGACCAAGCATTTGAAAAAGTATTACAAATATATGGAAGAAGTTTTGATGAGGTAAAAAAATATATAGATGGGTTGGCATATATGACGAATGTCACCTACGATAAAATACACAATGTACCTGATACTCTATTAAAGAACTTAGCACAAATGTTAGGTTGGGGAACACCAAACTCTATCGCACAAGTTGACCTCATGGATGCTTTGTTTAGTAGAGGTGGGAAACAAGAATTTACTGGAGTAGCCACTAATAAAACACCCACCCAACTTAATCTAGAATTATATAGAAAAATATTAGTTAATACCGCCTATCTCTTTAAATCTAAAGGAACACGAAAATCTATTGAGTTTCTTCTTAGATTAATCGGAGCACCTCAAGGATTAATTGAATTTAATGAACATGTCTACTTAGCGGGTAATCGTATTAATGTAGAGAAGTTTAACCAAAAACTAGATAGTTTTTCCGGTGGAACATATACCGAAGATGTACCGGTAAGGAATCAGTACTTTAGTGAAACACCACCAACAGTAGGAGTTATACCTATTACAATTACGGGGTACACATATGGAGTTTCAGCGGTAACTAGACAAGTAACAGCAATACGTGAAGAATATCCAGTAGGGAAAGACGGATACCCAGTACCACCAACCTTTAGTAAAGATGGGTATTTCCAAGCAGGAGCAGGGTGGTTTGAAAGAACTCCAGAACATAAAAGTTCGAGGGTTGTAGATGAAAAGAAATCGGTTTTTACTGGTGATAGTCCTTCTGTAGTTACACAATACGGACCTTTTACCTATGGTGAAAAATATTTAGACTATTTAAGAAAATTCCCAGATATGAATGAAGGGTATGACTTATCTAGAACAGTGGATAATAAGAAATCTTGGGTAGCATCCGAAAAAAGAACACAAGATGAAAGTTTTGTAAACTTACAAAATAGAGTTTCATTACTGAGAGGAAGAGGTACAAAATATTACGCTCATACTGATAGACAAATTTTAAATGTTAAAAACGTAGATTTATTCCTAAATGTAGGTCAAGGATTAACTTGGGATGTATGGAACACTTCTAATAAGTTTGGGTGTCTCTACGGATTAAAACCTTTAGTAGACCTTAATCCACTATACCCATCACCTCCGGTAGGACCAGATTGGACACCAATTCAAATAGACGCATCTAAACTCTCATTCTTTGAATTTGCTGAAAGTTTCTGGAAGATTCATGTAAATGTAAAAAATAGACTTACAATTGATGACGGACACGGAGGAGGATACCCAACACTACAAATGGTATACCTAGATTATTTGAACAGTAAGTCGGTATGTGGAATACCAAATAATCAGTACACTTACGAAAAAATGTTAGAGTTTGTGGATAACATGGAAGATTATTGGGTGAGATTAGTAGAACAAATGGTACCCGCAACGACTATTTGGCAGGGTGGTACAAAAATAGAAAATTCCGCATTTCATAGATACAAATACGCATATAAACATGAACCAGTTTGTGATGATTTAGAATGTTTAGGTTCATGGGTAGAATGTGTTGGTCCTAGATTTGAAGAAGTATTAGTAAATGGACATCTCGCATCCAATTCAATTACATTTAGTGGAGCAGGTTGGTTTAATAAGATTACCCTCAACGGAACTATGTATACGGGTCCAGTTTATTATAGTAGTACAACAATTAGTGACATACCAACTACCGACCTATGGTTGGATAATATGGTAAATATTTTAAGTGGTATCACTGGTGAGTGTTTTAGTTATTATGTGTTTGATGATACAACTACTGGAATACCATCTATTGACAATCCTCGAACTATTGTAGTACAAGGGTGTTGTAGTGGTGGTACCGATATGTGGGGAGTAAATGGTCCCACCCCAGGGACATTTTTAGCAGAGGCCTGTCTTAACCTTAATGGGGTTTATGCGAGTATTGCGTCTAAAAAAACAGACATATATGCCTTTTATGATACAACCTCCACTCCAGGAGATACAATGTTTGCAGCCAAAGCTTCCATTGATACGTTTAGTAATAGTATGAGGACAACAGGTTGGAGTGGTAAGACCTATCACATTCCTCTTTTTGGAGATACAGCGGCCAATGAAAGATGGTTAGGGTGGTCGAGTTATCCAGCAGATGGACACGCCATTAGAACCTCATCCACAGCACCTGACACTTGTAGTCCATGTTGGAGTAATGCTGGTGGTCCATATTTTTTAGGTAATCCTAGAAAATTTTGTGAACCTGAAAATGGTGGATTTGCTGTTTGGCCCGACGAAGTTCCAGATGCGAACATGCCACCTAACGGTAACTTTGGTCAAGGAAGTCATGGACTATGGACTGGAGGTTCAAAAGATGTAATTATAATTAATTTTGTAGATGAGTCAGATACCTCTTATTACACTGCTGATAATACCGGTATCTTTAATAATGTTATGGCCACACCAAATCAAGGTCCCCCAACTCCTAATGCACAAGGACTCCAATTTGGTTTTAATGGAGCACAAGGACTTACCACTAAAGGACCACCTACTGGAGCTGCAGCTGACTGGAGTCGTAGTGGGATAGCACAACCAACCGCAGCGTATGTTACCGACTTTAATAATTTTATGACCGCTCATGCGACATTTGATTATTTTGCGGGACTAATGTACCCAATGACGATTGATAACTTACCTCAAAGAATGGATATGAATTTACATGTCTATGGGGCAATGGAAACAGGGTGGTGTACAGGATGTATATTTACCAATAATCCCGCAGATACATGTTTCCAATATAATCTAAGTGGTGGGACAACAATAACAGGACATACACCATATAGAGAATGGTCAGTCCAAGATAATTTCACTGGTGTTACCGTATGTCAGTGGACTAGTAAAACTGGAGATACCTGTAGTTTAAATCCTACTGCTACAGGTTTTACTGCTTACACTTATATGGTACCATGTGTAGAACCATTAAAAGAAAATGGAACAGTACTTGCTGCAGGGGGGACATTATCAGCTATAACAAATAGTAACCCATATACCAGTGTAAGTGGAACTAATGTTCATACAGGATATATGGGTCCAGGACTAAAGAATTTTGGTTGGGATTGGAAAAGTAAAGGGGTGCCAGAAGCATGCCATCAAAATGAAAGATTAATAAGAAATTGCTCTAATACTCAATACGGTATAGGAGATTTAGGATATGGGTCACCATGTTATCAGGGATGTGTAGGTTATCCTGGTGGTAGTCCTAATATATATCGTGGTCAACTTAGTTGTAATGACCACACACATACAGAATACAACCAAAGAGTGGGTTCACCTTGTACGGGACCATGGGTTTCCCCAGGTGCACCAAACGGAATTTTCTTATCAGTAAATGAAGCTGAATTCTTTACGGGAGACGAGTTCAACAAAGACTTACTTGACTTTTTAAAAGGTGATACAACACTTGCTCTTGGTGATTTTGAATATTGTGAAGCTATTTGTACCCAACCATGTGAACCGAAAAATTATAATCAATGGACCCAACAAAAATCTTATAATCTTGGGCAGATTGTACAATACGGTCGTGAATGTTATAGAAGTTTAATTAGTGGTAATACCTCAGAACCAACTGTAGGAGCAATAGAAAGTTATACTGGAAATACGATATGTGGTCCATTTAGTGGTACGGGATACACACAAACATGGGAAAATTTATCAATATCACCAATGAGTTTTGATGGAGGTAACGATTTTAGACCTAGAGAAGATTGTACTGATTTAGTAGAAATACCAGATGTACCACAATTTTCAGGAACAGGATTTACAACTAATCCCGTCATTTTCAAAGATGGAATATACAATATAGGAGGACAAGATTGTTTTGACTCAAGTTATATGGTTGGTGATGACTTTTTAGACCCATGTAATTGTGATACTACAGTAATGTCTGCAGACACTCAACTTTTTGGAGTTTTTGCGGATGGTGTAGAAGATAGGAAAAGTGTGGACCCAGGAACTAATAATTTACTCTACTTTAACAGTAGTACTAAAGTCTGCTGTGGTGGTGATACTAAGAATGCCGGACAAGCATACTTATTAGAACCATATTATTATGAATGGGTAGAATCTGCATGTACCTATGAAGCTAAAACGTGTGCAATAACAGAACCATTTAATTGGTCTATTTGTAATATGCAAGATAGTTTCTCAGGAGCTGTCGCTTATCGTTGTTGGTCTCCTTGTGACATAGGTTTATTGGAAAGTACTGGTAGGCCAGCAACACCAAGTGTTATTAGTAATACCTCCTATCCATGGATAAGACCTAACGGACCAAGTGGTGGTGGACATTCGAGATATTTGGATATGGGTAACACCATGGGGGGAGCTTCTACTAGAGCTGCCACAGTTATGAATAGTCCAGGTAATTTAAATAGATGTATTTGTAAAAACTCTGATTGGAAAAGTGTCATGTATGACGCAATGAATGGTTTAGGTGGGTTATTCCCGACAGTTATTAATGACTTTAAAATTGAAGGAACAGCAAAGGTACAAACTAGTATGCCTTATATTACTAAAACTCTAAGAGAACAAAATATAGGTAAAATAAAAGCAGATACTATAGGAATGGTTACTCCATGTTGTATTGGTGATAAATTAGAAATAATAAATCATATTTATTCGGATTCTACTTATTTAGGAATGAGAAAATGGGAAGTAGAGTTATCCGACACTACAGAATTTTATTTATACAGAATGCATAGAGATGCTGTAGATAGATGTTTCATAAGAATACCAAAAGAATATGTTACTTTTACTTCGGATAATTCTTCTTTAGATAATCCTACTATGGATTTATTAAACCCTTTAGTGGGGACCGATACTGAAATAGTTATAGAATTAGCACCATCGGAAACAAAAGATTTCTTTGGTCTGTATCAATTAAGTGGTCCATTAGGTGCAACCTATATGACACATCCAGCATATTGGGGTAATTCCAGTTCAGGTAATTTAATGACATGGAAAGACTTAGAAAATATATTCACTAACTTTACTTTAGACGGTAATCGTAAATACGGATACCAACTAGAGATAAATTTAATATGTAATGGATTACCAGCAGACGCTATTGAATTTAATGATAAGATAGTAAGTTACGGGGGACTTGATACAATAGACAACGACATCCCAAGTGGTAAACCATGTCCTACCAACCTTAATGCACCGATGTTACAACTAACCCCATTAGATGGGAACAAAAAAGAAGTATCGGATACTATGACCTCTCTAATGAATAGTTCGTTAACACAATTAGCGGGAGAAGGTGGACTGGTAGAATTTAATTACCAACAATATTTTAATAGATATCACCCATCGGTGGATACCGAAGATTATGAGATAGTGGATGGTAATATATATGCGGTACTCAATAATACACCATATAAGAGTGGATTGGAGATACCATATAATCAGACATCGGTTAATGTAATAGTAGACCCAACCACAAGGGTTGCAACCAGAACCGCTCTAACCTATACGGATAGTAATGGTTATGAAAAAGTAAAACTAAATTGGTTTTCTACCATTGTCCAAACCTACCCTAATCATACAACTCAACTATTCTTTAGAAATCAATCAGTTAGAGATGGATTTGCTTATAGTCTTACTTCTAAACAAATTGGTAATGTAGAATCTTACAATTTGTACAACCCTGATTATAAAACAGTTGTAGGTACAGGACCAGATGAAAGGTCTAGTTCTACATTTGAAGAAATACCAGCTTTATCAACAGAGATGAACTTTAGTTTATCCGCGGTTACTGTGGGTGCACTTTCACCTACCAACTCTTTCCATAAAACATTTATAAAATATAAAAATTTAAATGATTGGGTAGAAAGAACTCTCGGGAACGACATCTTTAGTAATAGTTATGCACGTTATAGAAGTGATGGGGAGTTAGATTATTTTGAAATAAGAAAAGACTATACAACCGCACTAGGGGTCGATAATTCAGGAAATAATTTATATACACCACTTAAAAGTTTAAATGTTGAATTACTAGCAACCACATATGGTGATTGGAGGACCTTTAGGAGAGAATACCACCAATTAAGTGGACTAACAACTCAATACACAGGGTATACTAATTTAGGAATTTATAATAGTGGTAGTACAAACAATAACTTAAACAGCGATTTAACTTTTGATTTAGTTTATACATATAGTGGATTTACTGGAACTACTGTGATACCAATGAATGGTCCTACAGCGGATGGAGCCACACTCCAAGGGGGGAGTAACACCATAACTGCAGCGTGTGTGAAACCAGAGGTTTTAAATGAGAATGGAGGACCTTTATATAAACAAGTTAATGTAGATAATGATTACATATACTATAAAATCCTAACCACTGCGGAATACAGATTCCAATATCAAGGAGCTTTAACACTAGATTATTATGATACAGGGTGGTGTGAATACTTAAGAAATTACTATAAGATTTATACTAATTATAGTTATCCATCTAATGATTATCACTATAAGAATTTAGTTAATAGTTCTATATTATATGCGGGTGGTGGTAGTGATGTGACAACCCAAGAAGGATACGATTCTAATCCATATACTAACATTTCACCATATTGGAGAGTTACACCTAGTTACGGTTTCTCACAATATAAGGGTATAGACCATCTTAAAGCAGAAATATGGATAGAAAGAAAATTAAGTGGTTCCACATCCGCAGTCACCCTAACTCAATATGTTATAGGTAATAATCCACAAGTTTACCCAACTGCTGATAAATTCCTAACTTTAGATGTTACACCTGGTGATTTAATCGCCGACACTTATAATATTTCAGGAGCAACATGTGGATATCCATCAGTAAGTGGTGATTCTGGTCATGTATTTACTAAAATAGTGGATGTTAGTTTAGATACTAAGTGTATTAAATTAAATGCGGGTGATGAGATAAGATTAAAACATAGAGTAAACTGGACTAGTACTAGTAAAATGAGTGGTGCTACATCGGTTAATCTAAGATTAGGTAGTAAAACAGTAAATATGGAGACCACTTATCCTTGGTATAGGGTAACTATGGACGCATGTAACACAAAGAAACAGGCTCTAGGATTGGTATGGGATGTGGACAACTACGGTAGAGATTTAATATGGTGGAATAACGGAAAGAAATTTACAGGAAAAGAAAAAGGGAGTTTATTTGTAACTACTATGTTTGATAGCCAACCATTAGTTTATAGTCCCCCTATCAATAACGAGAAAGACATAACCAATCTTACATATTTAGATGTCTCACAAAAATATAGAGGAGAGTTCGAATTGGGAATATCTAAATCAAAATCAGCACGTTGGAATGAAACATTATTAAATGGTGGATTTACAAATGCTGTACAACCATTTGGTACTGAACCGTTTAGTTCACACGGAATGATGACATATTGGACAATGCCACGATTTAATTCTTATGTGGGAGAAACACCACCATTCCCTAATTACCAACACACTTATTTAGTGGAAACCATATTCCAAGTTAAAGGAACGGATAGGAGATTTTCACATATGGTATATTACAATGATAATCCAGATACAACTATGAATTATTTCAACGCAACCACTTTATTTGGAAACCCAGCAGATGTGGGAACTGGAAGAGATTATATAGTACAAAATAGAAATCAAACAGAAAGAAAAATGTACTTTAGTTTGAGCGACCTTATTATTGACGGAGAACCTATTACTATTAGAACAAATCAGTATAATCTCTATAGTAGTTTAGAAGCTACAGAGGAGTATACTACTTTATGTGAATGTAGAGTTGAAAATGAAGGTAAAGTAATAGCAGATAAAACACTTAATTGTAAAAATAACACTAGTTGTGGACGGAAGTGTCAAGAATTTTGTAAAGGAGTAAGACCAAACCAAACTATGGTAGGAAAACTAAAATCTCTAGGTATAAACACCCCTATAGGTAGAAGTACCTTAGGAAGAAATAATAGATATTAATTTAGATGAGTGCAAGAACAACAATACCAACATTTAATTCGTATGACGTCACTTATACTGTAAGTGGGTCGTGTACTGGTTCTATTACTAATTTAGTATTAGCTGGTGGAACAGGACCATATACCCTTAGTTGGGTTGGACCCTCCTCCTATACAGCCAATACTACTACATTAACTAGTCTATGTGCTGGGGCATATTCAGGTACAGTAACCGATGTATTTGGTTCAGCAAGTACAGAAGTTATTATAATAGGAAATATCCCCCCAGTTAGTTTATCCGCATCTGTTATTGATAATAGCTGTGTTACTAACGTTTCTAAATATTGTCAAATAAAAGTACATACTTTTACTCATACCCAACCTGAAGTCAAATACAACTTATTTAAAGACGGGATATTAGAAGATAGTGTGACGTATATTGGACCAGGTAATCATCCCCACATCTTTAAGAATTTAACAGATGGGGGTTATACTGTTACGGCACATGATGGAAATTTTTATACCTATGAATCAAGGAATGTAACAGGGTGTAGTGCAACGAATACAACCACAGGAAATATGTCCGCATCTACTATTGTAGAAAACTGGACTAGGGTTGCACCGATGGGAGACTTTGCTAAATATTTTCATGGTCCTGCCGATACATACCCGACAGGGTACTTCGCCGAAAAAATGTTTTTTACAGATTTTACCGATGGAGAAGGAGCTTGGTACATAACAAATGGAATAGCGACCACAGGGGAAGATGAAAGTAAGAGTAAACGTGAAACAGATAGTGAAACCGCTAGGTCTGCAGAAGAATTAGACTATTATACGGTTGCAGAAGAAAAAAGTGAAAAAGCAACAGTAGAAACTAAAGAGGGTGAAAGAGGGAGTGATAAAGTTATAGAAGATTACAGTGCCTACGCTCCATATTTTTGGTTCTATACGGGAGCAACCGCAAATCGTTTAACGGATAATACCAAAGACTGGTACCAACCAAACGTCCCTTTAGCACAACAAGCTGCTTATGAAGGTCAAGATGTGGGTCCTACAACAATAACTAAAAATTCTGCTAATGCAGGTACTTTTTATTGGAGTACTAAAATAAAAAGGTTTGTAGTGTTATTCTACACTGCAGTTGTGGGTACTAATTATCAGTGGGTAACGTTCAATCCAAGAAATAATCAAGGAATAGAAGCCAATCCATCTGCAGCAACAGGTTTAACTTCTAGTACGAATTGGGGATGTCAACCAATAACTAATAATCAATTTACCATTAGTGGAACGAATAGTACCGTAGTCAGTGCTACCACAAAACAAATGGATAATGGTGTCGGGACATGTATGATTCAATGTACAAGTAATTCCGGACTACCTAATGGATTTATTAGTAGTTGTTCATATTTGAACTATACACATGAAGTAACACTAGGTTCTACCTCAACGGACGATGATACCATAGGATTATACTTAGCTTGGTTTAAAGACACGCTTGGAGAGTACGGACCTACAAATGTTTCACATAATATAACTTTAACTTTTGCCAATAGAAACGGTGCTTCCGCACCTACAATTAATTTAACCTATAACTATGGGAATAGTGCATCCGGATTTTCATTAATCAATAATGAACAACCTTGGAATAGTGAGTTTAGTGGAAGTATAGGTACCTCACCTAGTCCTTATAGATTTGTATCAGGTAATGATTTCGATAAACAAGGTAATGTAAGAGTAAGAATAACTAGAAGTGGACAACAAGGGGAACTATTTAAAATCCAGATGACGGACACTATGGGTAATACGGGAGCTACACAAACCCACGCGTCTACTTTTATAGGTCAAACAAATGATTATAATCCTGATTATGAATTAAACTTCTCTTTATTAGATACCACTACTTGGTCAGGAAGAACTACATCAGTAGATAGTAAAATAATTACCGGAAATGAATTAAATAAGTTTTTAGGTTCACAAAATTATGGATACACCACATCATCCCAACCCACAACACAATTCTTTGATATCGCGTTTACAGGGTACCAAAGTAACTTTGAAGTGGTGGCAACCAAACCAGGAGTGAGTAAATCTTCCTATTTCGAATTGTATAATACTAAGACTTTAAATGTTTCACACACTAACCCAGTTAACGATGATTGGAGTAATAGTTTTGGTGGTGGGTTTCCAGGAAGACCCGAGGTCCCAGTTATTCGACCTTCAGTTAAAGTAGAAATGCAGACATACGTAGAACCTCAAGTAGACATCACAGGAGCCACTAAAATAGATATTGCAGCAAAAAGATATGCCGTTTATTATTGTGATGAGATAGAAGATGTACCTTTTAAATTAAGGTGGGTAAGTGAGACAGCAGAAATGAGAAATAATAATGCATATGGTAAATATTCTATATTTCCATATGTTCCAGAAACGGGTGAGTTTTTAAATGTACCTTTAGTAAGTAGAATATTTGATAATGTGACCACTCAATTATCCGGAACAACAGCAATTTATACAGAAGGTAACGACCAAGTACCAATCAGTAATTTCCCATGTGAAGATTTTTGGGAATATTGCATCAAACCAAGTTCTATCATCAAAGATAAATTACAAGACATTTATTATAGTGGTTGTAAAGTAAATAGAGTTTCTGGGACTACCGCTACCTGGTTCGATACACTAGATTTAAATTCCAACTCAAATAATGAATATGGCATATATGATAAGGATAAAGACTATTATTTAATTCTTGTCAGTAAACCAAGTGCTCCATCGTTTGACACCACTGAATTGACTTACCCAGCAACGGTGAACCAATGTCAGGTATATAATCAACGAATAACAGTACTTACAGGGACAACGGCTACCACAGCAACTACAGTGGCGGTTCAGAATAGAACATTCATCACCCCATTAGATTACCAGTCGGATGGTAATATGCAAGTGACAGTTAATGGTATTACATTGTTTAAGTCAACAAATACTTCTATGAGTGATGGTGATTTTTATAGTGATGGGAATACCCTATCTATAAAGAAAAATACATTAAGAGATGGGGACTTAATAAATGCATTCTATGTTCCTAATACCACTAATCAGAGTACCTACTCCCAATATATTACTGTACCTGCAAGTGGAGTAACCTCCGCAAAAACAAGTACTTTATATTATAAGAATATATATTACAATATAAATCTAGACTACCAACCTTTGGGAGACATAGGGTTAGTATTTAATGGTACTGTGTTATATGCTGACAGTGACTTCAAACAGATAAATTCTAAAAGAATACAAATACTTTCGGTACAAAATCCAGGTGGATTAGTAGCGGGGGATAGACTAATAGTATTTTACTATACACGATTAACGGTATCCGGTATTGCAAATAGTGCAAATCCACAAGTTAATCTTAATTATACAACTAATGTAAGAAATAACGAGGAAGTTAACCTAATGGTTTATGATAGTACGGGGACAACGGTGTATACCCAAACTACCAAATTACCAAGAGGAACTTCAGGACCACAAAGACTCGAAATGAACATTAATGTTCCAGGTCCAGGTGAGTATACTTATAATCTTGTTTCATATAGAGAATATCCTCTAATTGATAATAATATCATTAAAACTAAGAACGAAACAGAAAGAATAGCGTTTAAAATGACACCATCAACTTACTACTTTACAAAATCCAGTACATATGAAGATTTGGGAGATGAAATCTAGTAGGTATAATATTTATATATAAATTAAAATAATTAACCATGCCATACATATTAAAGAATAATTCCGGTTTAGTTACAGTGAGATTAACTGATGCTGGAAGAAAAAAATTATCACAAGGAAATTTATCCCTCTCATTATTTCAGTTGGGTGATAGTGAATTCTGTTACGATTGCTATACAGATGTACTAGCGGGGTCTTCAGGTATCTGGATTACAGAACCAATGTGGAACGCTCAAAACCTATCAAATATTACCGCTGAAAGAAATAAACAAAATGTTAAATACCCAATACCGGTTTTATCTACTAATAGTGGTGCAACATATGGTGTATTATCACCAGCTCATTCCGAACAACCAGTTTATAATGTTGCAAGACCACGTGGATTTTTTAGTGGAAGTACAATGAGTGCTGGATTTAGTGCGATTACTAGTTCTGGTTATGTTTTATCAGCTAATTGGTGTTATCCAGTTAAGTCGATGACGGGAGGAACAATGATGTGGTTAACGAGTGGAGCGACCCAGTGTAGTACACAAGACTATTGGCCAGTAGCTGGGGATTTAGTTATGGTACAATATATCTCACCTTACCAATCATCCTCTACAGGATGTGTATCTGGGTACTTAAACATCCCATCTAATAACTCTAATCCTTATTTATTTTATAATGTTATTAGTAGTGGGGATACCGCGGGAGCTACTATGAATATTACTGTAGATAGAGCCTTACCAGATTGGTCTACTAATAATTTTGCAACAGCCTCTACTCTATGTGCAAGAGTTCTAATCTTCACAAGTGGTCCAGTAACCAATTACTGGGGTAAAGACACACCAATCCCTTATTGGTCACCAGGTTCTTTATCTTTTGATAATAATTGTGATGTTTCTGTTAAAGATGTAAACGTCTGGAATATGAATATAAACTGGACTCAATTTGACGGTACTTTAGTTAATGCAGGTACGGTTGCAGGTACAGATAAGAATGTATATGAAAATGTAGATTTTTATGGTTCTTCTGGATATTGTAGTACTAAAGAATACCTAGGATACAATAGTGATACCGGTCAATTTGACACACAAAATGCACAAGATTATTATGGAGCTAACAATGTAGCGGGTTACGAACCAGAAAATTCAGGAACTTATATCAGAGATTCATTTAACCAAATTAGAACGATGTTACCTTCTGAACAAAGAACGGTAGCTATCTTACACTACACCAATTATACTATCTCTAATTTTTATGGAGAAAAATTTGCTTTAGAACCTAATGGAACCCAACTAAACGGTATTGGGGAAATGGATAATTTCAAAATCCACATACCCCACATTATGTGGCATAAGAAAAGAGGAACAGGTACTGGACTAGGAGACGAATGTGAAATGGGACAAACTTTTTATGTTGACCCACCAGGATTCCAAGTAGCAGAAGAATTTTATATTGAGTCTCTACCGAATCCAGACATGAACACCCCAGGTATTAGATATTATAATCTATGGGACGATAACTTAGCTACAGTTGATGCAAATCAAACAATGACACCAAATAGGGTGGGTAAAGTATTCCCAGATTTACAATTAATAGTGATAGATGACCAGGAATTACTTACTGCATTGACTTATAAATCAAATAGAAATTGGACATTACCAATGCCTAAACTAGAATTAATACCAGCTGGTACTAATTGTGCTGGAGGAACAAGTAATGTAGGAGCATTTAATGCCACTCCTAATACCGAAGAGATGTATGTAACATACCTAATGGAGAGTACTGCAGGTTATAGTACAGGAATGCATTGTAATTATTATAGTAAAATTATTGGTGATACTTCAGCAGGAGCAAGAGACATTGTAATGAACTTTGGACCAGAATGGCCATACTTAAGAGGATACAACACAAGTGTAGGTTGTGCATACTCTGGAACAGGATGGAACGCTGATAAATTTAAAGTAATTTTCCAACGAGTAAATTATGGTGACTATCCTAATCCTGCTAATTGGAAGATAGCTGACTTAACTAATCAAATAGCACAACATACTCCAGGGCAAGAAATTTTAGGAACCGGTATGACTAATAGTAATTGTAGTTTCTACATTAATAATGTTGTAATAACTGGAGCAACAACATATAATCTCCACGACTATATTAATATTCCTTTAAATAACAATCAAGAACCTAGTCTATTACAATTTGGTGATGAGAATTTCTTTTTTGGTAATCTAGAGACAGATATAATGGCAACTATATATGAAATGAAATATAATGTTACCATCTCTAGTAATCAGTTTAACACCTCATTAAATCCTACATGGAATTCAGCTAATACCGTAAGAATTACAGAAATCGGTTTATTTGATGCCTCCAAAGATTTAATGGCTATAGCAAAATTAAGAACAGCAACAAAAAGACAAGGAACACAAACGTTTGTTATTAAAATAGATTATTAATATTAGTAAATGGGATTTTTAGAATTTAATAAAATAAAATCACTTGAGATGTTCCTTACCGATAAAGGTAAGGAGAGAATGGTTAAGCCGAATGGATTAGGTCTAAAAGAACTCATCCAGCGATTTACATTTTATGATGATGATTGGGACTACAGAAAGACATCTCAATACTGGGATAACGGAGTTTCTCCCCAACCACAAAACACTAGTCTACCAGGTAGTACACAAACTCTAAATAATGATTTAGGTTTAGCTATCATAGCTAATTTACAAGAACACTTTGTAAATCCTTTAACAGCAACTACGGAATGGTTTGATATGACAGATGTGAGAGGACACAGAGGAAGACCAATTATAAATTGTCACCCTATAACTGGAAACTCTGCATTTTTAAGTTGTACTAACATTTATGCTTTTTATGATGTTACCAGTGTATTATTAGCGACAGGTACAGCGGCTAAAAATGGAATTGATGCCTGGGCGACCAACTATAGAACAAACATTAATACAGGTTGGACGGGAAGTGTATTTCATATACCCGTATTTGGTGAAAGATGGGTAAATGCCTCATATTATCCATGGCATGGAGAATTAGACACTTGTTCTTATAATGTAACCTCAACAAATCCTAATTCTCAAGGTTATACAACATGGTATGGGGGTGGAAATCAAGGAATGGGTGCTACTAATACAGTTTATGAAGGTGCAAATGCATCTACAGGATTCCCATTCCAAGTAGCTGACCAAGATGTGGGTTATGGTCCTAGGTTATTTAGTGTAACAGGATTATGGAGTGGTATAAATGTAAATAATGGTTACCTAGCAGGTTTTGGAGTGTACCCACCTGGTACGACAACCGATATCACCAGTAATAGTGATATGAGAGGTAGTAAAATGGAGTGGTTTGTAACTGGGTGTACTATGAATTGGGTAGAAAGTGGAAAGGCCTTTTCTTATTATACAAATTTAAGTGGTGAGTGGGCCAATTATCCGATAGCTTTTGGAGAGGACGCACCAGACTGTTACGCAAATGGTGTAGGTCTAAGTTCAGGAACCCAACCTTTTACTGCAACACCATTTAATACTTTATATTCTCCATGGGAGTTATCTGGTACTACATTTGCGGACCCATATGTACAATCATTACCACAATTTGATACTCGATTTATTTATAGTGGAATAAATAGAGCGGTTACACTCCAAAACCCAACCTCATATAATTTAGATGTTTTATGTCAACAAAATTGTTGTTCAGATGATTTTAGAGATACGGGTAGTTTATTTGGTTGTAATGAATGTGGTAACCCATTTAATAATCAGGTAGAAGTTTCTACGGGAACTACTGTAATCTTGGCAAACAAACAGAATGTGGGATATATGTGGGGAATATCCGACCCTCACCATGCTTTAACAGCAAGTCCTTTAACTTATGTAGCTATAACAGGAACTACAAATTTTACTAAACAACCACTTGCTTGTCCGTGTGAAACTTTTAAAGGTGGTGATAGAAATGTATTAGTTATATCTACCACCGACGAAACAGCTGTTGGTGATAGTAATAATTGGGGTGGTATTATGCCTTTAGGTGATAAAACTTATTACGGTAGTGGGACAGTCAACTTAGGAAGCCCTTCTACATCTACCATAGCAACTTGGGGTGCTAATCCTGCAACTACAACAACGTCTACAGATATAGCTTTCCATGATATGGGATACCATGGTTCTGGAAGTGGAGCAGCAGGTTCAAGTACAGCATTTGGTGGGGCTTCATATACCACTGCTAACTTAAGCCGAGCGATGGGTTGGGATTGGAATGGTGCAGAAAGGTATGGGACAGGTACTAATGGATACGCTGCTACTTTAGGTCCAGTCGGAAATCCATTTGAGTTAGTAAATGTACGTTGGCAACCAACACCAGATTGGCAATATTCACAAGATTTATTTATGAGGACGTTGCCTTTTTATGACACATTTAGAGGGTTCCAATACGCTGCAGTACAAAAAAACGTTTTGACTTATAGTCACTTTTTACAACATGCATATGGTGCAATAATGGGAGGAACAGTTCCATTATCAGGATTAGGTGAAATAAACCTAACTATATATGGGGATAATTCAGGGGTTGCACCAAATGGTAATAAGTCTTATCCATGGCATCCACTAATAGCCTTAACAGGTGCAAACCCATACAGTACCCTTATACCAGTAACATATCAAAGACCAGCATTCCCTTATAGTCCTACAACAACCCCAGCGTGGGGTGGTATCGATGGTAGTGGTACAGGACAAATGGCACCCGCCGTAGATATAAATGGTACGCCTACAACTATACAATCTTTTGCAAGTGCAACTTGGGACAACGTCTGTAATCATGCTGGTTTAAGACATTATGGTTGGGGCATCAATACGGGGGTTGGATGTGTACAAGCAACTACTACAGCTGCATGCCCCGGTGCTGCTATATTTGCTGGAACGTCATTCCAAACCGACCTAACTGACTTTATTACAGGAACTACTCAGATTTATGCGGGATATGAATGCACATATTGTCAATGTTTACCCGCGGTATTTATTAATAGAATAGGACCACCAGACCCTACAGTTGTTAATCCATGCCCTAACCCACCGTGTGGACCCCCAGTGGTACCACCTACGGTAGAAGAAATAGGTTGTGGACCTTTACCACTAATGAGCTCTCAAGTACGAATGAGTAGTTATGGTTCCCTTCTGGGTGGGGTACAACAAAGAGTTTCTTCTAATAATGCAATGGCTGAAAATGAATTAACACCAGACGCGTATAGAAGTGCTGCCACACCAGCACCAATCGATTCTTTACAAACATTAGACAATACTGGAGAAATGGGTATCTGGGGTGAAAACCAACGAAACATGACAACTACAGTTAATAGAAATGCAAGGACTGGTTTAGTGGTAGACATGAATGCGATTTTACAACCATACACGTATCAATATAATGATGAAACATATATAGACTATGACTTGGTCTTTAATAGTGAGACCTACATTGGAAATACTAAAGTAGTAAAAGGTCAAGCAAAATTCAAATGGATTATAGAATCAGGATTGAAAACGTTTTTAAAACCCGGTTTTAAACCTCAATTAAAAGCGTGTAAGAAAGTAGATGCATCAGAGATAAATAAAAAATCAGTACCGGGAGATTTAGAAACATTCACCTACTTAAATGGTATTAGAAATAAAGTTGAAGGTCATTATTGGAAATATGAAGAAGATGAATATTGTGTGACCTTAGCGGTGGAATTAGATGGGAAAGTACAGATAAAAACAAAAAGAATAAGGATAATTGGTAATAAGTTTAACGGATGGAGAATAAAATGGTTAAGCACTTAACAGTTTACTAATAATAAATGATTATTAAGATAATTATAGAATAAAAGATAATTACAAATGGGATACATAACTAAAGCAACAACATTATATTTAGATTTACATATGACAGCTGCGGGTAGAAAGCTTCTCTTACAAGGAAGTCTCGCGGATAATATGGTAAAGTTTGCATTGGGAGATACGGATGTAGATTACCGTAACGCCTTACAATTATCTTCCGGAGAAGTTCCGGATGTAACTGGAGAACATTTAAATTGTATATTTGGTGTTAATGGAGGATATGACATAAAAAGAAAGTTAGAATATACACTAGGTCAAGCAACCGTGTTACCGTCTTTAACACCAGTAGGTTCTTTAGTCGCTGGATTCCGTAGTACATCGGCAAGTGCTAAGATGGACTACTCAACCGACGCTACTGTTAAATTCTACGTTGCGGATATGTTTACATCATTAAAGGCATTAGCAATGACACAAATACCATACCACCAATGGAATGGTATGACAGCAACCACTTTTACTAATTATTTTGGTACCATACAAGACGCTCAAGGAAGAAACTATAGTGCGAGATACACCCAACTATTTGAAGATATGGAATATGGTCTTGGTAGAGGATGGTTTGCAAATTTAGTAGATGGTTTTTATGTGTCTGAAGGTGGAAACATAAAGAACTGTAGTGTTAAAATTGAACCAGAATCACCGAAAGATGGTCACTTATTAAGAAAGTTAACTAGTGCAGCGTTAGTAAATCCAAATAACGAGACTGTAACGAATAATGTTGATAAAACAGCAAAAATTGGAACTAGAAAAACTAGAGCTTATATATCACCATTTACTGTAGCTACTGAAGGTCTTAGTAATGACCAAGGAGTGTTTAACGGTTCAGGACCTTTATCCATTTGTAATGCTTTAGCGGACTATGGTTATGTTGTAGGTAACATCATCAATAAGAAAACTCAAGTATATCCAGAGTATGGGATAAGAGAAGACGCTGGTGGTTATTATCACCCACAGATTATTGAAAATAGTAGTTATAGTACTATATTAAATGCAACAGGATTAGAAACATTAAGTCCTTCAGCAAGAATTGTAGATAACAATAACACCTCCACTAATTACTATTATCCACTACAAACTAATCAAATTAATAATGAACCAGGAGATAAGAGATTTAGAGGAAAGGAAAATAGTGATTATTTAGGTAGTACTGGTATTAGGAATTCTACTACTTCCACAGAAACAGCACTAAACTTTTTTGCGGGAACACCGGAATTAGAGTTAACTAACCAGACTAGTGGTAATTTACCACAGACTCTAAGAATGAATAGAAGAAACCTTACACAAGAACCAAATATAGGATTAGCGAGAATTGTACAACAAACAGAAGACTTCTTTTACGCTTTAAGTAAAGACCCTGAAGTCTCTAATTGGGTAACGACAAGTGGAACAGGTAAAGATGCTGTATATTCATTTAACATTAGTTTACGTATCACCCCACAAGATACGTCCAAGAAATATAAGTCATGTAAGGTTACTTTATCATTTATATTGAGTATACCTGCGTTACAACCGACATTCACTTGGCAAGCAGCTACACCGACAAGTGCGGGTAGATGGTTGGTATTTAATTCCCCAGCTGTTCAAATATACGGAGCTGGATATAAGTCCATGGGAGGACATTACACTTCTAACCCTACTCACGCAGTTACAACTAGTGGGGAAAGTATTTATAGACAAATAATATTGAACACATGATAGGAGATATAACACAAAATTTGGTAGGTCAGTTTAATGACAATTTTGGTAAAAACAATAAAATGGATTACCCAAAAGGAGGAATTAATTATTTAGATAATGGAAACAATTCAGAACCTTTAATTGGGAAAGTAACTTATGGTGAAAAAGTAAGTAAAAGCTATAAACCAGCTAAACTTCTTTCTGTAGCTAATAAAGAAGGTGATTACAGTACTGGTGGTAAAATGTTTGCCGCGGTATCAAGTGTAATAAATACTTACTTAAACAAAGCAAATAAAAATACATCGAGTCTATATTATCAAAGATTCTTTTTCCCAGGTAAAACCACATTACCTTGGCAAACAGATGATACAATGGCTGTTTCACAAACTAAATCTACTGTAAGACTTGACATGACAAGAAATGGTGGTAATAATGGATATTAAAGTACAAATAAATGGAATATAAAAATATAGCACCCGGAGACAAAACAATAACCTCAGAGATAATACCTTTTGGTACATTAAACCCAGCATTCAATGGGTATAATCAATTACAAGGGTCAACACTAAGATTTACTAAAATTCAGAGAGACCCAAGTAACGGAAGACCTTTTTCTAATTTATATCCTGCATTTGGTTTACCCGCAGCAAATTTTGAAGTAACAGGATGGGATATTGATTGGGGGAGTAATGCTTTGAAGGATATAGATACAGCATCTACCGCTGTAGTGGTAGAATTTCCAAAAAATACATACGGAGAGTTAATAGACGGTAGAACAATCAGATTAAAAACCCAAGTATGGAGTGGTGGTTCCAAAACCTACATTACTTGTTATAGTTCATATTATGCGGGGTACAACGCATCTAGTGACCCTAGTATAGAAGCTGAAGTGTTTGGACATACATCAGCTTTTAATTATGTTCCACCAGTACCTAATCCAGGTGTTGGAGACTTAAGTACTAATGTCGCTTTCCTATTTAGTGACCAAATTAAATCACCAGTAAATGGGGGATTATGGTCTACATCGTATACTCTAACTCAAATTCCTAAAGGATATCAAGACGGTGTAGTAAACGCTCATGATTTCGATACTAATAAAGTAATAGCACAAGCAACAGATGCGGGAGATGGTGTAGATGAACCAGTTGGAATATGTTATTTAGATAAAGGATTCTGTGTACTTACACACCCAACCCTAGTAGACGGATTTAATTATTCTGCAACTACAAAGTTAGCTGGTGGGGCATATACAGGAACTAGTTCAGCATTTACCCAAGTATACTTTACGGACACAACTAATTCAGCAGAATTTTTTAGTTTTGAAAAACAATGGGTTTTAAATGTTCTGTGTAAAGCAGAAGCAAATGAGTTCTACTTAACTCAAAACACTACAGCTGCAGACCTAAATCCAACAGTATTAACTGGTCCCGTTATGTTACCAAACACCAACGAATTAGGAGCAGGAACATTCTATGATTTAGATAGTGTACAAAAGCCTACATATATTACAGAGGTTGCTTTGTATGATTCCGACGGAACAATGTTAGCTATAGCTAAACCAGATAGACCAGTACAAAAAAACGCATCTGACCCAGCATACTTTAATTTAAAATTTAGATTTTAATATGGAGTTTAAAAATTTACCTAAAGTATTAGGTTTGGACATATCAACAAAAACAATTGGGTGGGCATTATTCAACATGGCTGACAAACAACTATTAGAACTTACGCATTTCTCTCCTGTTGTAAAACCTAAACCAGAATATAAGATAGAAGAACATTTAAAAAAGGCAGAAGCTTTTGAAAAGAAATTACAAGAAGTAAAAGATTTAGGTATTGTGGAGGTGATAATAGAAGAACCTTTATTAACTTCTAATAACATTTATACGGTTGGTACTTTATTAAGATATAATGCGATGATTGTAAAAATAGTGTATGATGTATTAGGTATAATACCTAAATTTATATCCACGTACAATGCAAGAAAGTACGCATTCCCAAAACTAGTAAGAGAAAACGGAAAAGGAAAAAGAGTACTTTTCGGACAATTTCCAAAAGGATGTGATAAGAAAAAAATCATTTGGGAAGAGGTGAGAGAATTAGAACCAAAGATTGAGTGGTTTTATACTCGTAATAATACCTTAAAAAAAGAATGTTTTGATATGGCAGATGCTTACACCTGTGTAAAAGGATATATGTGTAAGGAAGACATCTGGTAGATTTGACTCCTACCCATTTGTTGTGTAAATTTCTAACATGGCAGATTTCGATTTAATAGTTGATGTATTACAAGATGTATTTGGTGAATGGAAAAATCATAACTCACATTCAGGCCAAATTTCTTTTGATTGTCCTACCTGTTCTTTTGATATAAAAGGGTTAGATAAGGGGGATGGAAAAGGAAATCTAGAGATAAACTATAAAAAGAACATCTACAAATGTTGGGCATGTTCAGATACCAACAACACCAAAGGAAGACTACATTATCTTATGGGTAGGTGGGGAACTCCACAACAAAAGAAGATTTTTAAATTAGCGGTACCCGAAAAATTTAAAGATAACGAGGAAGAGTATGATGAAATGGTTATCCCTCAAGGATTTACATCTTTATTAGATGGGAATAAACTAGATATGAGGTATAAAGAAGCAATTAACTACCTTACCAAAAGAGGTATAACTAAAGAGTATATAAAAAAATATAAATTAGGTTATACTATTACAGGAAAATATAGTCACAGAATTATTTTTCCTTCTTACGATAAAGAAGGCGAACTAAATTACTTTGTTGCGAGAAGTTATGTTAAGACCAAACTAAAATACAAAAATCCAAAAGTTCAAAAAGAGAATATTATATTTAATGAAGATAATATTAATTGGAATGAGGACATTTATTTAGTAGAAGGTGTTTTTGATATGATTTTTTTACCTAATGCAATCCCCTTATTAGGTAAGACTGTTTCAGAATATCTCTGGTCTGAGATATATAAAAAAGCTACCGCGAATATTATAATATGTTTAGATGGGGATGCTTGGAGTTCTACTGAACAACTTTTTAATAAGTTAAATGGTGGAAGATTACATAAACGAATTAAGGTATTAAAATTACCTAAAGATAAAGATATAGGAGACTTAAAAGGTGATTTATCCTCTTTAAGTTTCGTTGAACTAGAAAAAAAATAAAATATGGATATAAGTGTAGAATTAAGTATTTTTAATAATATTAAATATTATGACGAACCCCACACATATTACATTGGGGATAAAAAAATGACATCAGCAACTCAGTTAATATCAAAATTTAAACAAAAGTTTGATAGTGAGTATTGGTCACAAAAAAAAGCTGATGAAAGAGGTATAACGAAGGAAGAAATATTAAAGGAATGGAAAGATAAATCAGAATATTCTTGTGAGAAAGGAACACTTTTTCACGAATATGCCGAGAACTATCTAAATAATAAAGTCTTTCCCTATCCAACAGAAAGAGTCGTAAGAATATTGGGGAATAATGACGTAAAAGAAGATTATGATAAATTATTAGTTTTATTTGATAAATTTTATGAGGAATCATATGGAAAATTAATACCTATTAAATCTGAGGTTATTGTTGGTGATGAAGAATTAGGAATATGTGGAATGGTTGACCAATTATTTTGGAATAGTAAATCGGAAGAATTACAGATTTGGGATTGGAAGACAAATAAAGAAATTAAGAGAAGTAATAGATGGCAACAATTTAAAGAACCATTATCACATTTAGATGTTTGTGAATTTAATACATATTCCTTACAATTATCTTTATATCGTTACATCATAGAAAAGAACACTAATTTAAACCTAGGTGATTCTTACATTGTATGGTTTAATGAGAAAAATGATAACTACGAACCAATAAAATGTAGAGACTACCGTAAGGAGATAGGAGACATGTTAAAAGAATATAAGAAAAATGATTAATAAAATTATACATTTCTCAGATTTACATCTCAGATTGTTTAAAGAACATAGTAGATATAGAGAGGTACTAGTGGAGTGTTTCCAACAGTGGAAAGAACTAAACCCCGACAGGATTGTTTTTACTGGTGATTTAGTCCACTCCAAAAATCAGATGACTCCAGAGTTATTAGATATAGTAAGTTGGGTACTCAATGAGTGTGAAGCTATTTGTCCTGTTATAATTTTAATAGGTAATCATGACTTTTTAGAAAACAACCAAGATAGGTTAGATACCTTGAGTCCGATTATTGAGAATTTAAATAAACCAAACATTACCTATTTTAAACATAAGGGTTGTTATGAAGACGATAATGTTTTATGGTGTGTATATTCCCTTATGGAAGAAAACGATAGACCCGATATACCCAGCGATGCCGATAAACATAAAATAGGTTTATTTCATGGACCTATCGAAGGATGTAAAACAGATTTAGGGTTTATGTTCGAAAGCGGTTATTCGTTAGAAGAATTTAAAGGTCTAGATGTTGTATTAGCTGGTGACATACACAAAAGACAAATATTTGATATTGATAACACCTCCAAGGTATACATGGTAGGAAGTCTTATTCAACAAAATTTTGGAGAGACCATTAAAAATCATGGGTATGGTGTTTACGAATTAGAGAATAAAGTTTATAATTTTATTGATGTAAAATCTTCTTCACCTTATCTCAGTTTTAGAATAGAAGACATAACTGATATTGAAAACCAAAAAGAAAAATTATTAAATGTTTAATATACCCAAAGAATTATATAGTGAGATAAAGATGTTCTGTGAGTTAAATAATATTGAAGATGTGGATAATTTAATATTAGGTTGTATGAAGGGAGGGTTTGCTATAGAAAAATTTGGTAGGACTCCCGTTAAAGGAGCTAAGGAGATAATAGAAAAAGAGAAAGAGGTAATTAAAGAGGTAGAGAAAGAAATAATAAAAGAGATAATTAAGGAGGTACCCGTAGAAGTAGAAGTAGAAAAGATAGTAGAAAAAGTAGTAACTAAAACGGAGTACGTTACTGACGATAAAGAAGTTAAAAACTTATTAGGTGAAATAGAACAGTTAAAAAATAAACTAGCACTTAAACCTAAAGAAATAAAAAAAGAAGTAATCATAGAGGACACTACAAAGTTAGTCTCCTTACAAAAAGAGATAAAAAGATTACAAGATAAAATAGATGAGTATGAGGACGTACTAAACCACTTCCAAAGATTTAGTAGTAATAAAGCAACTCATCTGAAATCATCTAACTTAAATGATGAACTATATACAGATTAAAACATGGAATTAATTATTTGGATTTTAGCAGCTTATGGAATGTCCCAGATTTTAGTATTTGGTAGTATATTCGAGAACACAAGAAATTGGATAACAAAACACTCAACATTCTTTGGGGATTTACTAGGATGTATGATGTGTACATCAACATGGGTAGGATTCTTTTTTTCCCTCACATTCTATTCCCCAACTGAGACAATGGTGACACTACCTTACACTAATTTATTTTTTGACGGTATGTTAGCAAGCGGTGCAGTTTGGGCATTAAATTCTTTTGTTGAATGGTTTGAGGAAAATAAACCAACAAAAGAATCTTAATATATGGCATATACCAACCCTTTTATAAAAGTAGTATGGGAAGACACACCAGAAAATTTTAACAACGAAAGATTAAAAAGAGTTAAGAGTTACTTTAAGAAAAAATACAATACCCAAAGAGTAAATGTAATAACAAAGGTAACAGATAATGGTGACTCTAAAGGAACTCTTGATGTTGGAGATAAAATATTGGATAGTGCATACCAAGATAATTTAGTAAAAGAATACTTAATTGACCAAGAGATTATAATAGATTGGGATAAGTTAAAAAGACTAGACAATAAAATAGAGGAGAAGCTACTAGAAAAATCGGGAAGTGATATAGGTAATAAATTTTGGGCTATTAAATGGATTGAGTTTGACAATTTTCTATCGTTCGGAGAAGGTAATAGAATAGATTTTGATAAACTTAAAGGAATTACAGCAATTGATTCTATCCCATCTAATTTTGGTGGAAAAACTACATTAACAGTAGACCTTTTACTTTTTTTATTTTTTAATTCCACCACCAAGTCAACTAAAGCAATAGATGTATTCAATCGATTTACTAATAAAAATAGAGTATTAGTAAGAGGAGAAGTTGAAATAGATGGCGACACCTTTATAATTGAAAGAGGAATTGTAAGAAATAAAACAAAAAAAGGTGATTGGTCAGTAAAGACAGAACTTAATTTTAGTAAAAAAATTGGTACAGGCACACTACAGAATTTACAAGGAGAACAAAGAAGAGAAACAGAAAATATAATTAAAAAATCTATTGGAACCTTAGATGATTTCTTATTAACAATTTTAACTACGGGTAGTAACTTAGAAGAGTTGATTGAAGCCAAACCAACACAAAGAGGGAGAATACTTACACGATTTATAGGGTTAGAAAAATTAAAAGAAAAAGAAGTTATATGTAAAGAAATGTATAATGAGTGGTCTAAGACTCTCATATCTAATTTATACAATATTGTAGATTTGGATAGTGATTCTCATAAGTTAAAAGATGAAAACACAAACCATAGTAAAAGTATTGAAGTTAATAAAGAAAATATAAAAAATAATGAGAATACTATAAAAAAAATTGAAACAGAAAGAGATAAATTAATTGCACAACAACATAAAAATATAGACCCTAAGATTGTTAATTTAGACCCTAAAGAATTAGATAGAGAAATTGAAAGATTAGAAAAAGAATTAAATAAAAATGAGAAGGAAAGAAAAGATATTATAGTTACAAAGCCTACTACTGAATATGATGAGAAATTACATAAGTTAGTAACTGATGACTTAAGTGAAAAAAAATTAGAAATTAGGTTATTAGAAAGAGAGATAAGTACAGATACTGATTTTATAAAAAAACTAAAAGAGAGTGAGGTATGCCCAACATGTAAAAGAGCATTAGACGATGTGGACCACCAAGAAGAAATAGATAATAAAATCAAAGAGATAGAAAAAAATAATTTAAGATTAGAGGTAGACACTAAAACTAAAAAAGACCTTACAGTTAAAGAAGTTAAATTTGATGAGTGTATGAAAGATTGGAGGGATTACGAAAGAAATAACCTAAAAAAGACAAAATACGATTTACAAATCAAAGACATAAATTTTAAGTTAAAAGAAAAAGAAGAAACAAAAGAACTGTGGGAAGAAAATGAAAAACGAGTAGAGGAGAATAAATCCGTAAAAGAAAATATACTAAAGTTAAGAACTAGAATCGACACATTATACGCAGAAAGAGACAACTTAAATAATGAGATAACCAATCTACAATCTACTATAAAACAAAATGAGATTACTATTGGTGAAAATAACGATAAAGTCAAAAAGATTAAGTCTGAAGAAGAGATAGGTAAAATATTTAAATCTTATTTAATTGCATATGGTAAGAATGGAATATCTAAAATAATTTTAAAAAATACCATACCTTATATTAATAGTGAACTGAATAGATTATTATCAGATAGTGCACTTTTTACAATGAAATTAAAAATAAATGATAGAAACGAATTAGAGTTCTGGATGGAAGATAATGAAACATCAGTAGAGAAACTTTTATCTTCAGGTAGTGGGTACGAAAGAACTATAGCTTCACTCGCTTTACGAGCAGTACTAGCAAAAGTTTGTTCTCTACCCAAACCTAATGTAGTATGTTTTGATGAAGCATTTGGTAAGGTCAGTGATGAAAATTTAGAATTGGTAGGTAATTTCTTTGTTAAGATAAAAGACTATTTCGAAAAAATATTTGTAATCACTCACAACGCTTTAGTGAAAGAATGGTGTGACAACACTGTTACAGTAAAGAAAGTTAATAACGTCTCAACAATAAATTAATTCCAAATGACCGCTACTGATTGGTCAGACAAATCTACTTCTAACTCTACAGGAAAAATACTATTATTCCTCATATCGTCTTCTTGCATATCTTCATAATACCAAGTACCTTCTTTTTCACCACCAAAACCACCCATATCATCTACAAGTATCTCTATTTCTTTTTCTTCTTCAATTCTGGTATAATCCTCATCAAAAATTTCTATAGAAGCATTAATTACTACACTAGTGGTGTAAATACTAATATCTTTAATACCCCAACTTCTTAATTCTAATTCATATCTCCAATTCACACTACAGTTTAGATAGCCTATATCCATATCTCTATCTTTATACTCTGGAAAATATTCTTTTAATCCGGTAAATGTAACATCCTCGACTATGGTAGTAAAAGAGTTAGGGTCGTCTAAACGTTGTTCCGTTATAGATTTGGATTCCTCTTTTATTATTCTTTTAATAAATTCATTACTTGGCATAATTCTTGTTTATTAATAAATATATCTATGGTGTATAAAATGTAGAGTGTTATTTTACTTGGTATTTGTTTGGTGGTAAATAGAAAAATGTGTATCTTTGTAGTATTAAAATAAAATTATATGGCAAAAAATAGAAAGAAAAAACAATATATGTTATTCGCTTTGGGTTATTGGGACAATATAAATGATATAATAAAAGAGATTGTAGAAGTTCTAAGTCCTGTTACTGCAGATTTTGGTACAATGAGATATATCCATTCCGACACATCCTTAATTTGCATATTTCAAAGCGAAGAAGAATTTAAAAGTATGAGTGAATATGTGATGGAAGAATTAGACCAAATTATTGATGTTTGTATTTTATTGCCAAAACCGTCAAAATTTTCATCCCGTATGGATGAATCACTAGAGAATCATTTATTAGCAAAAACTAATCTAGATTTAGACAAATTACTAGTAGACGATTTAGATGATTTACAAGATATAAAAGATATAATTGGGAAAAACGCGAAACAAAATAAACCTAAATTACGTATAAAGACCAACACTCACATTGTATTAGACCTTGATGTCATCCTTGATAAGATTAGTGAGAAAGGAATGGACTCATTGACAGATTCAGAACTTAAATTTTTAAAAAATCAGAGTAAAACATGACAAAATGTCATGTAGTTACCAACGGAACACTATTTGTATAATATTAAAATAAAAAAATATGCCAAAAAATAACATTTTCATCAACCAACAAGAAATACAACACTACTTAAAAGACGTTAGAAAATCCACTGTCCTTACTAAAGAACGAGAAAAAGAGTTAGCTGATAAAATACTCTCGGGAGATGTTTCTGAAAGTGAATTAAAAGCAATTCATAAAGAATTATTAGAAGGAAATCTTAGATTTGTTATAAGTGTAGCAAAAGATTATCAAAACCAAGGTTTAGATTTACCAGACCTTATAGCTGAGGGAAATCTTGGTTTATTAAAGGCAATTAAGAGTTTTGAGTGGGAAAGAGGTTTCCGATTCATATCTTACGCTGTGTGGTGGATTAGACAGTCTATACTCCAATCTTTAAATGATAACGCAAGAACTATTAGATTCCCAGCAAATGTTATTCAGGAATTACATAAAGCGAAAAAAGAGGCCAAAAACGACGAAGTTAAATTAAGTAAAAAGTTACAAAACCTACCAACTACACTTAATTTAAGTAAACCAATTAATGAAGATGGAGACACATTACTAGAACTCATACCAAACGAAGAAGCTGATTCACCAGATGCACAATTTTATGATATGGGTGCATTAAAGAGAGAATTAATTGAAACAATGTCAGTTTTAGATGAAAGAGAAGCTATTATTGTAAAAGAGTATTTTGGATTGGTAGGATACCCAAAGACTTTAGCTAAAATTGGGGAAGATTTTGGTCTAACAAAGGAAAGAGTTAGACAAATTAAAGAAAAAGCTTTAAGAAAATTAAGAAATGAGAGTGAAGGGCTGTTAGACTATATGAGTCGTTAATATTTATTAATAAACGATTTTTTATGAAAAAAAGATTTTTTCCTTTCTTAATAGCGTTATCTGCGTTATCTGTTTCAGGGTCTGCAGCATTTTATTCGGTATTCGGACTTAGTAAACTATTCGCTGGAGCTAGTACTCAAGTAATAATAATGGCAGGTTCTTTAGAATTTGCTAAACTAGTGGTAGCGTCCCTCCTATATCAATACTGGGGTACCATAAATAAATGGTTGAAAGGTTATCTAATGATAGCATGTTTCATTCTTATGGTAATAACCTCAGGTGGTATATATGGATTCTTATCTGGAGCATACCAGGAAACAGCAACCAAATCAGAATTCCTAGATAAATCATTACTTGTATTACAAACCAAACAAAATAGATTTGAAGAAAACAAAGAAGATTTGAATATTGAAAAGACTCAATTAAATCAAACCATCTCAGATTTAAGAAAATCATTATCAAACCCTGCATCTGTATCTTATTATGATAAAGAAGCAGAACAGGTAATTACCACTACCTCCTCATCTACTAGACGAGCATTACAAAAAGAATTAGAAACCACAATTATTGATAGGAATGGTATTAATTTAAAACTAGAGGCGGTGCAAGATTCTATAATGAGACTTGATGGGGAACTACTAGAGTTAGAAATAGGTAATGAAGAACAAAGAGAACTAGGTCCATTAAAATATTTGTCAGAGACTACCGGACAACCCATGGGACAAGTGGTTAATTGGTTCTTATTACTTATTATATTTGTTTTTGACCCATTGGCAATTGCACTAGTTGTGGCAGCTAACTTCGCATTTGCTCAAATCAACCCCAAACGAGAAGAAGAGAATGTTATATTAATAACAGAAGAAAAACCAAGTAAAGAATTAAAAAAGAGAGTAGAAGAGAACCAGAAAAGATTAAAAGAAGAAGAATCTGAAAAACGAATGAATATCATAGGTCAAAATGGTAATGATGGATTACATTATGATGAAGAGAGACCACTACCAGAAAATCCTCCTTTTGAAATACCAATTTACGACCCTCAAACAGGTGAGATAAATCCTTACTATAAAGAATTAACAGGTAGGAAAAATCCACTAGACCAACCTACAGAGGAGGAAGATTACTTTGGTGATTTAGAAAGAATGACAGACACCACACAAACACTAGTAGTAGAAGAAGAACCTAAAAAAGATGAACAAGAAAGGATTAAAGATGTCATAGAAGCCTTCCAAGAAGATGACGCAATGGATGAGTGGTTGGAGGAATTAGGTAAAGAGAAAGGTTTAAATTCTCCAGAAGAGAACGTACCTTTTAAGAAAGTATTAAGATATAGAAAGAGAAAATGATAGAGACAGACGAACAAATAGATAGTAATAAGTTTTATAATGTTGTGGTAGACAAACCTAAAACACAGATTATTTTGTGTCATACAGGAAGAGATGCTTCTAATTATTATAGAAGTCTCAAATATAGAATGGATGGAGATTACACTAAGATTCCTCATTATATGATAACTAAAGAAGGGAGGGTTGTAGATATAATACCACCTCACACTACTTCGGAATTTTTTGGTAAAGAGGAGGTGGACACTAAAAGTATTTTTATTATTCTAGAAAATTTAGGTTGGTTAAAAAGAAAACCTTCACTAAATACATACGTCAACTGGATTGGTGATATTTATAAAGGAGAAGTGTTTAGAAAAAAATGGAGAGGACATCTATTTTGGGCTAGTTATACTCCTGAACAATTAGAGTCTTGTGCGGAGTTAATAGTACATTTAAATAGAGAATTAGGTGTGGAATTAGAATATACTGGACACAATGTGAAAATAGAGAGTGTAGATAAGTTTAAAGGAGTTGTAAGTAGAAGCAACTATAATAATTTCTGGACCGATATCAGTCCAGCTTTTGATTTTGAAGAGTTAATAGAAAGAATAGGATATGAAAAAAATAATTAAAAAAGGAGAGTTATCTGACTTAGCTTATGATGACATGAAAAGTTTTCTAGGGCTATCACGTATGTTACATGAACAAGTAGAAGATGTTACCACTGATACCGAAGAGGTACAAACCGATGAATTTCAAGAAAGAAAAAGAAAAGAGGAAAAAAGAAAAGAATACACCATAAGTGGTGGTAAGATTATTGTGCATGGAACCCAGGAAAAAGACTTGGTGTTAACCGGTGAAGAAAAATCAGCATTTCAAGAAACAATGGACGGATTTGTAGAACAAGTAGAAGACCTAGTAGATTTTAATGTATTAAACATATATAAAAATAATATTGAATGGTCAGGAAGTTTAATAAGATTTGATTTAGAATTTTATTATGCAGTGGGTGAAACTAACGGTGTATATATTAACGGTACAATGATGAAGATAAATGATGATTATGTTGAGATGTTAGATAAATTAAGAAGTTACTATGATGTCTTTTCTACAAAATGGGCTAGTGTCCTTGCAGATAGAAAAAAGACCGAAGAAGAACAACCAGGAGAAGAATTATAAAAGATGATAGATTACATTAAAAAAACTTGGAAATGGATTTTAGGGGTTATAGGGTTCTTCGTAGGACTTGTATGGTTTATGAACTCAAACTCTAGTAAGAAAGTTAAAAAGATAAAAAAGAATATAAAATCTAATCAAAGAAAAACAAAAGAGGTAGATAAGAAGATAGAGAATATCCAAAAAGAAAAACAATCTACTAAGAAGAAGATAAATAAAACTAATCAAGACCTTAAAAAAATAAAAAAGAAAAAACCTAAAGTTAAAAAAAGAACAGGTAAACAAGCAACCACTTCTTTAAAAAATAGGTTAAAAAAGTAAAAAGTCATGAAAAATCTTATAACTGAAGGTTTTAGTATTACTGGAGGAATGTGGGACCAAATTAATAGATTGTGGAATAGTGATAAAAAACTTAAACAAAGTTTATTAAAACAATTAAATGACGGAATAAAAAAAGAACTACCCTTCTCTTATAAACATGCCGGTTATGCAGAAATAGATTATGTTCCAGACCCTTGGATTGAAGTGGTAGGAAAATTAAAAACTGTAACAATTACTAATATTGAAAGAGCTGAAGGAGATTGGAACGTAGCAAAAGGAGAATTTACGGGATTTATAGATAGTAATATAGAAAGGGGTGGATGGAATATATATGGTGATTTAGAATTTATGTTTAAAGTAATAGATGGGAAATTAATTCTTACTTTAACAGACTTAACCGCAAGTTCTAGTAATTACCTTAACGCTGTATTTGCGAAATTATATTTTAAAAACAATTATGTAAAATTTTGGTTAAATACACTTTTCTGGTCTGGATATGCCGGTACATGGAATACAGGTATTGAATCTGCTGCAAAGTCAGAGTTAAAAAATAAAGAGATAGACATACAACCTTTTATTGAGGAACTAAAGGGAAAGAAGATAACATAAACAATAAACTTTTATAATAAAAATAAAATTATGAAAATTAAATTAACAGAACACACAAAAGAAACAATAAGAAAACAACACCAACTGATAAATGAAGACACACTAACAAGAGACCAGGAAAAAATTCTTGCTAACTGTGGAACTCAAGTAGGAGTAAAAAGTCTAGGGAACATAGATAAAATTCCTTTTCCATGTGTACAATTTATGATAGCAAGTGGAATGCAAGATGATAGTATGATGAAACATTTGACTAATTGTGGTGAAGCAGTCAAAGATGTAGCTTTGGGTGATGATTCAGAAAAAGCTGAGAAGCTTATAACTTTTGTTGCAGATAAAGCACTTGACTTTAAAGGGTGTGTAGAAAAGAAAGGTCTAGACCTTGCAGGACTGATAGCAGACGAGGTAACTGCATCTTTATAAAATATAGAATTATGAAAAAAATAAACTATTACGAATTTCTAATATGGGCATTTGTTGTATCCATTATGTTAACCATGGCGATACCAGCACAAGCTCAAAACCATGTTTTTACCGACAAGGAAGTGGTAAAAATGGATTCACTATTCCAAGTGTATGAACAAACTGATAGTTTACAAAAAATTGAGATTAGTATATTAAATAATCAACTCACCAACTATAAAAAATTACATGAACTAGATAGTTTAGAATTACACTTCATGAATGAAAAAACAGTATTATTAAATCAAAGAATAGACTTATACATTGACTTAACTAAGGAGTTAAAACCTAAATGGTACAACAAACCAATCATCCATTTTTTCTTAGGAGCTGCAACTATTACTACCTCAGCAATTGTCTTAGATAAAATTAGGTAATTATCCCACCTTCCTTATATTTATATATAAAACTAGACCAATGGCATTAACTAAAAGTGATAAATTAGAAATCGAACGAATTTCCAGAGCAGAAATTAAAGACTTTCTTAAGAAAGCCACATTTAAAAATACTGTTATTGACTTGGTGGATACAGAATTAAAAAAGAAGAATAGTAAATTAAATAAAGCTCATAAAGCTGAAGTGGTAGATGTAAGCACCAAAGTTCTTATCGAACTTTATAGAACATTTTGGTTAAGAAGAAGTTTCTGGGATTCACAAATTAAAAATATTCGATAATGGAAATAAGTACAGGTAGTGATATGAAAAAAAGATTTGATAAGACTATGGATGACGGTATATCCGATGCATTATCTAAAGAAGCAAGAGGAAAAAATTACTTTAAGGTAAAAAATGTTTTAGATTCTGCATTAGATGAAGAAGAGATAGATGTAGAAGAAGCAACAGGAGCCAGTTCATCTGGTTCATATAGTGGGCCTTTATTTGGTAAAATGGAAAGTGAAGGTAAGGGTAAGGTAAATAAAATTGATAAAATAAAAAATTCCGATTTGGAATATAGTATTAAGGAGTCATTAAGAAAACATTTAGTAGAGACAGAAGAGGAAGAAGAACTAGAATCTGAAGAAGAAGAATTAGGAGAAGAAACAGGAGCTTCATCCTCAGGAGCATACTCACAACCAGCAATTTGGGCAAAAAATAATAAAAATTGGAGAGCAGTCTCTGATAAAAATTTCCCTAAGTATGGTGGACCAGGAGCTACATATGTAAAAGTTAAAGATAAATGTAAAAAATTCCCTTATTGTAATCAGGGGGACATCAACGCTTTACAGTTCTATGAAGAAGATAAATTAGTTGAAAGTATTGAAAGAGTCTCTAAGAAGTTAGGTAAATCTAAATCTTATGTAGCAAAGGTTATTATGGAAGCTATGGAAGATAGTAATTTAGGAAAAAAATTAAGAGATACAGCAGAAGAAAGAGCAAGAAACTCAGAAAAAAAGAATAAAAAAATACGGGTAACAAAAGAAGAGTTGGAAGAAATGATAACCAGAAGTTTTTATAAATCACCTGTGACGGACCCTAAAGCTGGGATTGTAGGTGTTGCAAAGATGGATTTACCAATAGGAAAAATGTTTAGTATGTCCGGAAATAAACCAAAATATGAGTAATAACGATATATTTATATAAAAAAAGAAATTATGGCAAAACAAAAATCTAAAAATACAGAACCAACACTACAAAATAGTGTGGAAAAATTAGTTAGTGAGGATATTAAAAGAGAGATGACTATTGGAAATTTAAAAGATAGACTAAAAGAAGCGGTATCTAATAAGCAAATCCCAGGACTTGCAGTTACTAATAAAGTTTTAAAACAAGCTGGTAAAGATAACAAATCAGGTGTTGACGCTATAATGAAGAAAATTAAAGATTATTTATCTATTAAAGATAATAGTAATCCTGAATTTCCACACCAAAATAATTCCAAAACAGACTACGAGTCTCCAATGTATAGGAATAACAGTAAACAAGATGAGTATGTAGATGAATGGAGAGGTGGAGGAATGGAGGACCTACAATATCAGACAGAACCTAGTGACGAATTCAAAAAAAGATTTAGTCAATATTTGGACGGGTCAATAGAAACAGGTAATAATGATGGTAAAGGTTCAGACGGACAACAAGTTGCAAATGTAGTACCTTCTAAGTTAGGTGAGAAAATCAAGAAAACAATGAAGAAAAAACATAAAGACCTACAAGGTGCAGCTGGAGACGCAATTCCTAACGATTGGGCACATCACCGTAATCCAAACTTTATTCCAGAAAGTGAAAACAAATTAGACGAATTGGAAATAAAACTTCCTCTATCTGGAGATATTTCCTTAGGTGGTGATATTGGATTGGGTGGAGACATTGATGTAAGTGCATTAAGTGATAATCCAGGAGCTGATTTTGATTATGAGGCGGATTTAGATGTGATGAATGATGCAGAATTAGGTCCAGGTCCTGATTTAACTAACGTTAAATCTTTAGAAGGTGATACAGACCCTAACGTAAGTTTGGGTTGGAATTCGGATGATGACGCTAGTGAGGATGGTGAAGAAGAAAGAATTACTAGTTGATTATTAAAAGACCGAAATCTAGATGGTGACGATTCTGAGGAAGAAGTAGTTGTAGTTGTAAGTGAAAGTATAAAGACAGACATGGACAGTATGAAACACTTATTTAATTATAATAAGAAAACTCAATAATTCTTTATTCCTTCATAATCTTTATTATAATTTGGATATGGAAGGAAAAAGATATACACCCCACGAATTTCTCAAATACATTAGAGAACCAATGAGTCAAGATGATATTGACCTATGGATAAAAGCACATGGTTTAACTTTAGAACTATCTAGTGTGTTTTTTGATTTCATTAATTCTTTATATGTGTTAGTTAATAAAACTTATTTGGGAGAAGATGTTATAAAAAATTTAGAAGACCAACAGAACCACTTTAATTGGTGTTGGGAACGAGTTATAAGTAATTTTGAGAAAGAAAGTATATATTTTAATAGAGAAGGTAATCATTATGAGTATTTTTGGACTTTTTTCTACGATACGTTTTATAAAGAACCAAGTCCTATAATTATAAAAAAAGTAGAGGACTTTTTTAAGGACTTGTTTTCACCAGCTGCTCGGAAAACAAAATCTGAATTAGATATCTACACAGAAATGTATAAAATGTTAGAAATTAATTTAAAATCTTGACAAGTCATATAAATTACCTTACTCTTAGGTTAAAATAATATAATATGAATAAAATTTTTAATTTGATAAGTACTAAACTCTTGATAGAAAAAGAGACTTTAGAAACAGAATTAGAAGAAGTTCTTAATAATCGTCAAGACCTTGAGTTTAATGTGAGACTAGACAAGTCTCTCAAGTTAATAAAAGAGATTTCCACAGTCATGACGACGATAGGTTTGTGGGAATCTTATAATAATAATTTAAAAGAAAAGAATAAGTAAAATGGAAACATTAACAAAAATTAAAGATTTAGTAGAAAGTTTATCAGTAGATTTAACTAAATTTTATGAAAAGACTAATAAAAGTGCAGGTGTAAGAGCAAGAAAGTCCGCACAAGAAATCAAATCTTTATGTCAAGATATAAGAAAAGAAATTTTAGAAGAAACAAAGAATCAATAAAATGAACGGATGGATATATCTTTTATTCTTTGTATGGTCGATTTTAATAATGACAAGATATGTATTAACTTTCTTTCTGAATTTATTTAGTAACCCACCTCAAAAGATGGTACTAAATTGGAAAGATATGGTCATACTAGGATTTGGGTTATCTTACTTCTTAACTTATTTAATAACAACAATAACCACATGATATTTGCAGAAATAAATCAATTATTACCTTTCTTTTATGGTATTAGACTCCACGATAATTATTTTATTGTGGATATGAATTTACCAGTACAATGGAAGTATTATGAGATGTACGGTGAGAATGTAGCAACTAAAGCCAACGGAACTAACAAAGATGGAAGTATGTCAGTTTCTTTATTTTCTAATTTTAGTGAATCGAGTGTAAGTACAGTACTTAAAACTGCAGCCCTTATCATCAACGATAATAAAGAAAGAGAGGAGAAAAGTAGGTTATTAGAGGTTAAGAGAATAGAATTAGAAAAACTATTTGAAAGTGCTACACTTGAAGACTTAAAAGGAATGAACTTTATAACTAATAAAAGTATTAATAAACCAACACTAAACGATGAAGAAAAGTCCAAAATCAATGGAGTGGTTAGAGAAACAGTTGAAAAACGACAATCAACAAATAAAGAACCACAAGCAAAGCCTAATAGATAATATAAAATCACTAGGGGGTATGCGGGTAGGTAATACAGTTCAGAAGACAAAAACAAAAGAAAAAAACACTCTATGGCAAAGACTGAAAAAGGTAATAATAGGAAATTAAGAGAGTATCTTTCATCTTTTGCAGAGGTTGCAGAATGTCTAAACGAACTCGACGTACCCCTAGAAGGACTAGAAGTTATAGTAAAAGTTACCCCCCGTATCCACAATGAAATCCAAGAAGAAATATCTAACATAGGGAGGTTAACTGTAGAAAAGAATGAGACTTTTACAGTTAATATATCTGAAAAGAAATTTACTTTTATTAAGTAGTTACTGAGTATAGTGTTTGTATAGTAAGGACTTCTTAAATCCTTTATTTTCTAATATCTTATATAGTTGTTTTCGTTGTACAGTAGAGAAATCACTAACTAATAAACAGTGTGTAATCCCCTCACGTGTAAAGTAAGAAGATATTGACTTCATAAATCTTTTAGATTCACTAACAGTTTTTAAACTAAACAAGGAAAATTCATCTTCTTTTTGCATAACAATCTTATTATTTAAACTAAATAATTGACACATTTCACTTTTAGGGAGGTATGTTGATAATAGTTCTTGAGTAGTAATCCTATTCTTATGTTGGTGGTCATATAACGTACCCTCTACCTGATGTTCAGCTACCTCGATAAGTTGATAATCCTGATTCTTAATAACATTTCTAGTCCACCTACCAACATCATCTTTTTTTAATTTACCAGTTTCTTTTCCACTCTTTCTTTCTACCAAAGCAATCTCAAAAAAACATTCTTCTCTATTTAATATTTTTAATGGGAAGATTGGGTTTGTTTTTTTCTTTAATTCTTTATATTTTTGATTAACCGTTTTACGCAAGTTAGAACTAAACAATAGTTTTTTCTTTCTTTTATTGTTAAACAGTATAATATGATATTTTTTTGAATTCATTATGACAAATTATTACGACATACTTGGTGTAAGTAAAGATTCTTCACCAGAAGAGATTAAGAAAGCATATAGAAAACTTTCTTTAAAGTACCATCCAGATAAGAATCCGGATGGGGAGGAGAAGTTTAAAGAACTTTCAGAAGCATATAGTGTGTTAAGTGATACTGATAAAAAAGCTAAGTATGATTCAGGTGGTGGTATTAATTTAGAAGACTTATTTGGTGGAGGAGGTGGTGGTAATCCATTTGACGCATTCGAACAATTTTTTGGGGGTGGTCAAAGAAGACACCCCCATCATGACAGACCTAGAAGAGGTAGAGGTCATGATTTAAAGGTCCACCTTAGTCTTACACTAGAGGAGGTGTATCATGGTAGTAAGAAAGAAGTGAAGTATACCAAAAGAGAAGGTACTACTCAGATGTGTCCACAATGTCAGGGACGAGGAATAGTACAATCAATGAGAGGAAATTCATTCTTTAGACAATTGGTTAATACTGAGTGTCCAGCATGTCACTCTACAGGTTATCTAAATGGTGGAAATATTGTACAAAAAACGGTGAAGTTCCAAATTCCTAAAGGATGTAATGCTGGACATTTCTTAAAATTAAGAGGTGGTGGAGATGGTTGTTTCGGTGGAGAATCAGGTGACCTCATGTTAATCTTGGATATAATCGAGACACCCCAACAAAAGAAAAGAGATTTAGATTACATACATATTATGTCTATTTCTCCTTTAGAAGCACTTTTAGGTAAAAAAATTAAAGTTCCTCATTTTGACGGTCCGATAGAAATTGCGGTACCAGAACTCTATAATACGTCTAAAGCTTTAAAAGCTAGTAAGAAAGGATTTGTAAGAGATGGTAATAGAGGTGATATGTATATCCACTTAGAACAAAAATTACCAGTAAGATTGAACGAAGAAGAGAAACAAAAAATAAAAGAATTATTGGAATCTGAAAACTTTTCTAACTGATGGGGTGTAAAGGATGTAAAAAAAAGAATATAGAAGAGACTGTCACAATTGAGTGGCGTCTGATAATAGGATTTATATTTGTTATAGTATTTTTTGTTTACGGTTTAGTGAATTTTTATTTTGACATATTGAGTTTTTTTTCTTAATAATTACTATGGGAAAATTACAATATAAAATTAAAAATGGACCAAGAGTAGACTCCCTGGTCGAATATAAACTATCTAACGACACAGTAGTTGCAATATTCCAAGGATTTAGAGGTGAGAATCCAGACTTAGACTTCATAGTCAAATACAAAGAAAAAGATAAGAGATTAAGAACACCATCTCACACCCACTGGATTGTAGATTTAGTTATTAAAGGTGAGATTAATAAAAGTGGTACTTTAGAATTAGTTAAAGAATTAATAGAAATGTATGATGATATAGAACCTTTTAAGACTACAGAAGAAAGAAATAACTATGAATTAATATACACCCCTGAAATAAGTAGAGATTTCTCATGGTTAGACGGTGTAGGATTACTACCAATCGAATTGATAGCCACCCTAGTAGAACTATTCTCCAAATGTGAAAAACAAACTACAGGTGCTTTTATGTTTAAAAGTATGTTAACATTGACTAAAGAATATCTAGAGGGAAAGAAAGATTACTACCAAATAATAGGAACATCAAAAAGAGTTTAAAATAAATAAAAATAAATTTATGAGATTATCAGATAATGTAGGAAACACACCACTCATTCCTTTGAGGAAAAAAAGATTCACCATTTGGGGCAAAGCTGAATTTATGAACCCAAGTGGGTCCGTAAAAGATAGAATGGCAACTTTTATTATTACTCACGCTGAAAGGAATGGTGTAATTCATAAAGGTGATATTTTATGTGAAGCTACTAGTGGGAATAGTGGTATAGCGTTAGCGATGTTAGCGGCAGAACGTGGATATAAGATAAAAATAATCATGCCGTGTAATATGTCAGAAGAACGTAAACAGATGTTTAGATTTTACGGTGCAGAATTAATAGAAGTAGACGAAGGGGATTTTGACGGGGCTATAGAGTTAAGGGATAAATTATGTGAAGAGAATGGTTGGTTTAATTGTAACCAATTCCACAACCCACTCAACATTGAAGCTCATTATAAAACTACCGGACCTGAAATCTATGAAGAATGGACACTACCAAAAGAGAGAGGAGCTTATAGACGAACTGATTCTCCGGATGTGTTAGTGTTAGGTACAGGAACTGGTGGTACTCTTATGGGAACAGGTAAATTTTTAAAAGAAAAATGGCCGAATATCAAAATAGTTGCTATAGAACCAGCAGAGAGTCCTGTGATGTCTGGAGGAGAACCAGGATTACATGGCATACAAGGAATTGGAGATGGTAGTAAATTTTTAGTAGATTTAGATTTTGTAGATGAAGTGATAACCATAAAAACAGAAGATGCAAAAGATAAAGCAAAAGAATTAGCAAAAGAAGGGATATTTGTTGGTATTAGTGCAGGTGCAAATGTACTAGCTTCAGAAAGATGGTTAGAAGATAATAATGGAAAAGAAGCTATAACCATACTTTGTGATAGAGGAGAAAGATATTTTAGTTGTCTATGAAAAAGAAATATCCAGATAATATAGTTTATAATTATGAGACACAGGAATTTGATGCCAAGAAAAAAGAATACCCAACCTCAGTGGGAGCACAAAAATTTGAAACTATAAAGGTCGATAAAAGGGATAGTTTAAAGGCAAACAAATATTTTGAATCCAGACTTAATGAATTAAAAGAAGAATATAAAAAATTAGTAGAAGAATATAATTGGACTAGTTTAGTTTACGAGTCACAATATAGTTTTCAACCAATAGTAGGAGAAGAATATCACCTATATGAGAGAAAAGATAAAAATTTATTCTTATCTTTAATAAAACCTAAAGAATGGGATGAACCTTATATTGGCACATTCAGGTTACTTAATAACGGTAAATGGGAAAAAATATGAGAGAACAATTAGAATTATTTAATACGGAAGAAACAGAATTTGATTTTGAAGGTAACAAACAAAATCTAATCGATAATTTAGACATGCTTAAAGAAATGTCAGTAGAAGAACAAACCCTTTATAAAAAGTGGCAAGAAATGAATAAGGGTGGTAAAATGGCCAAGGTAAAAAACAAATTGTACGATTACCGAACTAATCTATGGGTACCATCAGATATGGATGATGTAGAACATACAATAAAACAAATTGAAGATTTGGAACCTTATGTTGTGATGGCAACACCAGGAAAAGGTGTTACAGAATGGGTAAACTATCGTAAACTTATCCACACAATGGAATGGGTTGCAAATCCGGGACGTAATATGAAATTCTGGGTAAGAGATAGGAAAACAGATAAAGTCCTTGGTTTGATTTGTTTAGGGTCTGACGTTACAAGTATTAAAGTGAGAGATGCTTACATAGGTTGGGACAAAGTTAATAAGTTTGACCAACACAAACTAAACAATACAGCAATCGCTACCACAATATGTTCTACACAACCAGGTGGTTATAATATGTTAATGGGTAAATTAATTGCAGCATTAACCACTTGTAAAACCATTAGAGATGCCTGGGAAGAAAAATACGGAGATAAGTTAATCGCTGTCGGTACCACTTCACTATACGGAATCAACTCAATGTATAATGGAATGCCACACTTTAAAACAATGGGAGAAACATCAGGTAAAGTTAGATTAAAACCTGATGATGAAGCTTACCTACCTTGGAATAAGTGGTTAAAAGAAAATCACCCAGAAGAACACCATAAAGCTATAAACGCTACAGGACCTAAACAGAACATCCTTAATAAGGTTTTTAAACATTGTGGGATAAAAGGGTCCACTTATGACCACGGATTCAAAAGAGGAGTCTATCTTGCAATGATGTACGATAACGGATGTGAGTTCCTAAGAGGTGAGATAGAAGATAAACACCTAAAAATGAAAAAGAAATTCCAAGACGATATACCATATACGGATAAGTGGTGGAAGAAAAAAGCAATAAAAAGATATAAAAACATGTACGACCAAGACAGAATTAAACCAGAACAATTATTTTACTGGGATGTAATTGATTTGTCTTGGGAAGACACAAAAAATAAATACATAAAAGAAGTAGGAAGATAATATGACACAAACAACATTAATAATAGCATTATTCATTTTAGAAGTAATAGCCTTTGGATGGTTAATATGGGAAGCAAAAATGGGTAGAGAAAAAAGAGAACAAATTCTAGATTTAGAAAAACAAATATTAAAACTTGAAAAAGTAATAATATCAATGGAAAAAACAATCATTAAAAAATTAGATAAAAGAAAAAAATATCATGAAAAGAAGAACACTAAACGAACTAAGACAGGTTAAAACCTATGGTTATAGACCACCATCACCCTCTAAGGTAAAAGAATCTAAACAAACAGTAGTAAAATTAAAAAAGAATAATAAGATAGAAAATTATGGACGATAAATTATATAGAAGTAATAAAGACTTTTGGTTTGCTGGAGTCTGTGGAGGAATCGCTGAATACTTTGAATTCGATTACCCAATACTTATTAGAATAATGTTTGTAATGTTATTTGTCTCACCTGCAATACCAGCTATTTTACTTTATATGGTATTATGGGTAATAATTAAAGAAAAAAAATAAAACTATGAATAATATTAAATCAATTTATACTTTTTTTCCTATTGAGGATGCAAATCTAGGTTTACGTGATTACGAAGTTGGATTTTTATTACTATCATTACTTAATTGGAAAGATAATCATGGTCCTGCACATCTTATTACTAACACTTTAGGTAAAGAATATTTTGTAGAGTTAGGGATTGATAATTTATGGGATGAAATAAAAGTGGTAAGTGTAGAGAAGGGAGACATCAACGATGATATTTTTCCTGATGTGTACCGATTTAAGGCATTGGAAAAGGAAGAAACACCATTCTGTCTTATGGAATATGATACCATCTTAAAAGACGATGTTAATGATAAAGTGTTTGAAGGAGATATAGGACTACCCTACGTAGAAAAAGCAGGAGAAGAATCTCATACAGCAACCAACTTTATTTATTTTAACAATAAAGAGTTATTAAAAAAATATTTAAAGAAATGTTTAACCCACATGAAGAAGAACTCCAAAAAGAAAGACCCAACACCAAAAGAGAAGTTCTTCCTAAACTTAGAAATGAATCGTTTCTTATTAAAATTAGTAAAACCAAAAAGTATTAAAGTTAATTATTTATTCACCACTATTTTAAATAAGAATACACAAGACGACTTTCCTTTTACTGAATTAGGTAAATTAGAGACTACTACCTTATTTATGTTAAGTAAATTTAATAGAGATTCTATTAGAAACACTGCAAAGGTTTATGATTCTTATGAAGGAGGATGGGTAGAAGCGTATCACCCAAAAAGACAATATTACCTAAATAAGGTAAGAGATATGATTCTCATAGAACAAGGAAAGGAATGGTATGAATTATTTGAAGATGTGGTAGAAAATTCTAATTTGGTAGATAAGACGGAATTCCAGAAAGGGGTTAATTTTACTGGACAGGACGGGATTGCCGCAATCTAATCTTTTATTCAGAATTTATCGATTAAACCAATATTTATAGTAAAACGTATAATATGTCTTTTACAAGTCTTTTAAATGAAATATATGAAATAGTCCTAGAACAAAGTGACAAAAGTCGTTATGATGTTCTAGTGGATAAATGGGCTACAGGCAAAAAGAAAGCTTCTGGTAAAGTAGTAAAACCTAAAATAGAACTAGATATATTAACGGACCTTATGCAAGCAGACCCGACTACTAAAGGTGAGTTTGAAGGTGATAGAGATACTAGAGATGTTAAGAAAGTAGGAGCCTACACTCAATGGTTAATTAAACAATGGATGGGATTACAACAAAAAGCAGACGAAGAATATGCATACGGTAGTCCAGATTGGGGAGTGGCTTTAGAAAGACACCAAGGACAATTCATGGAAGATTTATATAAAGTAACAGATGACCTGTTAAAATTTGACTATCTTAAAAAAACCGGAAGATATAAAGGAGAAAAAGATATAAATCAAATTAAATCTATAGACGATTTGTATGACCAAGTAAAAGATTATAGTATTAGTAAAGAAGAATTAACAACTAGTAAAGCAGAAAGAGCTCAAATGGAGGTTCATCCTGGAGCAAAAATGGGGTACGACGGACCTAAATGGCAAGTAATAGAAATACACAATAACCCTATGGGTAAAGAAGCAGCATGCTATTACGGGGGTCAAAATAGAGAAACGAGATGGTGTACTTCTAGCCCTGGATTAACATATTATGACCGTTATATTAAAGATGGACCACTTTATGTTGTTATGGATAAAACAGACACTGAAATTGCACAACCACAAGGAAGGGATGTAGAAGGTCACAAACAAACAGGCCTACCAAAGAAAAGATACCAGTTTCATTTTCCTAGTAATCAATTTATGGATATAGACGATAGGAGTATTAGTTTAGAACAATTTTTAAGTGGTGATGGTAAAGACTTAAAAGATTATTTTAAACATGAATTTGCAAAATCTCTAACAGACCAGGAAGGAACAAGCGTTGCAGTCCATTATCCTAATGATACAGTATCTAGATTCATTGCTTTATATGGGTTAGATGAATTTGTAGAGAAACTTCCAGCAGGGTTAAAGAGATTCGATTTTGATACTCGAAATAAAGAGAAGTTACCAGGAATGACACTACCTCTAGAATTATTTACCAATTTCCCCCAACTAGAAGTTCTACATATTGAAGGGATATTAGAAAACATACCAAAAGAGATAGAGAAATTACAAAATTTAAAATTCTTATCCATACCGGATAACCCACAATTAAAGAGTTTACCAGAGAGTTTAACCAACCTACCAAACCTCGAAGTATTAAATATAAGAAATACACCAGCAGAGATTCCTCCAGCACTAGAAGAAAAATGGCAAAATGGAGATATAGTTATAGTCAAGTAGAATAAATTTTCTTATATTTTTATAGAAATTATGATGGATATAGACATAGAAATATATTTGAAACGTTTACGAACTTTTTTTGAAACACAAAAAGGGGAAGTAGAACGTTTTTTAAGTACACCAGGTGTAGACTTAGATTTACTAATGGACCAAATAGAATTAATAGCTACAGAAAACTATAAAGAGTCAGCGGACCCTACTCTTACTAAAAACCAAATTCTTATTGCAGTTAATATCACTCAGACCAAAAAACTTAAAGAAAATATATCAGACGAAGTAGAGACAGATAGTTTACCTATACAAAATATTATGGGATTTGACATATATCTTAACTAAAAAGTACCCCCAACAATTTCACTAAAATATAATTGAGAGGTAGCTGATATGGCTCCCACCACTGTGAGTTTTTCATTTGGGTAAGTAGATGTCCCTACACCCATTCTTAGAGCTCTTACACTACCAGTAAAGGTCGTACCAGTCGTACAAGGATTTATAATATCCCTAGATACGGTACACGCACTAACACTTCCTGTTGAACCTGTGATACATGCTCTAGCTTGAGCACAAAAGTCACCAAAAGGAGAAACCTCAATTCCACAATCAGCAGCAAACTGTAAACCTTCTTGTTGCCAAGCTAAAATTCTAGCAGAATCTACTTTCCCTAATTGATAATTCCAACACGGGTCACCTGGTTTACAAAATCCCATATTAGTTTCTTAATAATTTTCCTTCTACCCAATTTTGGTAGTTAGGGCCTAGACTATAAACAAATTGTCTACCTTGTCTTTCCATCTTTACAATCCCAGCATCTTTAATAGCTGCAAAGAACATATTATTATGAGCTCTAGGTCTTGAATAACCTAGAACATCTTCATAAAATTGATTTGATGTTCTTCTAGGATTTTCTTTTAAGTAATCTACGAATTTCTGAGTCATAGTCCCTTGTCGTGGGGGATACTTAAATGCGTATGTAGAGACGTAACTTTGAGGATTCCAAGTTATAAATTCCTGTCCAGAAGCCTCCTGAAATCTATTTTGGTCGAGTGTACCTTTGACTAGAGGTAAATAAAATTGGTTCAGAAAAATTTTAGCTCCCCAATCCTTATGCCTATATCCACCGGGTTCTTCACTTAAGTAATGTTCTGGTTTAAGTCCTGCATTTTCTAAAGAATCGGACTGAAAAACAACATCATAATCTAAAACCTCATCATCTGCACTCCTAATTGGTAGTACAAGCTCGCCATCCCATAATGGTGTTGCGTATATTGCCAAATCGGTATTTTGAATATTAGTCCACATCCAAGTTCCATCCCTTTGGTCTATATTTAACTGATATACCCCACTCTTAGTATTCATTTTACCTAATTTAGGGTTTTTATAAATAACCTCTCTTAATTCTTTACTAAACTGTTCTAGTGATTTTAATCCTGGTTTAGGTGGTTCATACTGTTCATGAGCATTAACAAATGCACTCACTAATCCTTCTGGTAACATTGAGTAGATGGCATCTTCTGTTTGGTCACTTAATTTATTGTCTGCTCTATCGTACCACTCTTCTGAACCATCACTAAACTTTTTATATAATGCAATTTTATAGAAATCACCAAGGTCCTTACTTTTATCTATTATATAAAATAAGTTTCCGTCTTTTGAATAATCCTGAAAG
>Ga0098060_1000036_pt1 | contig 69881 bp, 68 predicted proteins | sample 21_taG_FD_77063 | JGI IMG/M metagenome (GOLD analysis project Ga0098060, IMG submission 77063) | Marine viral communities from the Subarctic Pacific Ocean - 21_ETSP_OMZ_AT15319 metaG | ecosystem: Environmental > Aquatic > Marine > Oceanic | place: Pacific Ocean | collected 2015-01-19 | reverse complement strand
TAAAAGAATCGACGTTATCATATTCTATATCAAATAATGAACTAGCACTTGCACCCATGTAAGACGTTAATGGAGCAAAAGGATTGGCAAGTCTCGCATTTAATTCTTTATTAGTAGCGTAAGGAAAACCAGGAGCTAAAGGTTCACCCTCATACATAAAACTACCAACTTTAGTATTTGGGTCCACTTTCAACATCCCGAACGGGTCTATTGTTTTAACGTCCACTTTTATTTGGTTTACATTCGCACCAGCAACTCCATCATTGGACGGAATTACAAAACCTAAATCACAATTTGTAAATCTTATAAATTCTTCAAACAGGATATCTTTTACTCCATCTCTAAATTCGGTAGTTACTTTATTTACAACTTTTTTCTTTGCTCTTTTTACCGCATCTTGTCCTCCAGTGAGTTGAATTAAATCTAAAAAATATTCTAACATATTATTAGATTTCTTATTAATAGAATCATAGGACCCCATCATGTTTTGTAATTCTATTTGTTCCTTACTAGAATCAATAGCTTTACCCACATTCCCGAGAGTCTCTATTCTTTGAAATATTTTCTTTTTGCCTTCTTGTGAATCTTCAGCCATTATATTTCATATTGATTGGTGGTAGAGTCTCCATCTCCTTTTTCTTGGAGTAATGCGTTTAACGCTTCTTTATCGTCAAGACTTAATGATGCGGAACCTTCATTAGTTGTAAAACTCTTACTTAATAAAGTACTTTGTAATTTAGATAATTGGATTTTCTTTTCTATAGCAGAATCAATTATTTTTTGTTGTTCTTTTATGACAGGACCTAACAATTGTAGGTCATCAGGACCTTGCATAAAAGTTAACATTTTATTTTGTATTCTTATAGCTGTGTTCCTCTGTTCTACAGATTCATTATAAATCTCCTGCATTAATGCAAGAACACTTTCTTTCTCGAATGTTATTTGTTTTTTCTTTGGTCTAGGCATGATAAAAAAGTTTTATATTGTTTATTGCCATAAATACCTTGAGACAGATTTAATTACGCATTTTACCTGCCAGTACTGAATATATGTTTCTATACTTTTTTAAAGCCGCTCTAATTTCTTTCGTGGTTAGGTTGGTCATCTCTCTAAGTGAAAGTAGTACAAGGTTTTTATTAAATTTATTACTTTTACCGTGTACAAAAACTTGTTCATAATTACTAAAAATATCTATTAAAGCAAACCCCACCTTTGTTTCATTTTCATTTAGTGGTGTAATCAACATAAAAGACTCTATTTCGTCTATTAATTTTTTAATTATTTCAGTTGTTGCAACGGATTCTTCATGGTCCACATAAGCGTATTTTTCATCATTCTCCATACTACTAGAAATGTCTTCATATGAAATAGACCTATTCTGTTCTTTCTGGTCCTTTATAATTTGACCCATCAGATAATTTTTACATATGGTACCAAAGTAAGAATAAGCTTTTTTTCCTTTAGCCGGTTTAAACTTATCCGCTTTAGTGATAAGGAACGATAGTGTATCCGCATGAATATCCTCAAAAACTAAACCTTTTCTATATAATTTATATCTTCGTATAATACTCTCAATCATTTTATTTAGAGGAAGATATAAAAATTTTCTATATACTTCATTCCTCTCAGTAAAAGTAGTAGCGGTCAAAAACATTCTGACCGCTGCTTCTTGAGGTTCTCCGAAATACATCTTTTGTTTTGGTTTTCTAGGCACGATATCCTAATTTACACTTTCTTCATACTTTATATTTCTATCATCTTTAAAGAAATATTCTTTTTTAGCTGTATCAATCCAGAATTTAGCTTCATCAGAACCAATCTGAACTCTTTCGTTATTTTTGTATTCCCAGAATAACGAACCAGCTCTCATATTTGTATGTTTATACCCTACTTTAGGTACGGTCATTATTTTCACATCATTATAAGTAGCTCTTAACAATAACTCATAAACGAATGTTAATTTTATACCAGGTTTTAATCCTCCGATATTAATGAAATCTTCTTTTCTAAATAAAGCTCCACTCGTTTGGAAGTTTTGGTAGTTTAATAAAGCTCCGTTATCTAAATAACCTAACTTCTCAGTGAAGTTCATAGCCCAACACGCTTCATTAGTGAAATTAATGAAGTTACCTTCAATATCCACATCTAATACTAGAGGAAGTAATACACCAACCTCACTATAGGCTTCCATATATTCTTTAGCGTTTTTAAACCAAATATTAGAATATTCGTCATCAAATTCTAGAATAGAGAACCATTCTGTCTCCACCTTTTCAACTGCAAAGTTTACTTGACTACAAAAGTCAGTATCTCCAGTATTCTTAATGATTGTGGTATCTAATTCACCAAAATCATAATTATCTAACCATTGACCAACACCTGGACATTCACAATGAACAATCATCACTTTATCTGGTTTTGTTGTTTGGGTATTTAAACTCTTTATTGCGGTATCAAACAAATTGGAAAAATTAGCTTGAGCGATGTCATTAATTGGAATTATAACTGTAATATCTTTCATTTTTATATTTATTTTGTTTCTTCTACTGGTTGTAGTTTATTCAGTTGTGTTTCTAACTGTGTTAATTTTTGATTTTGATAGGTTTCAAAAGTTTCTAAAACCTTTCTTTTTTGATTTTCCATATTATATGGTTTAACCGTTTCTGCCATTTTCTCATACAGTTCAGTTGGTATAGCATCCTCCAACCAATTTTTAAGATATGCTGATAAAATGTCAATTATCCCATTAGGGTCAAACGTCCAAAATCCATTATCTTCTGTCAACCAATCAGGTTTCATGTGTGGAATCTTACCAATAACTGGAGTCTTAGACTTCATAGACTCTAATGGAAATGTTCCAAACCCACTAATATCGTCTACCCACACACTAACACACGATTCACTTAAAGCTTTAGCAAATTCATTTTTAGATAAACCTCTCATATCTCTAAATGTAATCCATTTAAATTGTGGAAACTTAACATAAAAAGATTTAACTATTTTCATTGTTTCTCTAGGTTCTCTAGTGTGAATAGTTACTACAGGCATTTTTGGTTTGTCACTAGGAGTGAAAAATTCTGGTATTCCTAGTTTTATTTGGTGTGTCTCTAAATTAGGGAAGATACCGTTTAAGTATTGGGTAGTTGCTTCACCAGTAGTTATTACATTACTTACATTCATCATACCCCATGTAAATCCAGGAGGTAACATTTCAAAAACGTAATCATATGACTGACAGAACACTATTCTACTACATGGCATTTCTTTTGTTTGGTCTAAAACGTGACCGAAAACTTCTGGGATAATTAAAAAATCTGCAGGACCTACTGATAGTTCCTGTGATTCGATAGACGCGTGTGGTAATGAAGGATATTCTTCACCTAACCATTCACCCACTCCATGGTAGTCATTTTTTTCATGTAATATATAAGCGTTATACCCGTTTTCTGTTAAAATTTTAACAAATTCATAGGTTGTAGCTACAGATGCTCTCTGTACTCCTTTGGTATCTTGTACCAAAAAATAAAATTTGTTCTCTTTAGCTTTTAAAGAGGTCAAAGCTTTTTCTAATTGTTCTTTTGGATTTTGTTCTTTTGGATTTTCCATTAATTTTTAATTTCTTTTATTATGTTATAGTTTATTAGGGTGTTAAGTGTTAATTTAAAAGGAATTGTAGAATTACGTAAAGCTCTAATACCTAAACTATCATCTACTATTTCATTATCATTTAATACAACATCTAACATGAGTCTTAGTATTTCATATTTGGGTGCATTTATATGGAATTGTCCATCTTCTTCTTCGTCCTTTGAGGACTCCGTTGTAACTAGATTTACAAATTCGTCTACATCCACATACATTGGTACTCCTACAATATCTAATTGTAAGTTACTTAAATCATTCTGTAATTTCTTCCTTCTCATTCTTAAATATGTTTAAATCAAATATTTGTTCCAATTCACTTATTGTAAAGTCTGAATCAATTTCTTTGTTAAATTTATTCTCTATTTTTATAGTTTCTTTTTTTTCCGGTTTATTTAATAAGAGTCTGGCATCATTCGTTATCAACATATCTACTTCTTCCCAGACATTATCATAAAATGAATTTAAACCAAAAAATTTAATATTGTCTATTAAACAACCATATTTTGCTAAGAAGAATAACGTCGCTGATTTTGACTTTTCGATTTCCTCCGAAACTATAATAATTTCATGTTCATCTCTAAAATCTTTATAAAAACCATTAAGAGTATTAAATATATTATCCTTTAAAGCGAGACCATTACCAAATATCTCCATAGGGCATTCAACGTACATCCACTCTAACAATTCTTCCTCAGTTTCAAATTTAAGATAATCTAAAAGATTTAAACTTTCGAATTCTTCTACATCCAACTCAGTTTCATTATATCGATTATACACCGATATCACTTTTTGTAAAGTATCACGTAATACACCATTTACTGTTATTCCAATTCTCATAGTTAAAGTTAAAGTTTTTTTGTTTTTTGTAAAGAATCGAACACTCTTTCTATTTTTGCAATTAAAGGGTTTCTAACTACATCAGATTTATTAAACTGTATACATCCAATTTCGTCGATATGTTGAAAATGGTCCATTAAAAAGGTTAAACCATTACCACCTTTAGAATCTTGTTGTCTTTCATCACCTAAGAATATCATTTTTGAGTCTTTACCTAATCTTGTCATAATAGTTCTTATATTTTCTTGTGATATATTTTGAGCTTCATCAATAATAATAATAGACCTATCTAAATTAATCCCTCTCATATAAGCGATAGGTAATTCTTCTATGGTTTTTAATTCTCTAAGTCTAGAAGTAATAGTTTGTCCCACTAACTTCTCAAAATTGTGTACAAATGAAAACATAAAAGGTTCCATTTTTTCTCTTAAACCACCTTTTAAAAAACCGATTTCTTCGTTTTTTAATGTAGTTACAGATTTTACAATTACAATTTTTTTGTACTTTGTGTATCTTTTTATAAGTTTTAATGCCTCAGCACAAGCTAAAAATGTTTTACCTGACCCTGCTGGACCAGAACAAATAACAACTTCTTTTTCTTTTATAGCGTTTACTAAAGCTTTTTGATTTTCTGTTTTACACTTAACATTTACTGTCATAGTGTCCGAAATCTTTTTTTCTATAGTGTTATTTTGGTAAATCCATTCTTCTACCTCTTGTTTTTCTTCTCTACTTAATTTCTTACTTCTTTTTCCCATATTCTTATTTTCTACAATTTTTATAATTTTTTATAAACCAGTCCACAGTTTCTTTTATTCCTTCTTCTATTGATGTAAATTCAAAATTGGGTAAGTAACTTTTTAATTTTGAATTGTCTGCGGGTTTTCTAAACTGTCCTTCAGGTTTGGTTGTATCAAACACTACCTCACCCTTAAAGTCCATACTCTCGACAATTAGACCAACTAAATCTCTAATTGATATTTCTTGTGATGTTGAAAATATTATTGGTTCGGATTCATTATAATTCTCCAAGGCCCAGTTTGTTAATTTTCCTATATCTTTTGAATAAATAAATTCTCTTAAAGGTTTTCCACTTCCCCACACTTTAAATTCTGTATTATTTTTTTTAGCTAAATAACATTTATGAATTAGTGAAGGAATTACATGACCATTATCTAAATTAAAATTATCGTTTGGTCCATAAATGTTAGTCGGTATAACACTTACAAAATCTACTCCATATTGGTCACGATATACTTCAGTTTGTACATCTAACATCCTTTTAGAATACGCATAACCATAATTAGACCAGTGTGGTGCACCAAGATGAATTTTCTTTTCGGTCAACGGATACTCAATAGAGTCTGGAAATATACAGGTAGATAAAAATGAAACCACTTTTTTTACATTATGTATTCGACAAGCTTCTAATACGTGAGTATTCATTAGTATATTATCAGTAAAAAATTCTCCTTTAGCTTTTATATTTCCACCTACACCACCTACTCTAGCTGCGGCATGAATAACATGGGTTGGTTTGTGAGTGTCAAAAACTTGTAAAACCTCAGACCAATTTCTTAAATCCCCATCCTTAGAGCCTAACTTTATTTCTGCATCTATAGTACAACCAACAAGACCACTTCCACCAGTAATTAATCTTTTCATTTTATTTAGATAGTTTATCTAACCAGTAGTCTACCATCTCATCCATCATAGATTCGAAAGTATAGGTAGGGTTCCAGTTTAAATTATTTTTTATTTTTGTACAATCACCTTTTAAATGTTTTAATTCTTCAGGTCTATAATATTTTTCGTTAGTTGTTACATAGTCCTCCCAGTTCAACTCAACCTTATTGAATACGTGTTCTACAAGGTCTTGTACTGTGTGGGAAATCCCAGTTGAACACACATAGTCATCGGCTTTTGGTTGTTGTAACATTAACCACATAACCTCCACATAATCTTTAGCGTGTCCCCAGTCTCTACTAGCTTCTAAATTACCTAAACTTAATTTGTCTGACAAACCAAGTTTTATTTTAGCAACTTCTTTTGCTACCTTACCAGTTACAAAATTACTTCCTCTTCTAGGGGATTCATGATTAAATAGAATGCCATTAGATATAAACATTCCATAAGAATTTCTATAATTTCTACATAAATTATAAGCGTATACTTTTGCACACCCATATGGAGATACTGGGTCCATTGGAGTTGTTTCTCTTTGGTAACCATCTTCATCTATATTATTACCAAACATTTCAGAACTACTAGCTTGGTACATTTTGGCTTTTGGACAAATAGTTTTTATCGACTCTAGTAGATTTAAGGTTCCTGTCGCGATAGAGTGTGTGGTATATACCGGTTGGTCGAATGATATCCTAACATGTGATTGTGCTGCTAAATTATAAATCTCATCAGGATTTGATTTCTGCAGAACCTTAAGTAATGAAGGCATATCTAACATATCCCCATATTCTAAATTTATTCTTTTAAATACATCATCAGGAATTCTAGATGTTTGATTTTCGGATACTGAATTCCTTTTAAGGATACCCCACACTTCATAACCTTTATCAAGCAATAATTCCGCAAGATATGAACCATCTTGACCATTTATTCCTGTTATTAATGCAACTTTTTTTCTATAGTGTTTTTCACCTACATCTAGTATACCTAAATTTGTTTCTTCCGGTGAAATCTCAACCCAACCGTCTTTCATATTATTCTTTTATTATATTAACTATTTTATTTATTTGTTTCCTAGTAAGTTCTGGATGATTAGGAATATAAAAACCATATCTATCAATCATCGATACATTAGGTAACTCTTTTTTACCAAATCTTTTTACATAAAAAGGTTGAGTGCCCATTGAACCACAAATCATAGGTCTGACCTCTATGTTAGCATCTTGTAACTTTTTAATAATTTTATCTCTATCTTTAGTTATTACGGGGTAAGCAAAATTAGATATAAAACCATTATCTGTAATATAGGGTAAAAAATCTGAGAGTAACTCGTTATAAATTTTAAAGTTTTTATTCCTCTTTTCACATATCTTATCTAATTTGTCTATTTGTCCCATTCCTATAAATGCCTGTAAGTCTGTAGACCTTAAATTAAATCCAGCGTGATAGAAAGTATAGAGAGCGTCGAAATCCGATGTGCCCCAAGAACTTCTTAAATGTTCACTATATTCTTTACTAGAATCTCTATCCCATCCATGACTTCTAATACATTTTAATACTTCATACAATTCTTCATCATTTGTAGATATCAACCCACCTTCTATAGTAGACATGTGATGACCAAAATATGTAGAGAAACTAGACATTAAACCAAAAGTGCCCAGTTTTTTATCCTCAAATGTAGAACCCATACTTTCACAAGTATCTTCTAATAATATTACATCATATTCCTCACATAACTCTACAATTTTTTCCATTTTTGGTACTAACCCTAAAACAGAAACCAACAATAAAACATCTGGATTAGTTTCTTTAAATATTCTTTCTAGGTGGTCTAAATCTACAGATAAGTCTTGTAGGTTTGCATCACATAGGATTGGTGTCATCCCTAACTGTATTACAGGTGCTAAATCAGTTGCCCAAGATGCTGAAGGAACTACTATCTTAGCGTCTCTTTTAATTCGTTCACATTCAATAAGTGCCCACAACATTAGAAGATTTGCTGAGGAACCAGAATTACAAAATATTGTAAAATCAGAACCTAACCACTCTGACCATTTTTTCTCAAAGTCTAAAGTTAAAGGTCCCTTAGTTAATCTAGGATAAGTTTTTAACCACTCAATTAACTTATCAATATCTTTTTCATTTATAGTGTCGTTTACTAATTTTATCATATTTAATTTTCTCTAATATACCAATCTTCTTGCTCTAATTGTCCACCCATTGTGGATAAAAGCTTATATCCATGACTCACTAATAATTCCCTAGAAGGTCCCCTAGTGTTCTTTTCTCTATAGTAATCAGTTTCAAAAGTAATAATATTAAATTTATACTTATCAAAAGGAAGACGTTTAAGACATTCGTAAGTCACCAACGGAGGGTCTAAATCTAGAGATAAGTAATCAATAGTGGTTGGTAAAGAATTGTCCTCGAAAAGTTTTATAAAATCTATTTTTAAAGCATCACCAATTATTATTGGGGTGTTTCTTCGAGAGTTCCATAAATCAATATACTCCTCAGTAGTCATTTTATCACATTCATGTGTATAAGGTGGACCAATATCTAAAGATATTCCTTTCCACTCATAATCTTTCTCTAAGGTTAATGTGTTATTAATAAGTTCTGGATGTCCACCACCAATATCTACAAATGTGCCTTCTTTTTTGTGGTTAGTTTGATTAAGGACAAAAACTTCTTGCCCTAGTTGGGAGATTGGGGACATACTAGTTTATTTTATTATTTTTAAAAGCGGAAAGAGTAGGATAGTCATCTCTTAAGACTTTATAGTTTAGTGTTTCTCTTAGAGGAAACATTTTGGTCGCATTATATTTTTCCATCCACTCTACCTCATCTCTTATTTGACCACCACCTTCAAAAACTACTATAGAACCATCGTCAATAAATTTACCCAGTTTTTCTTTGATATCAATTAATATATCTCCAGTATTAGAGATATCCACATGTAATAAGTCAAAAGGAGTTGGGTTTTCCAACCATTTAAAAAAATCATTTTGTTCTAATTTAACTAAATGTGAACACTTATAAAAGTCTAGATTGTGTTTTACCACTTCTTTAACTCCATTTTTGTATTCATAATCCTCAAAAAGGTCATAAGCTATTACTTCACCAAAACCATTATCATGTACAGCTTGTGCAAGACAAACGGTTGAGTACCCATAGAGGACACCAAAATCTATTATTTTTAATGGTTTGTGTTGAATTACTAAATCGTATAGGTCTCTCCCTATATCATTAACATTGTATGAAGATACAATGTGTTTTGGTTCTAAATATGTTTCTGTTGAATATGGCATAATTTTTATTTTTCACTAAATACTTCTATCATGAGTACGTTTTTATCATTCACCATAAGGTAACTATTATCTTTTAGTTTAAATTTGGTGAATTGTCCTTGTCTAACGGTATATGTATGGACTCCTTCTATAGTTCTTTTTTCTCCATGGACAAAATGAATTATCTTAGTAACCCATTGTCCTTGTTCTTTTATTGATGATTCTAAATCTACAGCCATTACCATCCCTTTTTTATACAGTCAACGATGTATTGTCTATCATCTTCTGTTACCCACCAACCAACAGGTATAGAAATCAAACGAGGTTGGATTTTATCTAAGGTAGGTAATTGAGTTTTAAATTCTCTAACACAGGAGTGTATATCATTTCTTTCATGTACTTGACTAACCATTATTTTACATTCTTTCATATAGTCCATAAAATCACTTTTCCTATCCACTAAAAAAGAATATATCCAAAACGAAGAATCCATTCTTTTATCTCTTTCTAATAATGTAATACCTGAAACATTTTTAAGATTATCGTCATAGAATTTTGCATTGGCTCTATGTTTAGCAAGTACTTCTTCATCCACCTCTTTTAAGTTTGCCAACCCAATAGAAGCATTAACATCATTCATGTGAAATTTAAAACCCCATTCTGGAATATCTGCTTCACATCTAAAATCTTTACTATTAGTTTCTCTATCTATTCCATACCATCTTAATAATTTAGCTCGATTATAGAGTTTTTGATGTGGAATAACTAAACACCCACCATCTACGGTAGTCATATGTTTAATAGCTTGGAAACTAAAAGTACAAATATTACCATGACTACCGATAGGTTGATTCTTAAATTTACTACCAAAGGAGTGAGCACAATCCTCAATAATTGCCGGTTTAAATCCAAAATCTTTTCTTGCTTGTTCTTGTATTTCTTTAAGTTTATCTAAATCTAGAGGATAACCACCCCAGTGAACAACAAAAATTATTTTTGTTTTTGGTGTGATTTTTCTTGCTAAATCATCTAAATCCATATTTAAGGTTTTTTCATCTACATCCACCCATTTAATTTTCATACCATTAGCTAAGATTGGAAAATTAGTAGCGGTACAAGTTAGTGGGGTTGCAAGTACTTCATCACCTTCTTCAATACCAGGCCAATATGATTGAACACCATAACCATATTCCTGTACATCTTTTCTTATTGTGTTAGGTGTTTTTAACATGTGAATAGCTAAGTGTTCTGCAGAAGTTGCAGCATTAGTTGTTACAACATAATCAGTTTTAAACCTTTCTTTTAATTTTTCTTCAAATTCATCTACTACGGGTCCCTGTCCAATATACCCAGAATTTAAAATTTTAGAAGCATCGATTGCAGCTTCTTTTGACATTCTTACTTTAAATAAATTAATTTGTTCTCTTTTCATAAATTTTTACTTTTCTTTTTCCCATTAAAGGGTATTGTTTTTCATTATAATCATACTCTATTTTTTATATGAAATAAAGTTTTTCCTTCGTTTTTTTCAGGTCTATAGGGATTAATCAAGACCTTTGAATTTTTTAATTCTTTTATTCATCGATGGGTAGTCTTCTAGGTTAATATTTACACCATCTATATTTTTACGATTACAGTAGTCGGTCTCCTCATCAATAATATCTTGAGTTATCATAGTATTAGTTATCCCATCTTTTCTTAGTCTGGTTATTAGTAACATATCATCTATAAGAATGGGAGGACCATAGTTCTTTAAAGCCCTATAATAAAACTCAACATCCATTAACCAAATTAAGTTATGGTCAAACAATAAATCCATTTCTTTTTTATACATCACAACCACTGGACTCCCAATAAGATTTATACCATTTAATAACTGTCGTGGGTCATTTAATCTAGGTGGGTGGGGATTAAATGGTGTAGGGTCATTTTCGTTAATGTGTAAACAACCACAAGCTATCCATTTATTCTTATTATTTTTTAATGTGTTAACTAAAATCGTTAGAGACTCTGGTGAACTAAAATAATCATCCTGTAACATAGGTTTTATATAATCTCCCTTAGCTTTTAGTATTGCATTATTAAGATTAGCCTCACAACTACCATGGTTTATTTCATTTAGAAAATATTTTATATTAATCCTATCAGCCCACATATCACAAATTTCTTTAATACTACCATCAACTGAGTGGTCGGATATAATAACCTCATAGTTAGTATATGTTTGAATTTCAATACTTCTAAATAAGTCAATCAACATAGTGAGATTATTATAACTCTCATCATGTTTATCTCCTTTAAGATTATATGTGGGTATACAAATAGAAATCATTAGTAACAGTCTCCATAATAACAACAAAATTTATCATCTCTTTGTATATCTTGTAATACTAGACCAGCTTCAATAAAAGTATGTGTAAAACCTACCTCTCCCTCATCCTCAAACCCACGGTACCATGCCCAAGCATGACTTCCAAAAGCCTCCATATCGTTAATATTTTCTAACATAGCTTCATTAAATGGTTCACCATAATATGATAGTGAACCGTGAGAGTCATTTACTTTATTTAAATGAGATATGTGGGTAGCACCACAACCTCCATGACAATGCATTTTTGGGTGGGGATTATCTCTTAAAGGCGTGTGTCTGTATCCACAGATAAAACCAACCCTTTCATCTTCATTTAATTGTACTATAGATTGGATAAAATAAAAATCTCTAGTTTGTACCACATTATCCTCTGTAAAATACCAATATTCGTAATCTTCTTTGTATTTCTGATAAACGTGATTAAACGAACCAAAACCACCACCAATACCATTATTAAAAGGTCTATTTATTACTTTTATCACTCCGTTTCTAGTTGGGGTACCGTCTATTTCTTCTAAGAATTTTTTAGCAGTTTCATCTTTGGTGATATCACTTACATCGTGATTGATAAGGATTGTATCCATAAACACCCCAGAATCTACCACCCGCTCAAACTCTAATAAATTTTTTACAAAATTAATAGTATTTTCTACCCCAGAATGTTTTGGTATGTGACCACTATGGGTATCACTACGACCATAGACAACATTAGTTCTTCTCTGACCAAAATAGGTACATATAACTTTAACATTAGTTTTAGTGTGGTGATGTTTTAATTTTACATCAATGAAATCTAATATTTCTTTTTTAGTTTTATCATTAATGTTATTAGGTAAATCAAATCTTTTTATAATATAACTTAAAAAATTTATGGGTTTGTATAGTATATTTTTAAATGTGTGGGTCCAAATTATATCTTCCTCACCAATGTATTTTCTACAATAAAGTCGGTGGTAGTTAAGTAAAGGCTCAAGGGAATCAGGATTTAAATTATCTCTTTTAACTAAAGATTCTATCATCTCACTATTTTCTCTGTCGGAAAATATAAATTTAGGGTCCAGATTTAACTGCTGAAACACTCTAATATAAAAAGGTAAGATTAATGAGATTCGTGGGTCCTTTATAGTATAGAAACTTCCTTCTGGTTTATTTTCTAAATCTTTCAGTATGTGAGTTCTTACTATACCATACAATTCCTCTAGTTTTGGGTGGTTGTACCAGTTGTTGGGTAAATCAATCGCATGGTTCCATTCCATACCTACCTTATTTAAAATAGTATTATTAATATGGTCTGTCCACTTACCCTCGAAATATCCCTTTTCATTATACTGGTCTTTTTCTTCTTGATAGTCAGCACCTAAGTAACTTCCCAATATCTTTAAACAACCTGAAAGAACGGACGTACCGCTTCTGTGTTGTCCCATAATTACCAATACCTTTTCTTTCATCTTATAGTCTTTTATTAATTTCTTTTTCTACTCTTTTAGCAAATTTAATATAATTTAAAGAGAGTTTATAATTCTTTTGAATAAACGGTAACATTTCTAAATATTTTTCCTTGGTGAGACTATCTCTTATTTGTTTGTATTCTTTAACACTGTTGAAAAATATAAAACCTCTTTCATCAAAAAAGTCCGCAATATTTTCACAACCCCAAAAAACAGGAATCGTCCCAGTGATTAAACAATCCACTATTTTTTCACTAAAATAGTTTTTAGTTGTCGAGTTCTCTATTATAACAGAGAACATATAATCTTTTAAAGCTGTAATTTTATTATCGATAGGTTTATAGCCTCTCCCAAATAAATCTAATGTTTTATCTGTAGCTATAATAGAGTGACGTAATTTGTGACCTATAGTTATGTTTTTTTGAGAAGCAATAATAGATACAAGTTTATTTTTTTCATGAACCCCGTGGTCTTCATCCTCAATCCAACAAGAACCAAAAGGAAGAAATACACTATTTTCACAAGCATCTAACACTTCTTGTTTCCACGCCAAAATCAAATCAAAGTAATGTTGGTTTTGGATTATAGGTGTGGTTAAGTCTACAATACTTGGTGGTTCTAATTGTAATAATACTTTAAATTCTGCATTAGTATCACGTTCTATAGTATCGGAGGAAATACTAACACTTTTGTTAAAATATAATTCCGGTTCTAAACATCCATATGTTTTTGCTCTTATAGTCTTATCCATGTTTTTGGTGTTAAATTTTCAGTATTATGGTTAATAGCATTCCCAAACCATCTTTTAGGTGCAACAACTAATTTGGTGTTACTGTTATTTAACCAAGCACCCCACCATGAAAAACTAGAATTTGCTATTATATTATTGTCACATTTTGACATTAATAATAAATCTATATAATCCACATTGTTTTCTATATAGTGGAACCTTCTATCTATATTGGTAAAATTGTCTTTACACCACTCTAAATCGTCCGAAAAAACTAAAAATTCACAGTCTTTTGGCATTAATGAAATAGCGTGTTGGTAGTAATCAAAATTACAAACAGGGTGATGGTTGGGTAGGGTTAGATAATTGCCTCTCCTTACATGGATAGCACAAGTTTTAGTTTTTAATAACTCACCATATTTTTCATCAATTAAAGTGAGGTGAGATGAATCAAATGAAAATAAATCTAATATTTTATCTCTATTATGTGTAAAATATTCTTCGCTTTGATAGTATCCGTTTATTTTTAAGTTGTTTTTATAGGAAATAGGAGAGTAGTGAAAGTGGGGTTCCTCATACTCATGGTCTACCCTCACCTCTCCAAAAGGCACCTTAGAAAGTATATTATCCATATAAGTACTAATGTGATTATGTACAATAACACTTTTTTCTGGGTCATACATTATTGTATCTTTATTGTCACTCGCTAAAGAATATGCTGTTGCTATTTGAAATAGGTAATTTCCTAAACCACCTATTAGGTTAGATGTTACCATTTTAGATTAGTATTAAAAAGTTTAGGTGTTGGTTGTGGATTATTTAATAAGTTAAAAAAATCAAAATCTCTAGCATATATTTTCTTAATTCTTTCTATTATTTTTTCATCTAAATAATTCTCAGTTCTTTTTTTATCTTCTTCACTACTTTTTTGGTGTACTCTTATTTGTACCATACCATCATGTTTTAAAAAATAATCTGGATTTTCTGTAGTACGTAAACCTAAGATATTAATAAACTGGTCATCCAGATTATCGAAATCTAAAATATGAGTGAAAGGTAATAATTCTTCATTATCATCAGTCATATAAAACATTTGTTCTTCTACGTGTGAATCAAAAAACTCCTCTTCAACATCATCTAAAAAAGTTAAGAACCTTTCTCTACCTTCAGGCATTTCCCAAAAAGACGCTTTTCTTATTCCTTCACCTTCTATTGGGTGTCCTCCTCGTTTTACTACTTCATTATAAGCGGACACTAACCTATCTAATGGGTTTCTAAAAATAGTAATTAAGTCTAATTTTTTTATGTCACCATTCTCTGGTTGTAGGTAATTATCTACATTATCTAAACTAAAAACTCTTCTCATAGTGGTGGAAGCGGTTTTAGGTACACCAATATAACAACAGGTGTTCTCATTGTACCAACAGGTACCTTTATCGTGATTATATGCCATTATTTATTTTCTTTTTCTAATACGTTATTAAAAAACTTTACCATCCACCAGTAGTCAGCGTGATGTTTTTCTATATCACTGTAACTTTCTTGTTGTATACACAACAAAGGATTCATGATAAAAGTTTTTCCTCTAGGAACAACAGCTCTACATAGAAAAACATCTATTATTCCGTGTTTTGGTGCTTCATTTAAAATAAAATCGAATAGTCTAGAGGGTACTGCATAAGCATGGGTAGTATAAGCCCAGTTCGTAAGAACTAAATTATCTGTAGCTCTTTGTAGTCTACCCACATTAGGGTCAACCGTAGCACCAAAATAAAACAAATCCCAATCCACAGTATCCAAATCTTTTAAAGCCAAATGTATCTTATCAACATGTTCATCTAAGACTAATAAATCATCTTCAAATATTAAAACATTATCTAGTCCTAATTCTTTAGCTTCTCTAATAATTCCTAAATGACTATCCCTACAACCAATAGCACCATTTTCATGTTTAACAGCTGAAAATCTAGTAACATCTTCTATTCCTAATTTATCAAATTCTTTTTTAGCCTGTTCCCACCTATCTTTCCTTTCATCAAGGTTTACACAATATATTTTATCGAAATACTCATCGATTACTCCCATGAATTAAATAGTTTTTCTTCTTTTACTATATCGTAAAATTTATCTGGTGCACCACCCATCAACGCCTGTTTTGGATATTCCCAGGAATTATAATAATTAACCAACCTATCGATATTTTTAAAATTAGGTGAGGCAGATGAATTAGTTAGTTTAGTTCTTATATCTTTCCTAACATAACTCATATGGTGCATCTCAATATCTTCTCTTTTGAATACTTTACACTTACCAAACTCCATTCTTCTAGTTGGGTCTACTAAAACCGGGAAAGGACAATTTAGTTCATATCTTCTACCAGGTTTAATTTTAAAAAGTAGAGACACGTAATAATCTTCTTTTGGTTCAAGTCTATATATTGGTTCTTTATAATATGTTGTCATTTGACACGCACTGGAGTCATATCCACCTTCTTTCAAAATGTTTTTCATGTTTATGAATTGTATTGTAGTGTAAAATTCGTCTGAATCCATAGCCATATGGTGGGTACAGTTATGACGTTCCGATAAGAATAATCCTATATTTCTTTTAGTTATTTCATTAAAATGACCACCAGCTTTTAGATTGGGTTTGTAAAGATATAATTCATCAATTAACCCTTCCTCCTTTAAAGACTCCAGGTGTGACACTAAATCCTCACTACAAGGATTTCCAAAATTAGATATAGTTTGGTATACTACACTTATGTATTCTACATTATCCCGAATACTTTTAATAGAACTTTCTAAAAGTTCCTCACCATCAAACAGATTATAAGATATTCCTACTTTCATATTAATTTAATATTTGTATTACATTATTTAGTTTGGGGTTATTTCTAATATACCCCACTAGTTGTTGCCAGTCTTGTGGATTTAATTGTCCATCAGTTTTTCGTGTTATACTTTCATAGTGATAAGCTACAGCATTCCCTGCAAAACAATTAATTCTTCCGTTAACCACACATGCTAGATTTAATTCTACATCTTCTAGACATTCCATATATCGTTCATTAAACATTCCCATCTCTTTAAAGACCGATTTACTCATTAAAACAAAAGCTGCGGTGTTTCCGATAGTTCCGGTTACGTTTTCGAATGGGTAGGTGTATGGAGAACGATGACCATGGTGTGTTAACCCTAGATTTACATTTTCACCATCTCTTCTACCAAATAAAAACATTCCAGCATGTTGTAGGGTGTTGTCTTCAAAGTGTAATCTTGCACCTACAGTACCACAACGTTTTTTATTTTTACTCCATAAGTTTACCATTTCACTTATAGCATCATTTATTAACTCGATATCATTATTAGAAAACAATAAAAGTTCACTATCCTCACTTACATGATTATTAACAACATCATTATTTATTTCTGCAAAATGATAGTAATCATATTCTAATATTTTTATAAAGTCTTGGGTGTATCTACCCTTTATCTCTTTAAGATTCTCTTCACTACTTCCAGTATCGGCTATAAAAATTTCAATATTCTTGTAAGTACTTTTTTCTAATATAGAATCCACACATCTAAATAACATGTCGATATTATCAATGGTAGGAATTATTATACTTACTTTAGGTGGGTTTTTTATTTTTAAAGTTTTATCTCTGTAAATTATACTAGGTTTGATATTATATGGGAGACAAGGTTCTTTTGTATTAGGGATAAAACTGTATTTTTCTACAAACTTTACTCTATTACTTTCCCATTCATCATTAGTCATACCTATCGATTTGTGGGTTAGTTTAACATCAAAAATTATTCCACACTTTACACCACTTAAATGATTTCCAAAACTAAAATCTACATCATAGAAATGGAAACCTTCGACACCTTCGTCAAAATTATTATTGATTCTTTTTTTATGACATGAAAAAAACACACCATCTAAACAACACACCTCTAATATTTTACCTGGAAAAGTGTTACTGTAACTATTAGTCCAAGTCTTACCTTCGTGTGAATGACTAACCCTACCAATCATTTTAGAATTATCTTCCCACCATCTTCCAGTAGATGCCATATGAGTGGTACCAGCTACACCTAAAATTCCAAAATCTGAATTAGTGTATTGTTTTATCAATTTTTTACCCCAGTTATTTTTACCTAATATTACGTCGTCATGTGTAAATACAATTATATCGTTAGTAGCCTCATTAAGAGCTTTATTATAAACTTCGGTTAAAGACATAGTTCCTTTATTTTCATAAGCTAGAACCTCAACATCTTTAACTCCACAACTATCTTTTAGGTGTGAAATAAATGTCTCATCTATTTCTTTTGTACTAAATGTTATTGTTAATCCCATTTTTATCTATGTGCCATTGTATTGTATCATTTATACCCGTTTCTATCCGAGTTTTAGGTTTCCAACGTAACCTAAGAGTACTTTTATCGTAATTAACAGAATGTCTCAAATCGTGACCGCCCATATCAGAGAGATGGTCAATAAGTCTATGATTTGCGTCCTCTCCATCTAAAATGGTAGTTACACTTCTACTAATCTGATTAATTAATTCTACGTTATTAAATTCATTAAGGGTACCACCCCCTACATTATAATTTTCACCTGACACCCCTTTATGGTAAGCCAAATCCAACATATCCACAACATCATCAATAAAAACCCAATCTCTAACATTTTCACCCGTTCCAAAAACAGGTATAGGTTTTTTATTAAGTAGAGAATCAATGATGACATAGACAAAATCTTCTGAATCTTGACCGGGACCATAGGTGTTAGAAATGTTTGCGATTAGTGTATCTAACCCATATTTTTCATGGTAAGCTGTAATTAGATGGTCTGCACTTGCTTTAGATGCTGCATAGGGTGTTGATGGGTTGTAACAATTAGTTTCGTAGAGGTGTGTTCGTTTATCCATATCTAAACTTCCATATACCTCAGTATTAGAAGTGTAGAGTAGTCTACTTTTTTGTTTTACACAATTATTCAGTATTATAGTTGTTCCTAGAATGTTAGTTTTAATAAATTCAGTTTCCTTATACTCCTCATTTAATTTAGGTTTTCTAGAAGCTAAATGAAAAACTCCATCAAAATCATATAATTCGAATAATTTATCCATCATTCTTTGTTCACATATATCATATGAATAAATTTTTATATCATCTTTTATATCCTCTAATCTACTTAAGTCATTATTCTTATCCACAACCACCAAACTATATTCTGGATATTTGGCGTGTAATCTTTTTGTTAAAGAGGACCCAATAAACCCTAGTCCACCTGTTATTAATATATTCTTCATTATTTCTTACCTGTACTTCCAAAACCATTATCAGCACGTTCTGAATCCGAAACCTCATTAACTTTAATAAAGTCGGACCAGTATTGTGATAATATTCCGTTTATTACTCCTTGTGCAATTCTATCACCGTCATTGATAATAAAATCTTCATCACTAAGGTTAATTAAAATTATTTTAATTTCCCCCCTATATCCTCTATCCACAGTACCTGGAGTATTAAGTACTGTTATACCATGTTTATAAGCTAAACCACTTCTAGGTCTTACTTGTAATTCATAGTGTTCAGGTAATTCAAAGTATAAACCTGTGGGAACCGCAAGTCTTGCCATTGGTTTTAACGTTAGTCTATCCCCAGGTATGTTAGCTCTTAAATCAAATCCACTATCATCTTTATGTTGGAACACAGGGTCTGGGTGGTTACTTTTATTTATAAACTTCACCGGTATTTTCTGTGGTTCAGGATTTAAGTCTTCCATTTGTAAATTATTTAAATCTTTTAAAAGATTCGCGTCATTTTGTATGTCCATCATTTCATTCATTAAATCCTTAGGGTTTGCTTTTGCCATGGTTTGTAAGGTTTTTATTTTACCCATTAATCCGTCTATCATATTATTTTATTTTTTGTACAAATTTTATTAAAGATAGAACATCTTCTTCACAATAGTTCTTAATCTTTTCTAGTTTTTCTTTCATATTTAAGTTATCACCATAATAGAAAGAGTGGAGGTTTGCTCCATTTACTTCATTATCTTTAGGGTTGGGAATTCCTAAGGAGGCACACACCAACTCCAAGGAGGATAATCCCCTATAAGAATTAAAATTCCAGACCTCTTTAGTGTCTAACACTCTAGACTCCCAAGGTTTGATTTTATAGTTAGGTACTATATCAGGTACTCCAATACCATTTATAGTCATCCTTTTTCCAATATATGGTAAATCAAAGTTTTTTACATTGTGACCACAAATAAGAAATCCTAACTTATCCACCCTATTTAAAAGGTTGGAGCAGTTAGTTAAAATTTCTTTTTCTTCACCAGTAAAACTATCTAACTTAGTTTCTCCATTCTCCAAAACAAAACCAACAGAAACACAAACAATTTTTCCAAATTCTGCTAGAAGACCAGCACGTTTACTAAACATCTCATTACTTGTTAAATTAGAATCCTCAGGATAATGTCTTTTAAAATATTCATAACCACTATCCTCCCAAACAGTATAAAGTTGTGGGGACTGGTGATTTAAATCATCTAAATCGTCATAAAGACCTACGGTTTCTATATCTAGAAATAATAATTTGTTTATGTTGTCAATCATTGTTTATAATAATTTGGTGTTAGTTCTGGGTGTAAGATATCTTCGTAAGGTGCTTTAACGACCGATATAATTTCTGAATCTCTAGTGTCTTCAGAAAGGTAATGTGCAAGTCTTTTATTTGCTTCAAACACAGATTCCGACTCCACAATATATTTAAATTTTTTAACTTTTGGGACACCGTTATTATCGATGACTCCAGTTTCAAATGCTACGATTGCTTGATAGTACATATTTTTATCCTTTAAAATTTTCTGATTTATGTGCTCCATCACACATTGGTTGGGCTTTACTCTTGCCACATCTACACAATGCATAATTTTCACTAACTACTACTTTTTCCCCACCTTTTGTTACTGTGGTTTCTCCTTTGACCAAAATTGGTCCATTTTCCATAATGTTAATTTCTACTGCCATTTTTTTTTTTAATTTTTAATCTAATAAGACCATATAGGCCTTGTTGTTATTTGTTCTAAACCAATCTAAACCCTTACGTAGGTCCTCAATAATTTTAGAATTATCTCCCATACCCATTTCAAGAACTATCTGTGCACCCATAATAAAATCATACATGGATAATTCTTCCGCTGTCAAGGTATATTTTTCACCAGAAAATCGGTTACTTACTTCATCTCCTTCTTCATACAACTCTCCATCAAACCAATCAGGTAATTTACTCATCTTACATATATTCGTTAACTGCTTCGTAAATTAGTTCTTGTTCTTCTTCATTAAAGTTGTCTTCCCCTTCTATGAATGTTGCGTCACCACCATGTTCATCACTATATTCCTCCACGATAAATTTATTTTCACCATAAGAACCATAAGCTTCAAACTTAAAAGCGAACCAAGTTTCATAATTATTTTCAATGTATACTTTATCATTACCAGCCTCCTCAATAGAATCTACGTAAGTCATTTCATCTAATTGTTCAAAAATAACATCTTTATCTTCATCAGTGAAATTTTCTTCACCTTCCATATAAACAAGTTCTCTATCATCATTCATGTCTTGCATACTTGCTTTAAAATCTTTTCCTTTATATTTTCCAATATAAGTGTGTTTGCCCTCTTCGTGGGTCTTTACTTTGTCGTTAATTACTACTTCTGCCATTTTTTTTAATTTTTAATTTTATTTATTTTTTTGTCTAACTAATTCTTTATAAATTTCAGCTCTTTTAGCTGTAACATTTTTAATGTGGTAAGGTTGTACATCTTGATATAGATTTTCACCTAATTGTTCTCTTAAATCCGGGTTGTTAATTAATAATTTAGTGTATTTACCCCATAATTTATGATTTTTAGTTTTTTCCACCAATAAGGCATTTCCTCTATCATTTATGGTCCCACCTCTTTCCATCGCATTTATACAATCTATTTGATAAGGTCCAAAATCTTGAGCAATTAATGCTTTTTTATGGAAACCAGCTTCGATAACCTTTAATTGTGATTTTACTCTATTAAACGTATGATGTTTCAAGGGAGCCAAACTGATATCAAATCGATTATAATTTTCTGCGTAGGTAGTTATAGGACGAGTCCATACTCTCCTATAATTTAATTCATTAAAATCATCTGTGTATTCGTCTCTTTTAAATTCCATTAAATACTTTTTATATTTTTCACCTACAGTTCTATAATTGTCAGTAAAAATCTGTTCGTATTTATACCATACAGATTCGGTAGGGGTGATAGGTCTTTGAGTTTGTTCTCCAGTATCTTGGTTAATCATGGTTACACTTCCTCTAGTATCAAAACCACATAACACAAATTGAGATTTAGAAGCTGATGTTCCTAATTTACCGATTATTCCATTTAATATTTCTAAATCCGCCATGTGTGAAGAACCACCCAACCAACCAACACGAACCTTATCTGATTTTTCATAATTAGGCATGAATTGTTTTTCACTTGGGTCAACCGCATTTGGTAATACAAATACTTTTTCACAATGTGGTTTAATTTCTCCCGCAAATATTGGAGTTGTAGTGGTTACGTGACCAGCAGCTTGAAGATTTTTTAATATCATTTTATCCATATTATTTTGTTTAATCAACATAAAGGCCGGATGTTCTCTATTAGGTAACCAATAATCATCTAAATCCATTATATCTACAATTCCTAATTTTTTAATTAAAGGAAGAGAAGATAATGACCTATTATAATCTGGAGATAAACTTCTGTGGTAATGTATGATTTGGTATTTTTTAAGAAAGTTTTCATCTTCTAATTTTGGTTCGTAGTCGATGTCTACCCAAAAATCATCTGGGTACATTTTTTGAAGATACAAGTGTGGGTCAACTGACCGGAATTTTGAAACCCCAGTTCTATCACTTGGGATTACGAGTACATTAATTTTTGACATAATAAATTTTATTTAAGTAAATGGTACCTAAAAATCGTTACTATGTCAACCTTTAACTTTTTAATGTTTTAACTTTTGAAATTTTTCCTGTGAATATTTTATTACCTACTCTAAAATGTATATTTTCTTTTGCATTCTTAGTTTCAAGTAATACTTTATTAATTTTTGTTTCTATTAATTCATCTAGACTTTCCGATATTAAAGCTTTGATTTCACTCTTTAAATCATTAGAATCTAAATTTCTTGTTGGGGAAGGTATTGGTGAGTTTTGAGGTATGGTCGGTCTAGACTCTCTGAGTGGTTGTTGTTGGGGTGTTTGTATTGTTGAATTTGCTGTATTTCTCATACCTTGAACTGAAAATTGTTCACTATTCATTTTTTCTGCTACCTTATTTATAAAGTCCGAATTTAAATCTGCTCCAGTTTGAATATCTGGTATTGGGTGAGTTATCATGGCCTCTTTAATCGCTGCAGGAAGATTAGATTTTCTAATAGATTCTTCTGTAATATTAGCGTGTGGTTTCATGTTAGGTGGGGCTGGTTGACGTTGAGCCATATTCATAGGTTGGTGTTGTGGTGTATTTTGTGGAAAAGGTACTGGTGCACTAACTGCTTCTTGAACAGGTATACTATGTTGTGATACTGTTCTACTATTAGGGTCTACACCTTTTTGTAATTTTTCATGATTCATGAATTGTTTTGCTGCTAATAAAGATGTCTCTAAAGAGGTTAAATCTGCCATTTTTTATACTGTTTGTGGTGCGGTTTTAAAATCTGCTATTACAAAACACGCATTATTTCTTAAAGTCTTATCACCGGTAGGATTAAAGTTAGGTCTAGGTTCCTCAAAAGTATCTAACGTAGGATTCCACGCTGTTATTCTGTCTGCTCTAAACAATCTCCATCCAGGCATTGTTCTAGGTCGGTCAGTCGCTCCATCTCGTTGCCAAGCTCTCACAACTAAATTACCAGGACCTACCTTCGTTCTACTCATTCCATCACACACTGGTTCAATAGTTCTCCAACCAGGGTTCAATGTAGTATCACCTGCATAATATATTGACACAACATTTCTACCTTTAATGGCTTTTTCAATATCCACACGGTTCGTTGCTTCTAATATAAGACCTTTTAATGAGTTGTAAAGCTTCATCTTTCTATATTAGTTAAGGTGTTAATTCGATAGTACTACTACTGCTTGTAGCTTCATTAGATGCAATATTAGAGTAATATTCATTCTTAGAATTATAAAGATTACCTTTTATTAAATCTTTTCTAAGTTTTTGGTCGGTTTGTGTACCAGCATCACCATGTACTCCTAAAAAAGAAGCTGTTCCTCTACCTTTATTATCCCCATCAGAATTAGCGTTTGGATGATTTACATCATAACCATCATTTTCTTTTACTGGGTTATATTCGTTACGAGCAAAAGCTTTTTTTCTTTCTGCTTCCGCCAGTTCACTCATTTGTTGTGCTGCACTTGGTTCGTTAGTTGCCATAATAATTTAATTTAATTTAAGTTTATTAATTTTTTTATTCTTTTTATTTCTTCTTTTAGTTCACCTACTTTAGGAGGTCCGGGGACATTAACTTGTGTTGGGTTCCCAAAGCCATCTTTAGTATGTTCATCTTTATAAATATTTTCTAAACCACTTCTTGACTTAGCTTTTTTACTAGAATTCTCACCATCCCTAACTTTGTCCTCTAAAATAGAAAAAAACTTTTCTCCTAAGTCTCCACCAGTTAACTTATAAGACCAACTTTCTTTATCTGCATTTCTAAAAAAATTATTTATTTTTTTTAATAAAGCAAGACTAATAATTGGATTTTTTATAATATTAGTAGCTCGTTCATAACCTTCGGTGGTTCTAGGACCATCAAACGCATCTAGAGCTAATTTAATTTTTTCAATTACCTTATCAGATACTTTAAATGTTTTACCATTGAGAGCTTTATCCGGCATTATTGAGTAGGTTTTTTATAACTTCATCGACACTAAGGTCAGATGTTGAATTAATTGATTTTACTAGACTTTTAAATTTTCTTTTAATAATAGGGTCTATTTCTCCCTCATCATGTAATTCTTGCTCTTTATCACCTACACTAGCATCACTATCTTTATTAGTTAATAATTTCTCTACTATTTTTTTAATTTTTTCTTTTTCGGTAATTCTCATTTTATTACCTTCTAATTGTTTTTTAGTTCCTTTAACAATTTTCCCTTTTTCTTCTGCTTTTTCCACTGCTTTAGATAGGGAAAGTCCATAACCTTCTTCTTCATCTGTATACATGTCTATGGTTTCATCACCATTCATAGTGTCGGTTTCGGTATTATCACCTAACCCTGCTCCCATATATCCTTCTGCCCAAAATCTCTTATAATAAAAATTACGGGACTTCATATGAGAAGCTTTTTCTACATCATCACTTGTACTTCTACTAACTTTAGTAGCTTTAGTAAAGTTATTAGGAACTTTGGAACTTAATATTGAACCGTCATAATCCACCAATTCATCTAATTCTTCATCTTCCCCAACTTCCTCTATTTGGGGATTTTCTGCTAACCAGTCATCATGAGATGAGTCAGGGTGTATTTCGTTACAATCATGTTTTGTTTCTTCATTAATCATAATAGTTGTTTTACTATAAATATTAACTAATTCAAGAAGTATTTATGTATAATGGGACCACAAAATTTAAATAACTATTTTTTCAATAAATTAGATGCACATATTAATTATAGCTCTTACTATGATTTCTTTTTAGCGTCTGATGAAAAAGACTATAATATGGAGGTTATATACTCTAAATCCCCTATAGGAGTTCTGGGGAATGAAAGTTCAGTAAAAACAGGCACTCCATTTTCTTCTAGTAAATTGGGTGCGTGGTTTGATTTAAATAGAACAGGGTGTACACAAACTTTTAATCTTGCGTGTAATAAATATTATTCCGCAAACACATTATTAAGTTTATCTTACTGGGATAAAGCTAGACCTAATGAACATGATGCTCTATGTAGATGTATAAAATGTGAAACGAGAGACTACAGTGGATATACTAAATTTGTGGAATCCGTATGTGGAATCGGTTTAACTGGGACAGATAACGGACTGGTCAGGTATATGAAAGAAGACCCATCAATATGTGATTTTTGTAACGTATCATTTACTGCCAATACAACTTTCCTAGGAACCGTAACCGGAACCACACTAGGAACCACTAAGTACTTCATCCCAACTAACTGGTCTAATAATATCTTAAATCCACCTAGTTGTTCTACTGGTTGTGAATTCCCATATACAATCGATAGTGGTGTTATAACCTTATCTTATACAGCTAAAACAACCAACAATAATCTTACTGCATTTAATTGTGATAATATTGAATATGTTACATGTTGTTTCTTTACGGGGGGAACAGCCTATAAATTTACACTGAGTGATGCGGCGGTTACCATCCCAGCTGGTGGAGGACTACCTAATGGTGTGTTCACCGCTACTACTTTAGTAGAACAAGGTTACTGGAAGGTACCATGTGGTATTGAGTCACTTAAGTTGTGGGAAACTTTACCAGACCAATACAAACACGACCCTTTACATTACGATAAAAGATTAAAAATGCATGCTGTTACTGGGTACACTAAAAACCCATACAACTATAATATAGTGAGTGTAACTGGTTCATGTGCTGGACAATACCAAGAATTAGACGGTGGATTCTATCAAGGGTTTTTTAAACTATACGATTATGAGTATGAAGCACTTCCCGCAAGAACGGAATGTGGATGGACAGTAGATTGTCTATTAAAGGTAAGACAAGACCCAGATATATGTCCGGGATATGAAAACACATTAAACGCCAAATACCCCGATAATGCTGGATTTTTCTGGTATATGGGAACTAGAGCGGAAAATAAGTTTTGGAATGTATTCTCCGGTGAATCTGGAGTAACTACATGTGACAATATGAACTACTCGTGTTCAGGGGACACACTACCAATACAAAGAAGTAAGAAAAAAATAGTGGTGGATGGTTGTAATAACAAAAAAACAATTTTTGAAAAGTGGACCTATCCTAATATTGTAGATTCCATGAGTAATGCCTTTGGGTTACGTTTGACCCCAGATTACCGATTGGGTTATAGGGCACTTTATTATACTGGAAGTTGTATAATGACAGGTACATGTGTAACAGGGTACACCTACACGACAGGATATACTATTAGTGAAAAATATACATCTAAAGCAATTTGTGGTTTAAGTGGAAGCACCCAAATAGGACAAGAACCTTGGTTAGAAATTACAGCAAGATTTGAACGAGATTATTGTTATGAAGGGTGTGATTTAGAAAATTATGGTGGAGTTAATGACTTAAGACAAATTGTAACACCAGGTGTTGCGGTAATAACAGCTAAGGTTGAAGAACAAACAACAATCGATTTTAATAAAGTATGGTTAGATGAAATTAATTTTAGAAAGGGAACCTTAACATTATTTGTTAATGGGAGGCCTGTACTAGAAGTGCCTAATTTTGAAGAGATAATACCTAGAAGATTAAATACGGAACCTGAGTTACAAGTGGGTGTTCCCTATAACATGTCTTGGGGTGGTGGTTCTCAGGGATTATTAGAAAGTTTAACTTTTATATCTGGAGATACGTGTTATCCTTACCACCAAGACAACAAAGATTTAGGTTTATTAATAGAAAAATATTTTGCTGGGACGTTTGACGGGGGAATCTCACAAATGAGATATTATTTAGAACCACTAACAAATGATGAGATTATTCATAATTATTTAGTGGATAAAGATAGATATAACTTAGTAGATTGTAGATGTAACTTTACTGAGTGCAGGCCTGGACAAGTGTTATATTTAACAGAAGGAGATTCTTTAGATATATCTTTAGAGTTTGACGTATTTTGTACAGAAACAATGTTTACGGGTGATACATGTATGATTAATAAAGTGGAAGTAACTGGATATACATCTAATCCAGTTTTAACATTAGCGGTAGATAGATTAGACCATTATTTATCTGCTGGGGGTTGGTCTGGGGTTAAATTTACTAACGCAATTACGGACAATATTTCGTCGTATTCTATGTATATTCATAGTGAAATGGGTCATGGAGCGGGAAAAAGTGTTACTTTCCCCTTTTGTGCGGGGCCAAATGACGTCGTCAAAATAGTTATTAATAAGATAAACGATGATATAGATTCAAAAATGGTCATATATGGAAATTATTATAAATAAAATATAATGGGGTGTAAATGTAAAAATATAATAGAGAATTGGAAGGGAGGTGATGTACCTTTACCTACCACATTTTTTAGTTGGGTTAATTTTAGTGGAGAAACTAGTTTTGCTACTCACATTAATATTAATAATAGTTGTCAAGTACAAGGTGGACTCAAAAGATTAGAGGACATGTTGACAATGGGAGCACACCCATCTCCTGTAGATTGGAATGATATTTATTGCATTAAAACAAACATGCAAGTTATACATGCGGATGAGTGGATTATAAATGGTCAAATAAACCTAGATGGTGAAGCTGTAGTGGTCTCCATCCCATAATATGAAAGATAATAAAAAATAAAATAATTAATAAAGAACAAAAACATGCCGGCAAAACTTAGAATTAACTTAGAGAATAAATCAGTAATAACTACCCCACCTTCAGGGTATATTTCATTATTTGCGGGTGCAGACGCAGGAGCTCCGTTTACTAATGAACACTTAAGCGTAATCAATTCTGCAGGTACCCTACTTAGAGTACCTTACTTAGAAGAAAACTTAACAGTAGCGACAGGATATAACTTCCAACAAAGTATAGACGTAAGTGGGAATCTTTGGGTGGGAACAGACCATACCGTAGTCGCTAACACTACTTTAGGAACGACATGTGTTAATACTTTATTAGTAAATGCAACAAGTACTTTTAATTGTCCAGTAACATTTACCGGTGGTATAACACTAAGTGGAAATACAGACGTATGTGGTGATATGAACTTATGTGGTTGTGACACAGGAACAACACCAACTCTTCACGTAACTCAAATTTCAGCGTGTACTGGAACACTATCAATTAGTAATAATGTTGACATATGTGGTGATTTAAATCTATGTTGTGTTTTAACTGACGAGAACTTTACAGGTGCAACTTCTGCAAATACAGGAACGACAGCTGTCACTACCACACTTACAGTTACCAAAGTATCTGGATGTTCAGGTACTCTACAAATAGACAGTAATGTTACACAAACGGGAGATACTACGACGTTTGGGTCTTTAACAATGAGCCCACCTCTGAGTGGTACCAGTACTTTTATAAAATTCGGAGAGACTGGACAAATATACTCAAAAGCAACTAATAGAGGTCTAATAGAATTAACCGATGGAGGAACCCAAGGTGACACACAAGTAAAACTACAAGCTAATGGTGGTACTGAAAAAATAGAGTTAAACCAAGATGAAGGAATAACAGTAACAGGAAATTTAAAAGGTTTAAATAATGTAACAGCTCAAGACAAACTAGTTTTTGGTTATTCAGGAACTACAGGAACTACATGGCCAGGTGACTTTGTACATGCGGGAGGTACTGGAAGAACAGTTACACAATCAGCAAGTACCACAACAACTGTGACACTAAATTCTAGTACAGGTAGAATAAGAGCATATAATGCTGGTGGTTCCGTCTTAACAACTCAAACAGGAGCTATTTTTAGAGTTTACAACAATAAGTGTAGAAATACAGATTCAGTGGTATTATTAACATGTACAAATAATGATTCACCAGCGGATGCAAATCTAACGGCTTCATTATATGATGTACAAGCAGGATTTTTTGATGTAAGATTGTTTAATTCCGGAGATGGGACAGTTGATTTAACAACAGCTGGATGGATACACTTTTTGATAATTAATCACGAGTAAAAAATATGGAATTCTTTATAAGAAAAAATTCAACAGAACCAATCCTGAAGATGCAATTAGTACAGGATGGAAGAAATGATTTTGATAGTTTTTATCAAAAACTGGTAAATTCTGCTATTTCTTTTTCTATGAAGGATACTAAAAACGGGGCGTTTGTCATCTTAAATAAAGCTGCAGGTATTGTAGCTAAAACCAATATTGATGAACTTTCCCCGACTGAATATTATATCTATTATCGATGGCAACCTAGTGATGTAAGTGAAGTGGGTAGATATCAAGCACAATTTAATATATCTTTAATAGATGACTGTAGTGATTTGATAGTTCCTGTCCGAGAAGATTTGTATATTAATATAACAGATAGTTTTGTGAATAGTTCTTGTGATTGTTAATTGACAATCATATTTTTTAGTTTTATATTTTAGTAGTGTTAAGTAAAATTCATGTAAAGAACATGAAGCTAATAGTACAAACGTTAAAATTAAAATATGACACCCACACAAGAAGAAATACAAAATTTCCTAGAAGGAACCGACCCCGAAAAATACATAGTAGCTGTAGAATACGATTACAGAACCAATTCCATTTATAAAATAAAAGAAGACCCCGAAAAAGGTAAACACATCCAAAAGGATAAGTTCATTCCTTTTTGTTGGGTTGGTGATTTACGTAAGAAAAACTTTTATAGTAATAGCAAAGCATTGCAAAAACAAGCTATGTCTAAACATGGGATTATTATTGAACCTCTAGAGACTGGAGACCATGAAAGATTAGAAGATGGTTTAAGGTATTTGGTAAAAAGTACTAAAACCTATAGAAGTCTTGTAAGTTTTTTTACACAAGGGGGTTTAAATCCATGGGATAAAGAAAGTAGAGACTCTATACTAATTATGTCCCCAGTAGAACAATATTTAACACAAAGAGGAAAAAGGTTATTTAAAGGATTTTTTGAATATGATGAAATTCATAGATTTGTTTTTGATATTGAAACCACATCTCTTAGACCTGATGATGGAACAATGTTTCTAATTGGTATGTCAGACAATAGAGGAAATAGAAAAGTTTTGTTTGCCAATGATGATGAAAGTGAAAGAAAAATGATTGTGGATTTCTTTAAATATATTGACGAAATAAAACCAACAATAATTGGAGGTTATAACTCTGCATTTTTTGACTGGGAATGGATTATTCGTAGAGCAGAAATATTAGGTTTAGATATTGGAGATGTAGCTAAAACTTTAAATCCTAATGTGAGATTAAGAAGAAAAGATTCTATATTAAAATTAGGTGCTGAAATAGAAGACTATACTTCCACACAGATGTGGGGTTATAATATTGTGGACGTGGCTCATGCGGTTAGAAGAGCTCAAACAATTAATTCTGATATTAAGTCTTGGGGGTTAAAATACATAACTGAATTTGTAGGGGCCAATAAAAAGAATCGTGTTTATGTCCAGGGAGATAAAATTTACAAAACATATGAAGAAGATTTAGAACATTATTTTAATCCTAAAACTGGTAAGTTTAAACTTTGTAATGAAGATGGGTTAAAAGATTTATTAATTAGGTATCCGAACACTTATAAAAAAATAGGTGGTGCTGAAATTGTGGAAAAATATCTTGGGGACGATTTAGATGAAACAATGGTAGTTGATGAACAATTTAATCAAGCATCTTTTTTATTGTCCACTATGGTCCCAACCACTTATGAAAGAGTATCAACAATGGGTACCGCTACATTATGGAAAATGTTAATGTGTGCATGGTCTTATCATAAAGGATTGGCAATACCCGTAAAGGATGAAAAAAGACCTTTTGTTGGAGGTTTATCCCGATTAGTTAAAACAGGTTATTCAGAAAACGTCCTTAAATTGGATTTTAGTTCACTATATCCATCTATACAATTAGTTCACGACGTGTTCCCAACATGTGACATAACACACGCTATGAAGGGGATGTTAAAATATTTTAGAGATACTAGAATTAAGTATAAAAATTTAGCTGGAAAGTACTATGTCACAGATAAGAAAAAATCAGAGTCTTTTGGTAGGAAACAACTACCGATTAAGATTTTCATTAACTCAATGTTCGGTTCTTTGTCTGCCCCACAAGTATTTCCTTGGGGTGATATGAATATGGGTGAAAAAGTTACTTGTACAGCGAGACAGTATTTAAGACAAATGGTTAAGTATTTTATTAAAAAAGGTTATGACCCATTAGTTATGGATACGGATGGGGTGAATTTTTCTTGTCCAGAAGATGTGGAGACTAGACAGTATGTGGGATTAGGTAATAATGAATTGGTTGTAGAGGGTAAGAAATACTTTGGGTCCGAAGCTGATGTTGCTGAATATAATGATTTATTTATGAGAGGTGAAATGGGGTTAGACACTGACGGACAATGGCCATCATGTATTAATGTTGCTAGAAAAAATTATGCTTTATTAACGGATAAGGGTAAAATTAAATTAACAGGTAACACAATTAAATCAAAAACACTTTCAGAATACATATCAGATTTTTTAGATAAAGGATTAGGGTTTCTATTAAAGGGACAAGGAAAAGAATTTGTAGATTATTATTACGAATATATAGAAAGAATTTATAATAAAGATATTCCACTATCTAAAATTGCTAATAAGTCTAGAGTTAAATTAACAGTTGATGAGTATATTGCTCGTTCTAAAAAGAAAAATAAAGCCGGGAACCCGATGTCAAAAATGGCACACATGGAATTAATATTAAAAGAAAATTTAAGTGTTAGTTTGGGTGACACTATTTTTTATGTAAATAATGGTACAGCTGTTTCTCATGGTGACGTACAGAATAAAAAACTAAAAGACGGGACTTCAGAAACTTTGTTACGATGTTATAGAATAAAAGAAGACGATATTCAAAGGAATCCAGATTTAAAAGGTGAATATAATGTTGCAAGATATGTAAATGTTTTTAATAAAAGAATAGAACCATTACTAGTTGTTTTCTCTCCAGATGTTAGAGATAACCTATTAGTTAAAAAACCAGAAGATATACAATTTTTCACTAAGAAACAATGTAAACTCATAAACGGGTTACCAAGAAGAGAAGGAGACCAAGATACTTTAGAAGAGATATTACAACTTAGTGATGAGGAATTGGTGTTTTGGGATAAGATTGGTGAACACCCTGAAAAGTTTTTAAGTGACTTAGGAGTTCTTGAGTCCGTCTGAAGATAATATATACCAAGAAGTACCTTCCCACAATAATTCTATACTACTTTGTGTTCCCATTGCAATTTCCTCCCATTCTTCATCTATAAGGCCATAATGGGGTTTAACTACTGTTGGTGTCATCGCTTTAATATAAAATCTATTTGTTTTAGAAGGGTCTAGAGTAATGGTGACATCATTTTCTTTAGTTATAATATATCTAACGTCATTAGTTACATAGTCCGTTTTTACAACTTTAACATTTTCAAAGTTATCATTAGTATCAACTAAAGGTTCATCAGTCTTACCAACTATTTTATATAAATCTTTAACTAATTCTAAGAGACCCACACCCAACTGTTTGTATTTAATACTTTCTACAGTTTCTAGGGACGGGGCCCCATTGTAAATAACCCAATCTCCTAAACCTAAATAATGTAATTCTTCGGCGATTAAACCAATATCTTCTCTTTGATTTCCTTTCCAGACAAACTTTTTTGCACTTAATTTAAGAAAGTTTTTAAGTTGGTCTAATTCTAAATTTCTTATATTTTCTTTATACCTTTTTGATGATGAGGTTCTAACTACGTTCCCATTTGTTAGGTCTATTTCTAAATCGGTACCGGTTCCCGAATGTAGTGTATAAGGACTAATTTGTAAAGCTGACCCATTTAGTCTTGGTTGTGTGTTGAGACCCATAACTACGGTAGTACCTGTAGTAGCGGAGATTGTAAAATTATATGTGTCTGCACTTAAGTAATTAACACGTAGATTATCTCCCCAGTCCGAAGAACCGGATAAGGTAGCCACTGTCTGACATCGTTGATAAATTTGTCTACTTAAATCGGCTCTTGTATAAAAACCTGTACCACCATAAGGATATCCCATATTAAATTACGTTATAAGGGTCCTGAAAAGGACGATATGTTAATGCTTTATTAAGATTCTCAGCCTCATTAGCTTTTCTTTCCATCATACTATCTTGTCTAAGTCTCTCAAGTCTACCAGTTAATTCTTCTATAAGTTTAGCTTTTTCATCAACACCTTCAGTTTGTAAACTAGAGTAGTCCATGGTTAATTCACTATCTGGTACTTTTAATGCTCCACTATATTTTCCTCTAACCCTACCTAACGTTTCTTTAGCAAGAGCGGTAAAATACCGTCTAATCCAAGCTCTCGCCGGTGGATTAAGGTCGACATACTTAATTGCGTCTATTGGAACATCGGAAGGTAGTAAAACAACATCTTTATTTGCTGCTAAACAATCGTCTCTATTTCCATCAGTGTCATAGTACCAATACCAACACCTAGAGTCATGAATTTCCTGACTACCAAAATCAAAAGTACCACCAGGAACATTATATAGATGTAAAAACTTAGTACCATTAGGACCAGCTGTCACCCTATAAGTTAATTCTGAACCTATAAGTCTATTTTTAATGTTTCTATCTGCCATTCTTAATAGTAAGTCGTTAGCAGGCATCATATAATAAGAACCTACAATACCCATTTGTGCCCAACCACCAAGTCCACCACCCATACCTATACCACCAAGACCACCAAAACCACCTAAAAAGGGGTCCACTAACATCTCATTTAATTCAGGACGAGTATACCACATTATTTCGTTTATCTCTCTATTTGCAGGAATTTGATAAATTTGAGTGTTGGCACTTAAAGAGACAAAATCTTTTTTAAGTTCCCAAGGACCCGCAGTTTGTAATCCCACAATCTTTGAATAGGCATATGTGAATGATGTTTCCCAGTCTAGACTTCTAGTCATAAAAGCTCTTGTTAAGTCTGCCTCATCTATACTAATATCATAAAGTGAGGACCACTGGTTTTCTATCAACCAATCTTGTACATACATACCATAATCTAAAACAGCAAGTTCTAATAGAGAGTCTAACATCTCGTCTTCTAATTCTACACCAATAATAGGTGCTCCTAATTGGTGTTTTAATTGGGTATATAGTTTGGTTCTTTCGGTATTTGTTATTATTGTCGACATATCTTTATTTATAAATAGTTATTTTTCTATAACAATAAATATCTTATAATGCCTTCAATTCACTTAAGATTTCTTGGAATATGTCATTCTCCGACATATTATCACCCATAACAGTATCTATTATATTTTTTTTCTTTTGTAGGATGTTATAAATTATTTGTTCTATGGTATTTTCATACAGGGGATAAAGGATAGATACATTTTTTTTCTGTCCAATTCTAAAAGCTCTATCCTCCGCTTGTGAGTGGTCGGAAGGTACAAAACTTAAATCATTCATAATGACTACTTCTGCGGCTGTTAAGGTAATACCAACACCACCCGCTTTTAAATTAGAAATAAATACTTTTTTTTCTGGGTCATTTTGAAAGTCGTCGACACTTTGTTGTCTTTCTTCTTTTTTCATACTTCCGTGTAGGACAACAGAATTTTTTTTAAATTTTTCATGCATTGCCATTAAAGGAGCTGTAAAATTCGTAAATACAATTACTTTCTTCTCTTGTTCTAAAGCTTGACTGATTAAATCACAAGTTATGTCAATCTTATCATTTGCTATTATTTGTCTAACTTTCATTAATTTAGCTAAGTGAATGGCAATTCCTTGATTTTGGTGGTCACCTGACCAATCAACATATTCACCCACTTCTTTTTCATACTCTTTTGATTTTAGTTCTTGATATATTGGAGTGATGATTTTATCCGGAAGGTCTATGACTTCTTCCTTTAATCTCCTCAAAACCTTATTTTGAGTTCTTTCTCTAAGTTCATCCAAGTTAGACGCACCATTTACATCCCAAATTTTTCTACCTCCCGGACCTCTAAACTGTCTACCTGCACAGTATCTTAAAACATATCCCACCCAATTACTGGTCGCTCTACTTTCCACAATTTTTAATAAATTATAATAATTAATAGGACGGGAGGTCATAGGAGTACCTGATAGTAACCAAACATTTTTTATCTTATTAGTTATTTGATTTACTATTTTTGTACGTTGAGCTTTGGAGTTGGAGATATAGTGGGCTTCATCGATGATAATTAAATCGAAATTATTTTCTAATATCTGTCTATTTTGTTTATCATCTAAAGAGTGAAAGTTTTTTAATATGTCATAATTTATTATTACATAATCACCATCGACCCACTTTTTACCTTCTATAATACTAATAGTGCCCTTAAAATAATTCTCCACTTCTCTCTTCCAATTTAATTTAAGAGATGCAGGACAGATTATTAGTGTTTTTTTACATTTCTGAATCCTAGATGCGATAACCGCTGAGGTTGTCTTTCCTAATCCCATATCATCCGCTAAAATATACTTTTCATTATTAATTAGTTTTTCTATCGCAGGTTTTTGATGTGGTAGTGGTGGTCTATGGTTAAATTCTGAATAATCTACCTCTTCGATTTTTTTGGTTGGGTTATTCGGTACAATTTGAGACTTTGGAACCCAAAAGCTATACAGTTCCTCGTTCTGTAGTACTTTTCCCCAGATTTGGTATGATTTGTCTTTTTCTATTAATATCTTTTCCACCCATATTTGTTCGGGGACAGTAGTCAATAATTTTTTTTCCTGTAACTGTATACCATAGTACTTATCTACTTTAACCCATTTTCTTGCAATTTTAGGTACCGTATGTTGGTAATCAATAATGTACTCTGCTTGTTTTCTACTAAGTTTATAGTATTTGCTTTTACATCTCTCCTTTATTCCTAAGATGTAGTTATTTGCCCCAGAATATGACTCTAGGATGGCTGATGCTTCTCTTTCAGGTATCTTAACTTCCAAAATATATAAATTTTTACATCATAAATATAAGGGATTATATGATATTTATAAATAAAAAGAGGTCATGAGTGATAAAAAAATACCAATAACTAGGGTAAATAAATTTTTCGGTTCTGAAGATTTTCGTCTCCAAGAAAGAATGGGGATGGAGTGGTTGCATGGTTGGTTAAATTTTACATTAGTATTATATAGTGTGGATAGAAGTAAGACAAATGTTGATGACGTATACGGTGAAGCTTCATCAGAAGAAATAAGATTCTTTCCACCGGTTGAATTTAAAGCTTATGTACAGATTGCTGAACCAACTAATTCATCTTATGCGAGTGGACTTGCAAGATATAATGAACCTGGAAATCTTAGAGTTAGTGTTTATAAAAGACATTTAGAAGAATTAGATATAGACGTAAGGTATGGAGACTATATTGGTTATGCAGAATCTGAAGATAAAGTAAATTATTATACTGTCGCAAATGACGGTAAAGTGACTTCAGATAATACACACACCATATTGGGGTATAAATCTTTTTACAGAACTTTAGTTTGTGTACCAACACAACCTGACGAATTTAAAGGAATATAATCATGGCAATACCTAAAAAAGTAAAAAAATCATTAGATATCTATCCGGTAGTAAGAAATCAGGAAAACTACCCATATGGTTATAATGGTTATACCACACCTGAAAGAAGAAAACAATTAGCGGAGTTTATAACTAAGGATGGCACTTATTTACCTAAAAGTGTTTTACATGCAGACCTAGATTTGGGGATGTTAGATTTTGTTACATCAGAAATTCCTATAACATTACAAGGAAAAGAAGTACCAGTAATTAAACAAATTTTAACAACACAAAGATGGGGAGAATTTACTAATACATGGGAATTTGTAGATGGTGACGAAAATGTGACCCTACCTTTTGTTTGTGTAGTTAGAAGACCAGATGTACAGTTTGGTACAAACCCGTCCCTACAATATACAATACCTAATAGAAAAACTTTTCACTATGCAAAGGTACCTACGTGGGATGGACAAAGAAAAGGAATGGACCTTTATAAGATACCACAACCAGTTCCAGTAGATATAACCTATGAGGTGAGGTTAATATGTAATAGAATGAGAGAATTAAATCAATTTAATAGAGTAGTACTACAAAAATTTAGTTCGAGACAAGCTTATACTTTCGTTAAAGGACACTACATTCCAATCATATTAGAAACTATTAGTGATGAAAGTCAAATATCAGATTTAGAAAGTAGGAAATACTATATGCAGAATTATACATTCCAAATGCAAGGATTTCTAATAGACGAAGAAGAGTTTGAGGTGACACCAGCTATCTCTAGGTCTTTATTACTCTTTGAAACGGGAACAAAAACTAAGAAAAAGAAACCACATAGTATAAATGATGAAAATCCTGATAAGGTGTGTGAGTCTTGGGACTTTTATAGTGGGTGTACCTATGATGGACAAACTGGTAGTACTTGTACAAACGGACAAACCGGAGTGTCTAGTAGTGGATATACAATTACCACATCACATTCGATTACTAAAACTTATGATTATAATATTAATTTACAGATAGCAACTCAGGATAATATAGACACATATACAGTTTATCAGAACGCGACATTCTTGGGAATAGACTACAACCAAATAATAGAGATTAGTAGTGGGGACGTCTTAAGTTTAGTTATTACCCCAACTAATCCATATCAACCTGCGTCTATTGAGTTTTGTGGTAAGATATTATAAGTCCCCATATATGTCTTTTTTAGGGCTACATTTCTCTAATATTAGTTTTTCTACAAACTTAAACATTTTCAAACCCTTATCGTTACAATAGTCTTTTAGGACCTTATGTATCTCAGGTTTAATTTTAAGGTTTTTTATGGGTTTCTTGTCATTCATGGTCGTAAGGTAGAAAATAGTCATACTTTATTCATACTTAATCATAAATACCTAGTTTTATGTAATTCTTTTCGTTAAGAGATTCATATTTATTAAGAAATAAAACGAATAAACAACAATTAAAATAATAACAGATGGCTAACAATTCTAACAGAGTTTTTGTTTCCCCTGGAGTGTATACTTCAGAGAAAGACCTTAGTTTCGTATCCCAGAGTGTTGGGGTTACAACATTAGGTCTCGCAGGTGAAACATTAAGAGGACCGGCTTTTGAGCCGATTTTTATAAGTTCATACGGTGATTTTACCACGTATTTCGGTGGAGTAAGTGCAGAAAAGTACACAGGTTCACAAATACCTAAATACGAATTAGGGTATATCGCAAAAGCTTATTTACAACAATCAAATCAATTATTTGTAACAAGAGTATTAGGTTACTCTGGTTATGACGCTGGACCTTCATGGTCAGTTGTAACTTTAGGTGATATAGATTGTTCCACATTAAAACACATTTGTGAGACAAGCGCACACGGTGGAAACTGTTGTGATGGTGTAACCGGTCTTACGGAAGCTTGTACTCAACAAACTTCATTTACTACCGTATTTACAGCTTCTACTAATACAGTTAAAAATGCGGCAGGTGGTTCAGTAATAGATAGTATTATCGCTGGTTCAACTTTCTTAGGTAATATGATGGATAACACAATAGAATTGTATAATGGAAGTACTACAACATTAAGAGCGGATTTAACATCCTTTTATACTTACGCATCTGGAAAATTAAATGGACAACACCCAGCAACCTTAGATGGTTCACCAGCAGATGTAGCAGTTTCTGGAACAGGGTTAGGATGGTCTTATGGATGTCACAACTTTGGTGAGTATTCTGGTAGTTGTTCAGCTAGTTCTATTAACTACCCATCACAAGCAGCACCAATACCTTATTCTTCAGTAACAGGAACAAATGGATGGGGTGTGTCAGATAGATTAAGTAGTCACTGTTCAAATAGATGTAATGATAAAAATGATAGTTGGACTTATAATTTCTTTAATTATAATTCTGTAACAAAACAATATGACGGTTATTCTGTTTTAGTTACATTAGGTCAAAAAAGTGGTGGAACTGGAGTGGTAACTTCCGCGATGGATATATCAACTACAGGAACTAGTATACAACAATCACAATATAGTGCGGTAACAACAGTCACAATGTGTCCATTAAGTGCAGACACATATTGTGAATACCATGACCAAGTAGTAGCAACTTTCCGTTCAAGAGGATTAAGTACATTATCTTCAGGTGGTCCTGAGTATGAAGTAACAGGTTCTACTGATGTGGCTTTTGTATGTACAGGGTCGACATGGAGTGAAGTATTAAATGACCCATTCTCGGATTTCGGAATGAGAGTAATAGATAAAACAGGTGTAAGTAGAATGTTTGATGTTTCTATGAATGAAAGTTCTACTAACTACATAAAAAGAGTTTACGGTGTAGGTAATTTTGATAGAGACACAACTCAGGTACCTATTTTTGTTGAGGAGGCCTATCCTAAAATGTTAACTCATTTCTGGAAAAAAGGTTATGTAAGAGGATTAAGATGTACGTTACAAGCGTTACCATCATTTAGAGAGGCAGCAAATACAGACACTATAGCATTCTACCAAGAAAAATGGCAAACTCCAGTAACTCCTTGGATTGTATCGGAATTAAGAGGTTTCAAAGTATACCAATTATTTAGATTTATAACAATCCCTGATGGAGACGCTGCAAACCGAGCGGTTAAGTTCTCAATAATTAATATTAGTTTTGAAAGAAAAGAATTTGATTTTGTAATTAGAGACTTTAACGATACAGACTCTAACCCTATTGTATTGGAAAAATACAGTAGATGTAGTTTAAACCCAACTCTAAACAGTTACATTGGTAAAAAGATAGGTACATCAGATGGAACTTACGAATTAATGAGTAGATACGCAATGTTAGAAATGAATCCAGATATTGAAGTGGATGACACTTTATGGACAGCATTACCTTGTGGATTCGAAGGTTACCAATTTAGAAAATATGCAAATAGAAAGAACCCAACAGTTCTTTACAAAAGAAAATATGATTATCCAGGAGAGGTAATTTATAACCCACCTTTCGGAACATCGTCAGGAGGTAGTAACGAAGTGATAAGTGCGGGTGATAAACCAAGACAGGTTTATTTAGGTATATCTGATACTATTGGAATTGACCCAGATTTCTTTACATATAAAGGAAAACAAGCACCAACAGATAAATGTGCAGACCCAACAGGTAATGATTGGCCTTGTTTAACACAAGGATTCCACATGGATATGGACGCGACATGTCTTTACACACAAGGTGAGTTATGTGCAACTATCAATTGTGGATGTCCAGCAGGTGGAACATCAGGTTTAACTGACCAATTTGTTGTGGGTGACGCTACATTTAGAAAAGAACCTACTTTAGTTACTGACCCTTACTACAGATTAAACTCTAGAAAGTTCACAATATTACCATATGGTGGATTTGATGGTTGGGACATTTATAGAAAAACTAGAAGTAACTCAGATGCGTACAGAAGAGGTCAAAGTGGTTATTTAGCAGGAGCTTGTCCAACTACAGAATATCCTAACGCTACAGGAGACGGTTCATTTAAACCAATCGGTACGTTAGATGCAAGTACAGATTATTACCCATACTTAGATGCTATCCAAACATTTGCAAATCCAGAAGCGGTTAACATTAACGTTTTCGCTACTCCTGGTATTGACTATGTAAACAATAGTAATCTAGTAGAAGAATCTATAGAGATGATTGAAGATGATAGAGCTGACTCACTTTATGTGACTACGACACCAGACTATAACATGTTTGTAGCAACACCAAGTGACGCAACAAGTATAGTTTCACCACTAAATGCGGTTCAAGCTTTAGAAAATACAGGAATAGATTCCAACTATACGGCTACTTACTATCCATGGGTTCTTAATAATGACACAGAGAATAATGTAAGAATATATATACCACCAACGTATGAAGTAATGAGAAACATCGCGTTGACTGATAATATATCATTCCCATGGTTCGCATCGGCAGGTTATACTCGTGGTATTGTAAATGCGGTTAAAGCGAGAAAGAAACTTACTTTAGATGAGAGAGACACACTTTACCAAGGAAGAATTAACCCAATCGCAACTTATTCAGATGTGGGTACGGTAATTTGGGGTAACAAAACTTTACAAGTAGCAGAATCTGCGTTAGATAGAATAAATGTGAGAAGATTGTTATTACAAGCTAGAAAACTTATATCGGCTGTTGCGGTTAGATTGTTATTCGAACAAAATGACGAACAAGTTAGAAATGAGTTCTTAGACTTAGTAAATCCAATTCTAGATTCAATTAGAAGAGAAAGAGGATTAACTGACTTTAGAGTTGTACTATCTGACGACCCACAGTTAATAGACCAAAATACTTTAGAAGGTAAGATTTACATCAAACCAACTAGGTCACTTGAATTCATTAGTGTTGAATTCCTAATAACTCCAACAGGAGCATCTTTTGAGAACGTATAAAAATGAAGAAAATTAATTTAAAAAAATCTAATATATTAGAAGGGTTGGGTAAAACCAAGAAGATTCATGAAACTTATGGGTCTACACCTCAGGAAATAATGGTTAGTGAGGAACAACTAACTCGTTTAATGGAAAAACAATATAACGAACAGTTAACACCTCCAGTAGACGCAGCAGTCGGAGATTCAGAAGATTTCTATACTGATATGACAGTTACCAACGAAGAAGAGATTTTTGATGATTATAGACATGGTGGAAGACCTAGCTATGAAAAAGGTAAATTTAACCCTGGCTATGTTGAAGACCAAAGTGAAGAAGGTTTTGATGAAGATGAAATCGGAGCTTATTTAAACATGGATAAGTTAAGAGATTATGAGTTAGGTGAAGAAGAGTATATGGGAGCACCTGATAAGGTAGAAAAACGTGACACATACGACGGAAGACCAGGAAAAGTTATCGGAGTGTATTCAAATATTAAAGACCAAAGATTACAAGAAGACGAAAAGATGTCCAAAGAAGAAGTTGCCGCTGCCATCAAAGCTCACAATAAAAAAGAAGGTAAATTAGAAGAAGGGAAGAAGAAGGACCATGATGGTGATGGGGACATTGATTCGGACGATTGGAAAGCTGCGAGAGACAAAGCCATTAAACAGGATATGAAAGAAGATAGTGAAGGTGAAGAAACTTATAATTATGGTGAAGACGAAGGACGTGATGAGTACAGATTAAAACATGACCATATGAGTAGAAGTCATAGACATAACCTTGCAAAAGATATGGCCTACGATGAAGACCATGAATATAGAGGAGAATACGGTACTCATTTTGAGTCTGTAGACAATTTATATCAAAAGAGTCAATTAGAACAAATAGACTTAATGATTATGGAAACATTTGATGCAATAAAAAGTTCAATTATTAGAGAAAGAATCAGAGGGTTAAAAAGAACTGATTATATGTTAAATGAACAATCAGAATGGCAAGGTCGTAATCCTGGTTCATCTGCAGCATCTGGAATAGAGAATATAGTAGCTAACCTAAAGAAAGCTTGGAATTTTATTAAGGATGAAAAAACTAGACATCAAATAATGAATACTTTGACTAAATTAGATAATTTTATGACTTATACAGCAGAGTTAGTAGGTTCGGGAAGAGACCAAAGAGGTCCTAGAAGTTATGACTCCGTGTCGAAACCACTTCCTTACCCAGAAGTAGAAGAAGATGAAGCTCTGGAAGATATAGATGATGAGATTGATATGAATGAAGAAGATTTAGAATTAGAATAAAAATAACTTTATAATTTAAAAAAAAGGTCCTTATAGGACCTTTTTTTATTTTATAATCTTACCACCATTACGTAGTATCAACACCAATACTAAAGGAAATAATAAGGGAGCTTTTAGAAAGTGGGTTAAGATATAGAAATTATACCACCCGTTAGTTGGAGTACCGTTACGCTCTTCTTCAATCTTAAGATAATTTTCTTGTAGTTGTTTTTCATTTAAAAGAACAAATCCAGCCATCACGACTGTTGATATTAGTAGGTAAATTAGTAGGTAAGTCATAGTTTTTTATTTTATAAGTATTATTTTCTATTATATTATACTACAAAGATAATAAAAAGTTTCATAACTACCAAATATATTCCCTTTGTTTTTTATTTGTCATTTATAGTTTTTTTCGTATCTTTGTACTAACAATAAAACACACTATATGAACATATACCTATTCGATTTTGACAACACCATTGTCAATTTACCCTACGAAGAAACAATCCAGTACTTAGACCAAGAAGAGAGTTTGAGTCCTAACCTTAAGTTTACGGAAATAAAAGAAACAAAAAATGATTATGAAGAGATATCCAAGTATGACCCAGATGGATTATTTCTCATCTTGTCTAATAGAATATCTGAGGTTAAAGAACCCTTAAAAAATTTACTACACAAACTTGACTATGATTTCGAAGATTATTACCTCATAGAGGATGAAGACCGAAATAAAGGTAAGAGAGTAAAGAAAATATTAAAAAGGTATCCGAATTGTAAGAGTATAACGTATTGGGAGGATAAGGATAAACACATTAATTCAGTAAAAGAAGTAATGGAGGAATACCCAGAAATTAAATTTGAGGTTAAGAAAACTAAGTTGGTTTAACTCTATTTAATTTTTTCGATATTTTCTGAAGGCCTATCTGATAGGTCTATAAGTTCTTTATTATCCACCGTCCATACATTATCAAAAAGAGGTATCATGTTTCTCATATTATCTTTAACTTTTTGGTGGTATTGTGCAACCATATCTGGTGGTAAACTTCGAGGTCTTTCACTATTTCTTAGTTGTGCTAATTCTAAAGGAGTTCTAACATAAACCAAGGTAGTATCAAATCCATTTTCCTTCGCAATAGACCAAACATCCTTCATTACTTGTTCTTGACCACCACCTGCATCATATACAACATTAACTGATTGGCCTCGTTCTGCTTGTAAAAATTGTTTTAAGAATCTAACAGTAAGATTTCTAGGGTCAGAAGTAGTATAGGTTCGGTCAAGTATTTCTTGATATCCTTCAGGGGTCGATATGTTTTCTTCCCATTCGTCTCCCCATAACTTCTTAGCCGTCATAACCCTAACCTGGTCAACATTAAATTCCTTTACGTTATTTAAGTCAATTAAATTTCTAGTTATAAAACTTTTACCAGCACCAGGGCCACCAGCTATAACCACAAAGTTATTAGAAGGGTTACTAAAACCAACCACTTTCTCCTCCAACAGAAGTTCTTCCTTTAATATATTTTTAATTAAGTTCTTCATATTTTTTTGATACATTTTCCCAGTTCACCACTTTCCAAAAGTTATTTATGTATTTTTTTCTATCTGCCATATAATTTAAATAATAAGCATGTTCCCAAACATCTAAACCTAATAAAGGTTCTCCCAAGTTATCCATTAACGGATTATCTTGATTAGGGGTACTAACTATTTTAAGTCTGCCGTTTTTTATAACTAACCAACACCAACCTGAACCAAACACTTTAGCTGATTCTTCATCGAACTGTCTTTTAAAGTTATCTAAACTACTAAAATCATTATTTATTTTTTTTCTAAGTTTTTCTGAAAGTTCTGTTTTATCTGGTGTTATATAATCTTTAAAAAATAAACTATGATTATAGTAACCTCCAGCGTTGTTTCTAGTAAAAGTATTGTAGTTTTTAATTCCTCTAATAATTTTTTCAATATCAGTAGAAGGGTTTTTTCTTTTAGATAAGGTTTCGTTTAACTTAGTTGTATAACCTTTATAGTGTTTATTGTAATGTTCCCACATTGTTTCATACCCTACAAAATCTTTCATAGAATTATAATCGTAAGGTAAACTTACCCGTCTAAAAAATGATTTTTTAGCTTCTGTTACTAGACTTTCTCTTATTATATTTTTAATTAAATCTTTCATTACCACTTTCTACAACTCCAATATCTTGCTTTCCATTTTGGTCCTGGATTATCACAATTATGTCTTGCTCTAAATGATTTTCTTGCTTTAGGATTAGATTTTCTAATTTTCATAGTCTTTTCTCCTCTTTTTTTAGCGGAAGTCCCACCATGACCAAAGTTAACTTTAACTACATTACCTTTATCATTTTTAACATACACCTTAAACTTTTTAACATCACCTCTTGTTGGTTTGTTAAGTTTAACTTTCCTTCCTCTATACTCTGCTTCTTCTATAATACTTTCAGTTTTAAATCCTTTACAAGCGGACGGTGTTGGTCGACACCTAGGTTTTTCTCTTTTTTCACCTTCACTTCTACCACAAGGTTTACATTTACCATCCCTACAGGTATTACAATCAACCCAACCACCAGTTTTACCCGGAGCTCCTTTTCTTTTAAACCAATCTCTTAAATTAGTTTCCGAACTAGGTTTTGATGTTAGTTTTCTTTTTTCTTCTAATTCTTTTTCTTCTTTGGTTGAGGTCTTTCCCCAATTAGAAGCACCTACTTTTCTACATTTAGATAAAGCACCAGATGCGTAGGCAGAAGGCCAAACATCGTATCTTGCTTTGACTTTGTGATAACACGCATCTTTTTTAGTTTTCTTTTTAGCTTCGTTTAAATACCTTGTTTCTTCTCTTAATATTTTTTTAATTATATTTTTCATATAATATAAATATATTTATAACTAAACAATTACTATATGTTAAACGAACAAATAAAAAGAATACAGGATTTAATGTTAATAAGGGAACAAGAAGAGTTAGATTTAGGGTCATATCTAGATTCGACATATTTAAAAACCCCAGAACAAGCGGGTATAGGAGAAGAAGAAACTGACGTTATTGTTTTTAACACCATCCAAGACGCGATAGACCATAATATGAAATTAGTGATGATAAGACCGGAATATGTCGAGTCAGCTCGTGAATTTATAGATAGTAAGGGAGCTAATGTATTAGTGGGTACTGTTATAGGATTTCCCCATGGTGACACATGGATGGGTGAAAAATTCGATGAGGCTATAGAAGCTATACAAAATGGGGTTGATGAATTAGACTATGTGGTCAATTACAAAGCCTTTCAAAAAGGTGACTTGGATACAATTTGGAAAGAGGTTAGTGAGGGTACGTCTATAGGGGTCTCTGCGGGAAAAGCGGTTAAGTGGATTATAGAGTCCGCAGCTTTATCTCCTGATGAAATCGCTGACCTTACAACATTAATTAGTAAAATAGTGATAGAAACTGTTGGACCTGAAAAAGCTAGTAATGTTTTTGTGAAAACTTCTACTGGTTTTTATAAAGCGGATGATGACAGACCCATAGGTGCAACACCAGAAGCTGTAAGTATTATGAAGTCCAATTCTGGTCCATTACAAGTTAAAGCATCTGGTGGTATTTATAGTAAAGAAGATGCACAAAAAATGATAGATGCGGGGGCCACTAGATTAGGTACCTCAGCTGCAAAAGATATTATGAAAGGAAATAAAATAGAAAAAACTGATTATTAAATGAATACTAAAAGAATTATACGTGAATTTGTAGAAGATAAAAATAGTCTTTATGATGAAATAGTTTCGTTATCTCCTGAAAAGAGAGAAGAAGTACGGAAAGCATTGACAACTATAGTTAACACTGATGATGACCGACCAGATAATTGGAGACAATTACCTGGATATAATCCTGATTATTTTTATGATGATGAATTTAGAAAAATGAGAGATGGTGGTGAAGAAGAGGAAGAGGAGGGAGAAGAATTAAATGAAATTTCTTATGGTGGAATACCAGAACTTAAAGCTGATGGATTATTTTCTAAAATGGGGAAATGGTTAAAAAGATATCTAACAGATAAAGCTTCAGATTTTCTTATTAATGCAAGTGCAGATGAAATGAAAGATACTATACATTTAATAGATGTTTTAGACCCTACAGATATGGAGGGTGTATTTAAACCTAGAGCCATTTATTTAGGTGGGGGTATTGATTTTGCGGAGGATGCATTATCTTGGAGAACACAGGTAGAAGAATTTTTTGGTCCGGACCACGTAGTTAAAGGTGAAAGACTTCTAGATTTAATAACTGACGGTAAAATGGATTTTAAAGGATTAGACACACCAGTCCTCCTTAACCCTCTGAGAGCTGAAACTGTAAGAGACGAGGACGAGGAATTCCAACAACTATTCAAAGCATGGAAATCCAATGATTTAAATGATGAACAATTTAAAGTATTTAGAGAAAAAATAAGAGAAAAGATAGTGGTGCAAGATTTATACATGTTAAAAATTTGTGACACTAACTTAATAAATTTTGACGGAACTGCAGGTGCGGGTACTTTTGGAGAGGCTCAAATTAGTGCATTAAAGAATTCACAAGTCATTATCTGGTTAACTAATGGGATGAAAATCTCTAATATATCACCATGGATGATGCCTTCAATCACTAAAATCTTAGTTGGTGATGAGTTATGGCCGTTCTTAGAAAATTTTAAATAGAAAATTAGTGATTAAAAACGTAAGCCATAGATTTATTTTAAAAGAACTTGCAAATCTAAATAAGTTAGTATTGTTAGATTTGGATGATACGGTTGTGGAAGCTGACGACATATACATTTATAGACAATTTCCAGGTGAAGAGGAAATCGCTTTAACCCCAGCAGAATATCGTAACGAGAAAGTTACTGACGACACCAAACAATATTACGACTATAGAGATTTTGCTGACCCTAAATCTATTACTGATTCCATAATGGCAGGAGAACCTATTGTAGCAAACCTTAATGTTATGGATGAATTCATAAATAGGGGGTATAAAATTGGTATATTGACTGCCAGGGGTCACGAGGACACCGTCTACGACACTTTAAGAGAGTGGTTAATGTATAGAGATAAACAAGGTAGATTAGTCCCAATAGGGGACAAACTAGATAGAAATTTGGTTTATGCTGTTAACGATGAGGTTACAGCGTCCAACCTAACAGCAGTAGCTGATTTTGATAAGAAAGCGGAGATAATAAATGGGTTACTAGATGAGTATGACGAAATCATTTTTTTAGACGATGATATAAAGAACTTAAAAGCAGTAAAGCGATTAAAAAGCACTTTAGAAAGTAATAAAGCTAATAAGCTATTTGTAATGAAAGCTAAGATTTAAAAGCGGCTATATTATATATAACTAAAACTAATAAAGCAAGTAAAGACAAAAAATGAGAAATTTTCAAAGTTGTTTATATTTATTGATAAATAAGAATTACAAAAAAGAATAAAAAATTATGGCTGACTTATTAATGAAAATGCCCATACCTTACGAACCTAAGAAAAAGAATAGGTTTATATTGAGATTTCCTTCGTCTTTAGGAATCAATGAATGGTATGTGGAAAGTACATCTAGACCTAATATTAGTATTGGTTCTGTAGAGATTCCTTTTTTAAATACATCTACTTATGTAGCTGGTAGATTTGTGTGGAATACAATTAACGTAACATTTAGAGACCCTATTGGTCCTTCCGCAGCACAAGCTTTAATGGAGTGGGCTAGATTACACGCTGAGTCAGTTACTGGAAGAATGGGATACGCTGCAGGATACAAAAAAGATATTGACTTAGAAATGTTAGACCCTACAGGGGTTGTAGTTGAGAAGTGGATTCTCCAAGGAACATTCCTAACAGATGTTAACTTTAATGATTTATCTTATGGTGATGAAGGAATTGCAAATATCGCAGCAACTTTAAGACCGGATAGATGTATCTTAGTTTACTAAACTAGACATTACTACATATATAATATTAAATCCATATTTAGGTATGGATTTTTTATATGCTATTATTTTCTTTTCCAACCACTATAGTATCTTTAGAGAGACAAGGTATACAATAAATGTAAAATTTTTGTTAGTATCTATACTTATGCTACTGATAAATGTTTACATATAATAACAAATAAAGAATCTTTGTATAAAATATAAATTAAATGGACCCAACAAAAGTACAAGCACAAGCAGACCTTCAAGGAAACGTACCTTATGATGTTATTGAATTACCATCTAAGGGTATGTTCTACAAAAATAAAAAATCTAGTATAAAAGTTTCCTATCTAACAGCAGCTGACGAAAACATTATTATGTCACAGAATTTAGTACAATCTGGAGAAATGGTAGATGTACTATTAAGAAGAAAAATATTAGAACCTGATTTCCACACTAACGATATGTTAGAATGTGATAAAGAAGCGGTCCTACTATTCTTAAGAAACACAGCTTACGGTTCCCAATACGAAATTACATTAGTGGACCCAGAAAACAGTACTAATTTTACTCACACTGTAGATTTATCTACTGTAGGAACTAAAGAATTTAAGTTAAAACCAGATAGTAATAACAATTTTGATTTTACTTTACCATCTTCTCAAAAAAATATAAAGTTTAGATTTCTTTCAGGGCAAGAGGAAAGTGAATTACAAGATTTACCACAACAATATAGTGGTGTACAAATTGTACCAACAGTTACTAAAAGATTAGAAAAACATATTGTAGAAATAGAAGGAGAAAAAGACCTAGGGGTTATAGCGACTCGTATACAAGCAATGCCAATAAAGGACTCACAAGCATTAAGAAAATACATTATTCAAAATAAACCAGGTTTAGATTTAGAAAGAACCGTAACAGCGCCTTCCGGCAACCAAGTGAGCACAAGAATTTCATTTGGGGTCGCCTTTTTTCGCCCTTTCTTCGGAGTATAGGCTTTCACTACTCGATGAACTGTATTATTTAGTAAAGCACGCACATTTTTCCTATCAGGATTGTTTAAGTATGCCCGTTTATGAACGTAGGTTTTTTGTAGACAAAATGGTACAAGAGGCACAACAAAAACAAGAGAACATGGAAAAAGCCAAAAACAAAAGAAATCTTTAGGTAGATATTTATATTTAAACGAAAGGTATGTTTAGGTTATTAATACAATTATATATTGAGAAATTATTGTCTGGTGGGCAACCATACCTAGCATCCCACCCTGAATTAGGTGTTCCATTAGGGATATTTAACCGAAAAGACGAACCAAATCACCAATCCCGAGTAAATTCCATTTTAAAACAAGGTAAAGAAGGTAACAAACTTTCTATTAAACTTGCTAAGATGTTTGGTATTAATATGCCGTTACCTTCCTATGTAGATGAACCGACAGGACCATCAGCAGCAGACCTCAAATTATATAAACAAGTTTACCTAGAACAAAAAAAGATTTCCGACCTAACCAGTACCCAAAAAAAGCAATACGAGAAGATTTATGGTGAACAAAAGAAAATTGTAAAGGAAGTAAGCACACAAATTGAGTTACAAACGGCATCCAACTTATTATTAGGTAAGAGTAAAGCATTTTATGATGACATAGGTAATCTACTTAACCCAATGGTAGAAGGCCAAGAGAAAATTAATGCATTACTAAGATTAGCGAATAATTCTTTAGAGAAAGAAGGGGCGATAAGAAAAACTGTTGTTAAGAATTTAGGAATGCAGGGTTCAATGCAAACGACCTACCAAAAAAATATTGCATCAGCCACCATCCAAGCATCGGAATACGGGATAGATTTTGAAGAAACTTTAAGAGCTGTCTCTACTCTAAGTGAAGTTATTGGTAGAAACTTATCTATTGATGACGATACAATGACAAAACTTGCTATCTTCGCAGACGCTACGGAATTGGGTGCAGATGCTACAGCACGATTAGTACAAGGGTTTGACAAAATGGGTGTTGGTGTCGATGCCGCCTTAGAAAAAGGTATGGAGATGAGAGATGTTGCACAGGGCATGGGTCTTAATGTTGGTAAGTTTATGAAAACTGTGGCGGAAAATATGTCTATGGTTAATGCCTACAATTTTAAAGATGGTGTACAAGGATTTACACGAATGGCTGCCCAGGCACAACGACTCGGTCTGAGTATGCAAAGTGTTAAAACTTTAATGGACAAAGTAATCGACCCAGAAGGAGCGATAGATTTAGCTGCAAATTTACAAGTTATAGGGGGTGCTGTGGGAGATTTAGCCGACCCGTTTAAACTAATGTATATGGCGACATCCGACCTCGAAGGTCTACAAAACGCTATTATTGAGGCTGGGGAGTCAGCAATAACCTTTAATGAAGAAACTGGTGAGATGGGAATTTCTCCTACAGAAATGAGGAGAATGAGAGCCATGGCAGAACAATTAGGTATGGGTTATGAAGAATATGTTAACTCAGTAAAAATGGCCAAACAAGAAACACTAGCAATGTCCCAAATGAACTTAGGAGCATTTGCAGGGTCTGAAGATGCAGAACAACTCCAACAATTTGCTGCAAGTATGGCCCAATTTAAAGATGGAAAATATCAGATAGAGTTAGAACCTGGTAAATTTACTGCATTAGAAGACCTACAAGACACCCAAGTAAAACTTCTAAGAGAATCCATGAAAGGTGACGAAGAGAGAGCAAAAGAAATGGACGCTGCATCGGAGAAAGAAATAATGTTTAGGTCGATGACCGCATTGGAAGCAATTCAAGCACAAGCAACCAAAGGTCAGTTAGGGTTTGAAATGGAATTAGGTGCACAAGGACAACAATTAGCAGAAAGTACAATTAAATTATTGCAGACCCCACTAGTCGACGTATTTCAAGATAGTTTAAAAGCTGGTGCTGTGACAATTAGGGAAGTTTTAAAAGAGGTGGTGGTACCAGGTGCTGGTAATGAAGCAAGTGTGGACGCTGCTTTTGGAGAAGTGAGGACCGGACTAGAAGCCCAATTCCAAACTACCTTTGGAGCTAAATGGGAACAATACTTAAATTCAGCTTTACAATTCTTTTCTAGTACAGACCCAGCAAATGTGTCACCACCAGTAAATGTGGAAGATTATTTTACCCAAGGTGTTACAGACATTTCTAATTCCGCAGGAAGAGTCAGGACCCAACCTACAGACATAATTGCTGCATTCGATAGTACTAAGATAAATACGGCTTTACCAGCAGGTGCTATCGGAGCTACCGATATGGAAAATTTTGGTCGTCAAATCAGAGGACAAGGGGGTCAATCTCCAGGAGGTACAGTAAAAGTAGATGTTAATTTAGGAGGGACAGCGACATTAAATGCTGCAGGTCTTAATATGAACATAGATGCAAAACAACTACTAGACCAGAATTTAGTGTTGATGTGGTTAAAAGATAAATTAGAAGAAACCGCCTTAGACGGTAAACCAGGTTATAAATCCATGCAAAAAGGTGGGGGTGTGTTAATGACATAATAATGATAAATAAAAATACTTATATATAAAATAATATATGGCAAGTGAATTAAGTTTTTCCGCAACTGATTACCTCAGAAAACAGATTCTTTCAAAAAATCTTGAAAGCATCCCTATGGGAGGGGTGGCTAATGAGTTTACACCTACTGGAACCCTTTTGATAAATCAAGGGGGTGTGGAAAAACCAGGGACGGTTATCGTAAGCCCAATGAGGGACATGAGTGTAGTCGACCAACCTTCATCTGAGTATATGAATGAATTTTTTATTGACCAAATATTCTTAGCAAACAAATATGGTCCTGTTGGTGGTTATGACGACATGACTGAAATTAACACGATTATTAATGACACTACAAATGTGGGTGTTTATACTACAAGTTTTATATCACCAGAAGGTGGAGGAATAACTAGTCATAATAGTGTAGGTCAATTATATTCACCAGGTCAAATATTACTAGGAGTCACAGCAGAAGGATTGTTAACCGACTCTGACTTAATAGACGATAGTATACTCCAACAAATAGGAGCCATACAACTAAAAAAAGAGTTTCAATATAGGATAGGCCAAGAATTAGAACAACAAACAGTAGGAAGATTAAATTTATTGGAAGGGTTTAAAGACCCTTATACCGCTATAGACATTTTAAGAGGTGATGAGTCTTTAATTGAAAGAGATTGGCAAATTACCGTTCCTAAATCTCTTGTAGGTAGAGGTTTAGATTTTGTTTCTCGTTTGACAGGAGTGGGATTACCATTTTCTTATATACCAGGAGATTATTTTGAATTGGAAGAACCTAGAGGTCTTTCCATGGGTGGAAAAATTATATCCGACATAACAGGAATATTGGGTAGCTTAATAGGAATACCTAGAAGAAGACAATCACCATCAGATAGATTTTTAGAATATACAGGAGGAGGAACCAAATCCCAATTATTTAAACATATTAGATATAATACTTATGGACCACAATACGGTGAAGGTGCTCAAGCACAAACAGCTGTAGGTGCTGTTTTTGGTGAAGTAATTGATTTTGTAGGTGGGGGAATATTAGGTGCAGGTAACTATCCACCTAACCCGCCACAATATGTGGGAAGTAATAGAAACAAAGTTTCTGACATGACTAGTCCACCAGATAACACCTACGCTGGTGAAAATTATGTACCTGTTTATGGACCAGATGAAGTAGCCAAAGATTTTGATAGTAACGATTATAGGTTTGGATTAAAAGGAAAATCTTTAATAAATAAAGGTACAGTTCCTGGTGGTTTTACATGGTATGGAAGTAAAGAAGGTATAGTACCCGGAACCACACAAGGTCCAGAAGGTAGTACAGATGGGACAACAGTGTATACAGATAAAGAAATTCCCCCACAATATAATGATACCAAATCTACAAATTATGATTATGTAGATAATAGTATTATGAATGTGACCCAACAGATAATGGAGTCTGTTCCTAATGTGGGTGGTAAAAGATTAAAACATGTAGGTCATGCCATCAATCAAGCTAGTAAGGTTTTTAATGATGGATATAAAGAATTAACAAAAGGTTCTAGAGTTAGAAAATATGAAAATACAGATGCTACATCTGGTAGAGGTGTGGAAGTAGCTAAAGAATACTGTAGATTATGGACTAAAGATATACCATATTGGACATATGGTAGACTACAAAAAACTCAAATGAATCACAGGAAAGAAACTTATTCAGTATTAGATAGTCCCTTTAATTTAAACATTGCACCTTGGAGAACTAACGAAGGTGGTAGTGGTTCGAGTAACATAGTGAACGGTAAAGCCAAAAAATATATGTTCTCTATTGAGAATTTAGCTTGGAGAACTAGTAGAGAAAAAGGTTTTACTTATGATGATTTACCAGCTTGTGAAAAAGGGTCGAATGGTGGGAGAGTAATGTGGTTTCCACCTTATGATTTACAAGTAGATGAAGCTAGTACAGCTAATTGGACACAAAATAATTTTTTAGGTCGACCTGAACCAATATATAGTTACAATAATACTGATAGAACAGGAACTTTAAGATTTAAAATAGTAGTTGACCACGCTAGTGTTTTAAATATGTTAGTAAGGAAAGAATTAAATAAACTTACAGATGAAGAAGTTAATGGAATAATAAATTCCTTTCACTCTGGATGTAAAACCTACGACATATATGATTTAGCAAGAAAATGGAATTTAGGTGTAACTAAAATACAAGAAATTGAAGCGATAATAAATACGGTAGGTGTAGATAAAGAAACTATTTCCGAAATTAGTGATGGTACTAATACTACGGAACCAGAAGTGGTTGAAGACACTTATGACTCGGGACCATTAGTTGCATTTGCATCCCCAGCTCTAAGTTTCTATTTTGAAAACGATTTTCCAGACCCAAATACTAGACAAACGACATCATCATCACCTTATAATGCTCTTGCGGACGTCTACTATTCACAATCCAACCAACAAACTTATCAGGACAAACAACCCAACGCCTCCCTTAAACAAGGGCTAGTTTCATTTTTTGACCAAGCTACATCTCAATGTTGTGAAGAAGCTGATAGATTTCACCAATTTATGGTAGAATTAAATAATGCGTTAAAGGACGGTAAAAATAGAGTAACACTTACTTTTGTGGGTGGAGCAAGTAATCTAGCCCCAAGTGACTATAATGTAAACTTATCACAACGTAGATTAGATTCTGTTAGACAAATGGTACAAGATTATTCACTCGCAAGTGACCAACCATTTAAATCATACCTAGAAAAAGGATTATTAATATTTCCAGAAGGGGATGCTTTAGGTGAAAGTGAGTGTGTGGAAAGTGTTTCGGATGATGCAGGAAATAGAGCAGCGTCAGTCTATAATGCAGCTGCGGCAAATTGTAGATTTGTTGCGTTAGTTGGTATAGACGTGGAAGCAATACCAGGTGATGACATACCGGAGACATACACAACACCACCAACAGCAACAGGATTTAGATACGATAGGCCTAACCCTACACCACCAATCGTAAATAAGAAAACTGAGAAACAAATGAATACAAGGAGAGAAATAGCAAACAAAGTTCTCCGAGAAATGGTTACAGAGTGTGATTATTTTGATATGTTAAAAGAAGAAGACCCATTTATTTATGACAGTTTGAAAGATAAATTCAAATATTTTCATCCAGCATTTCACGCTATAACACCAGAAGGTTTAAATAGTCGATTAACATTTTTAAATCAATGTGTAAGACCAGGAGCGACAATACCTACAAAGAAAGGAACAGGTGAATTAGATTACAGTACTGATGCAAAAAATACTTCATTTGGTGCACCACCAGTATGTGTTCTCAGAATTGGAGATTTTTACCATACCAAAATTATAATACAAAACCTTAGTATAAGTTATGATGATAACTTATTAGACTTCAACCCAGAAGGAATTGGAGTACAACCTATGATAGCTAGTGTAAATCTTACATTTAATTATGTGGGGGGTCAAGGACTGAAAGGACCAGTAGAGAGATTACAAAATGCTTTATCATTTAACTTCTACGGTAATACCGAAATGTACGACTCACGAGCTGTTCCTACTGTTACTGACGATGACCCAGATGAACAAAAATGGTTACAAGAAAATCAAGACCTTATAAATCAAGTAGGGGCTAACCTAGAAGAAGAAGCAGCAAAAACGGATGACTTAGATAGTTCAGCAAATGATGGTCAAACTATTGGAGATAGAACAACAATCCAAACGACGACCTCTGGTGAAACAGGATTTATAACGTATAAATCAACATTTAATGATTATCTTAAACAAAATGCTGTTTATATTACAGGTACATTATCGGAATTAGAATTATTATTAACTAGTAGAAATTATGGGTTATTACAGTTAGTAATGGCAGAAAGACAATGGACAGATGGACAATATTACTATCCTACAACTCCAGGTGAATTTGCAAATGTACCAGGAAAAATGTTGGGACAACCAGTTGATGTTTCAGGAAGAATTAACGCTTTATACGATTGGGCTAAAAATGAAATAGATAATGACAATACCTATATCCAAAGAAAACACGATGTAGAAGCCTTCCCAACTAACGCTAGAAAAAGAAAATTAAGAAGACTCCTAAAACAAAAGTTAGAAGAATCCAGAGATGCTTTAACTAATGAATTAGAAGAAGTAGCAACTAATTTAGGAGAAAAAGTGGTAGAATTAAGTCCCTTTATAGAAAGACTTAATACGGTAGCATTTTCATGTGATGGTTATGTCGAAAGTGCAAAACCAGTATCCTTCGCTTTGACAGGATTAACAGAGATACACAGTTCTTCAGCTCAACAAACCACACCACCAACAGATACCCTCCAGGAATTAGGTAATGATTACCTTTATATGATTAATACCTTAAACTATTATGTGGACGCTTTAAATGGTGACGCGGGTGTGACTTGTACAATTAATGAATTACCATGTGAAAATGCCTCTAGTAGTTTAAGTGAAACAGAATCTGGAAGTTTAACTAAATTAGGAAAATATGTTTCTCCTACCTCTTTTGAGGTTGCACCGGGAGGAACACTAGACCCTACAACAATGGCTGTAGAATACTTGATATTTAACCAAGAAATAATATATAAAGACGCAATAGATATGGATTCTACAGAGAATTTCTATTACTATCAAGATGTGTATAGTTTGAATACCGGAAGTAGTCCACTATTTCAAGAGATATATGATAAATTAAACATGGACACTGATGAAACTTGGTGGGTAAATGCAAGAAGAGACCTAAGTCTCGCTTTTGCAAAAAATGAAGACTACTACCTTAAAAATCTTCAAGCTATAACTAAACAAATTAAAGATAGATTTGTTGCTGAAGGTGACTCAATTACCGAAGGGTTAACCACAGCAGGAGATAGTCTCACAACTCAATTCATATCACTGGACAAAGAAAGAAAGACGTATTATGAAAAAACCGTTGGTCCGTTTGTTGCGGCTTGTGAAGCTAATTTATTGGCGTTAAGTTATAAAAGTAATAATCCGGATAATAATTTTAATTGGAAATTTAATAGAGAATAGATATGTCACAATATTATAATAGATATAAACAGTTTACTATTAATGGAGAAAACATCACCGTACCATTCTTAGGACTACCCTCAAAACCTAGTGATAAAAAAGTAGTTTATAAGGTCGGTAAGTCTAGATTGGACAAAATTAGTCAACTTTATTATAACTCACCATACTTTGGTTGGTTAATAATGGAAGCAAATCCTGGCATTGGAAGTATAGAATGGGATATTCCAGATGGTAGACTATTGACTGTGCCGTATCCTTTAATAGCTTCACTACAAGATTATAAACAAAGGGCAGATAATTATTTCTTCTATTATGGCAAATGAGATAACCGGAACAGATAACATATTAGTAGAGTTTGCAGAACAAAATATAGTTCTTGTAGACCCTAATAAAATATTAGTTAACGACGAACCACAAGAAAGATTAGTAAAACATGAGAATCTTACTATGTATGTTAACTTACAAGCTAGGGTGGTGCCTAGGAGTAAGGTTATAAGTGGTGCTGGTGTAGAAACCGAGGCCTTAGTTGATATATTTGAAGGCAATATTAATTTTATGAAACCTAGTGGTAAAGATTATTTAACTGCTGATTGGACGGATACTATGACGGGTGGTGGTGATGAAAATGGTCCCTTTAATCAACGAGTAAATAGTACTACCAGAGACCCATTAACCGGTAAAGACTATTCAAAAGAAACCATCATAAATAACAGAGACCCCGAGTCTTTTGGAATTGAAAATATACAAATAAGTTTAAATTCTGCTTATATACCCACAGTTACTATTAATTTTGTGGATGTAAGAGGTAAGACTTTATTCGAACAAGGACAAAACTCACCGTACGCAGCATTCTTCCAACTACCATATCCCTTGTTTATGTTAACAGTTAAAGGATTTTACGGTAAAGCTGTAAGATACCAACTAATGATGCATAAATTTAATGCTAGTTTTGACCCCTCAACTGGAAACTATAATGTCACATGTAATTTTATAGGTAGAGTCTCTGCATTGTTAGCAGATATTACCATTCAAGAAATTATGAATGCCCCTTATATGTACCCCAGACTATATGAGAGTAATAGTGAAGATGAAGGAGTAACTAAGATTACTACAACTAGAGGAGCACAAATACAACATGAAGTTTTTAACATATATAGACGTAAGGGGTTAATAGATGAAAATTTTAAAGATATGACTGTCAAAGAATTGGTAACAAAAGTAAGTACCTTAGAGACAGCGATAGAAAATGCTTTACAGAATTACAATTTAGATGCATTAGACAATATAGACTCCTATGCTAAATTTCTCGACCAATACACCACGAGAATATTAGGGCAAGCGGGATGGAGAAATAGATTTTTGGATACATCACAGAGTGGGGTGTATGTGGACCGAGGTGGTACGGATTATATTTTTTATACTTGGAAGAAAGCGATAGCAGAAAATCCAGATAAAAAACAAGAAGCAATTGACTCATTGAAGAAATATATTAAAGAGGGTAATGAGGGTTTATTAAAAAATCTAACTTTTGGAGAGGATAAAGAAGAATTCATACCAGTTGATATAAAATATGAATATTTTATTGCGGACAAAGTAGAAGGAATGCCTGCGACTACCGAAGAGTGGTTTGTATTTAAAGGACCAAGAAATTCATTTGAGGAAAAAATAGGTGTAATCCAAACAATGTTTAATAAGAAAAAAGTTAAAATAGAAAAAAACCTTTCAGACATTATAAATAGAGTAGTGAGTGGAAATGAAGGTTTAGGGTTTAGACCCACTATAAGAAACTTATTTGCAATCGTATTAGCGGGTACTGACACCTTCTTAAGGTTAATGAATGAGACACATTTAAAGTCTATGGAATTAAGAGATAATTCTGACAGATTAAACGCATTAAAAGGTTCGGGAGCTCCAGATGCACAGTTACAACAAGATGAATTTGTTTATCCTTGGCCTGCATATTATGTAAGAGAGGATAATGAACAAGGAGGTCAGAATTTCGTATCCACTTACCCTGGAGCAACATCCGTACTAACCCAAACCAAAGCTTACATTCCAGATGTTTGGCCTGAAGTAGAATTTGTAGAAGAATATCTTAGGTCTATGACAATAAGGGAACAATTCCCTCAGATTAGTGGTGAGAATTCTGCTTTGGGTGAAGAATGGTCACCAGTAACCGCGGCAGACTTTTTAGAAAATTCTCTTTATGCGGATACTAGTTATGTACCATTTTATTATGAGTTATGGGATAGGTCAACACTACATACTTTCTATTCAGGAATATATACGAGATTTATGGATAATACAAGTTACCCAACCTTCCAAGCAATGTCTACCATTGAGTGTGTAGATATGAAAACTAAAACAGCAGGGTCTTTTGATTTACAAGAACAATTAAAGAATCAGAATTTAGAATATAATACTTTTTCAACTACAGGGTACGAAGGTAATAACCAAAGCTTTTTACAAAGTCTCGCACCATTGACCAAATGGCAATTACTTTTAAGAGATGAAATTAATACTCCATATATACGTACGATGGTTAATAATGCAAGGGCATCTTTCTACCCTTTTATTGATTTAATAAGTACCAACTATGGGAATGAGGATACAGCTACGGATAAAGCTATTGTTAGATTAAAAGAATATTTAACATACTCTAAAAATGATAGTAACGATTTAATTTTAGATACCTTTCCTTTTAGAGATTTTGATTCGAGTGAGGGTATAAACGGTAATTCGGTACCTTGGGTTAAAAGAAATCTTGCGGGGGGTGCTTCACTTAGTTCATTCCAAGAACTCTATAATATATCTAAAAGTTTAACAGTTTCCGATAACTTACGAACCTTTACATCACAAATTAAAACTGAAGGGGAATTATCCACTTTTGGTGCTGCACCATTTTATTCAGACCCTAAACCACTATTACCTAACTTTATAACAACTTATGATAATATGTTGGTCACAAGATATGAGACTATAATAGATAATAAACCATCTTGGAGTGGTTTTTATGAGGAAGCCTCACAACCGGCATCACACATATTAAATAATAATAAACTTTTTTTAACAGAAAGTACCATATCCTACGGGGGAGAAAAGAGTAACATTACACCAGATAACCAACAAATTGTCTCCATGTTAAATACACCATATTTTGTTAATGCTTTTAGAGAAGGTGTATTAAACGATTTTAATAACATACCTAACCCATATATAAATGCAGCTTATCTTTTTCTTAATTCTTTACCACTTGCTTCTTTAAGAGATAAAGCATTGTTTGATGTAGAAAATGGAAGTAGTGTGTATGGTGATTATATATTTGCCACATTAAACCAAGTTTCAGCAATTCATCCCCTTCCATATGCATGGATACTTAAATATGGAAGTATATGGAACCGTTATAAAACTCATGTTCAGACAGGGGTAGATACTTTAGCTAATATTTGGACAGATTATGATGCAGGACAAGGGTTTAACCCAAGTACTAATAGTTTAGCATATTTATATAACCTTAATATTGGTGACAATAATAGTACTATAACTTTAGGTGGTGAACAACCTGTAGGAGGAGGGTTTACAAAAATTAATCTAGGGTTTTACCCAGAACTAGTCAACCTGACACACTATTTTGTAACAGGTGATTTACTTTATAACAATAGTACAATTACTGGTTTTCCAGTTACAAGTTTGGAGATAAACCAATATATTGTAGGTGGAGCTTTAAATGTACAAAAGAATACCAACCTAACTCTAACCCCACCCCAAACAGGAGGACAAGACCTCAGTGTGGAATTCTGGAATGTATTTTACGATACCACAGCTGATTTAGCCACATCTGGTTATACAGAACCTAATTATATTGTTTATCCATCTAGTGGTGGAATGAAAAGAACCCAACTGGAGTATGAACTAGAAGGGGATTACTTAAATAAAAAAAGTACACATAATGGAAATGTAAGATTTTTATGGCCTATGTCTCAGTATGGGTATTTTGAACACGACACTCGTTCCCAACCACAACCATGGCAATATATTGATAAGGTAAACCCTAATACCACATCTCAAAACCCTTTTACAATATTAAATGATAATTCATATAATAGTATAGAAGAATTATTTGACATTTTTTCACCTGACATACTAGACAAGTTTGAAGAATACTTTTTAAATTTCTGTGAAAATGAAAGTAATTTCGATGATACGTTAGATGGGCTAGAGTATTTTAATAGTGACAACAGTACAAATAGTTTAAATTCTTCTAATCTAACAACAACAAATGGTATGACATTCCAATCAGTAGTTAGAGAATTATTAGTGGTACCACAATACTCTGTACAACCAGCTAATAATGATAGTGAGTTCGGAGTTAATATGGCAAAAGCACAGAATACTAAAATTAGTAGTACCCTGAGGACTTTTTTAAATAAGAAATTAAGCTTTAAATTCTATAATCAAAATGATATAGATATTAAAGTTTTACGTACTATAAGTGGAGAAAAAGATTATTATAACTTTGGGACATACCAAGGTAACTTACCACCAAACGTAACTGTCGCGACTTCTCAGGCAAACTATCCCGCCGAATGGGACGCTTTAACATTACAGGTTGGATTTTTTGATGACCCAGAATTACCGACATTACATTATAATGATTTAGGGTCAGAAATAACAGATTTCTTTATTTCCTTAGATATAGATTTTACAATAACTAATATTAGACTCTTAAGGAAAGTAATTAGAATGTATGTAACTGAAAGAATAAGACAAGAACCAGTTTCTTCTACTAGAGTATCTAGTGCTCTTGTTAGTACAAATACTGTCGTACCCTACTCGGAACCTACAGGGTTTGTAGCACAGTTTAAAGAGAAAATAGCTCAACTGATAAGTGGATTAGATGATGCTCAGTCAGTACATATAAATGAAACTTTTTTACAGAGTAAAACAGTATTTGATAAAGTACCTGTAAGAGCACAGATAGATGACATAGACCCAATTTTTAAAACAGATGTACAAAAACTAGAAATATACCAAACCTTTAAAACGTTAAACGATAAATGGGTAGCAGGGGAAGAATTTGGAGATAAAACGTTATTTGAAGATTTTTTATTTTTTGATAGAGCTAATAGAGATATAGGAAATAAAGCTATTATAGATGTAGAACCATTCAAATTACTAACAATGGATAGTAATGCAAATACAACCTTATTAGGTTTTATTGGTGCAGTTCTGAAAGAGAACAACTTTCAGTTTTTACCTTTACCTAGTTATATAAATTTTTATGGGGTGACAGACATTGATGGGGAACAAGTATCCAAATACAATACCAGTGATGAAGCTAATGCTTTATTCGGTACCCACATGGAAGTAGATTATATAGATTCATCACCTAAATTTTTATGTATGTATGTTGGAGAACCATCACAACATATGAATGTACAATCAGACATATATCGTTATGACACTGATTCTTTTCTATTAGGGAGAACCTCAGACAATCCTTTATTTTCTAATTGTTCCGACCCCACAAAATGTAATAAGGTAGTAGCATTTAATGTAGATTTTGGAGTGCAGAACCAAGGAATCTTTAAAGGTGTAACGTTAGACCAAAATGAATTTAGAAATACAGCAGAGTCATTTAGACTCACACAACAACTAGCAGACTCATCCAACGATAAAACCATATCAACCCAAGGACTAAACTTATTTAACATATATAGAAGTAGGTCCTACACAGCTAAAATCACCTCAATGGGTAACGCATGTATCCAACCTACAATGTATTTTAATTTACGGTATGTTCCTATGTTTACTGGACCTTATTTGATTACAGATGTGGAACACAATATCACACCTAATAATATGGAAACCTCATTTACAGGAATAAGGTCACCATTCTTTGACTTACCAAACATCGAAGATATTGTATCCAAAGTTAATAAATCGTTTATAGAAAGAGTAAAAGGAAAAGTTGTGACGGATGTTCAAGTGAGTGGTTTTGGTCCGGAGGGTATTGAAAAAGATACAGGAACGAACCCACCAGCTATACCAATGACTGGTAAGATAACTATGATAATTATACACTCTACCGGGAATGTAGAATTAGGTAATGACCCAGTAGAAACTCTAAATGTAACTCATAAAGATTTAGGTTATGCGGGAATAGGTTTTCACTATTTAGTTAATAGGGATAATGTAGGGACTATATTAACAGCAAGACCAGACACCTACCAAGGAGCCCACACTCTAGACGCTAACGCTAACACGTTAAGTATTGCACTCATTTCTAATTGTACGAGTGATAGACCTTATGGTTCCACATCAGGTGACCTATCAACTTCAGCACAAAATTCATCCTTAGAAAGATTTATAATGCTTCAATTGTTTAAATTGGGAATAGTAAGAGTAACCAAAGACGATAGTGTTTCTCCAGCAGTCATTCAATTAGCTGTTGTAGGTCCTCAAGGGCCAACAGTATGGCCTCAATATGTAACCAACCCAATCCAAGGTATAGCAGGGGAAACTTACAAACAAGTGGTTAGAGGTCATAATGATTTTGGTAATAAAAAATGTCCTTGTTTTAAAGTACAAAATGCACTAGATGGTAAATTAAAAGATAAATTAAATGGGTATTTAAAAATAATATGGCCGGATTTATTAACATTCGCTAATAATAATGTAGGAATGTCCACTACGTGGTTTGCGGAAGACGGTATGAGTTATATAAAACCTAATTTAATTGAGGATATGATTCGTCAAAAATTAAATTTAACAATAAAACCTACATTAATTAGCGGAGATTTTAATGGAACACCCCAATCTTACAATTCAGGGTCGTAATTTTACATTATCCGTTATATTTATATGTAAACAATATTATTATGGAAAATCAAGAAAATAATTTAGGAAATGCTTTAGATAGTTACTTAGGAAGTGATAAACCATCACCAAAGAAAGTTAACTCACTAGAAGGTGTAGAAGAAGAGGAAGTTTGTGATATGCAAACAGGAGAGTGTTACACTCTTAGAAGTAAGGATGGTTTAGTGGAAAAAGTTAATAAAAGAATGGTCACAGAAGATGGTCGTACACTTTTAATGGGATAATGAAAACAAGAGACAATTTAAAAGAAGAATTAGAAAGATTTAATCAGATAGGTTCCTATGTGGATTCTTTATCAGAACAAATGATAGGGGGTATAGGTAGTGGTAGTGGTTTCGTTAAAAACCAACCATCATCCTTTACTGAACAAGATGACCCAGAGGCTGTAGAAGACGACGCTCCAATAGAAGTTGCAGATGAAGAATTAGAAGATTTCGGAGCAGAAATTGAAGGGGAAATAGAAGGTGGAATGCCAGATGAGGAAGTTGAAGGAGAGATAGAAGGAGAAGACGTTGAGGATTTAGGTGATGATACCGCATCAGACGCGACAGAAGTTGATGTTACAGATATAGTGACAATGGCAAAGGGAGCTGAGGAAAAAGCGGGAGAGGCTAAAGACACCCTAGACCAACAAACTAGTAAAATCGACGATTTAATGAATAAACTTACAGATTTAGAAAGTCAATTAAGTACTATCGAAGATATGACACAACAAATTGACGAGTTAGGTGAAAAAATAGAAGCAGCTGCACCACCAACCCAAGAAGAAAGACTAGAAATGATATCTTTAGATAGTGGTCCTTATAGTCAAAAACCATTAGAGTATTGGGAAGAAAAAAGTGAAGAAGGAAAAGATAAAAAAGGAAAAGCAGAATACGTTCTAACCCAAGCCGACGTTGAGGACTTTAATGATGTAGATATTGAAAATAGTTTTGACGCACCGACTGAAGAACAAGATGAAGATAGTGAAGAAGAAGAAGAATTCAAAGTATTGGGTAACAATCCTAATAAATAATAACTTTAAAAATATTATAATAAAAAGCGAGTAATCGCTTTTTTTTATGCGATAATTTTATATATATTTGGTAAGAAAATAAAATGTATGGTACTTTACTTAGTCTAATATATAGTGTACTATTACATGTATAAAATTAATTATTAATCAAAAAAAAAAATAAATAAGTATGAGTAGTTTAGACGCAATATTGAGTCAGTACGAAAAAAATTCACAACCTGGCTCAGAAAAAAAGAAATTCGTTAGTAACGAAGACAGATTAAAAAAGTATTTTGCTGCTTTTTTACCAAAAGGACAATCTGATGGTGAAGCAAATGTGAGAATACTTCCTACTGCAGATGGTACGTCACCTTTTAAAGAAGTGTGGTTCCACGAAATGCAAGTACAAGGAAAATGGATGAAAATCTATGACCCAGGTAAAAACGCCGATGGGAGTCCTTCAGGAGAAAGAAGTCCTTTAAATGAAGTTGAGGAGGCATTAAAATTAACAGGAAATCAACAAGATAGAGATTTAGCAAGACAATATCGTTCTAGAAAATTTTACATTGTTAAAGTTATTGATAGAAATAATGAAGAAGATGGTGTGAAGTTTTGGAGATTTAAACACAACTTTAGAGGGGATGGTATTATGGATAAATTAATTCCATTATTCCAAAAAAGAGGAGATGTAACAAATGTTAGTGAAGGAAGAGACTTAAGTCTTATATTAAAAGCTGTCCCAACACCAAGTGGAAACGGAACGTACACTTCTGTGAGTATGATTATGGCTGATGACCCATCACCATTAAGTATGGATAACTCAAAAGTACAAGAATGGACAGGAAATAGTGAAGTATGGACTGATGTGTACGCACAAAAACCTATCGAGTATTTAGAAGCAATCTCAAAAGGAGAAACTCCAGAATGGGATAGTAACCTTAAGAAGTATGTATACGCGGATAGTGAAGCTAGTAGTATTGATATGGAAAAAGTTGTTGCACCAGTAGTAGACCCACAGGCAAATCAAGAACAGGATTCAGATTTACCATTTTAATAAAGAACTATGGCAATAAAGAAAAAAAGTTTTAAGGATATAAAGGAGAAGTTTTCTAAGAAAGCATCATTTAAACAAGATAGATTTTTTGATTTAGGTGATGCCTTTTTAGATGCCTCTGGTATTCCAGGTCCAGCTATGGGACACATTAATATGTTTTTAGGTCACTCCGACACCGGTAAAACCACAGCATTAGTTAAAACAGCAATAGATGCACAAAGAAAAGGAATTTTACCTGTGTTTATTATTACGGAACAAAAATGGGATTTTGACCACGCTAAATTAATGGGATTAGATTGTGAAGGGACGGTGGACCCAAAAACTGGTGAAGTAGAATGGGATGGATTTTTTCTCTTTAACAACGACTTTCAATATATAGAACAAATTACTGACTACATTAATGAGTTAATAGACGCTCAAGAAAAAGGTGAAATAGAGTATGATTTATTATTTATGTGGGATTCAGTTGGTTCTGTACCATGTAAAATGACCTTTGAAGGTAAAGGTGGAAAAATGCATAATGCAGCTGCGTTAGCGGATAAAATTGGTATGGGAATAAATCAAAGAATTTCAGGAAGTAGAAAAGATACCTCTAATCGCACCAACACATTAGTAGTAGTTAACCAACCATGGGTGGAGTTAGCGGACAATCCTTTTAGTCAACCTAAAATTAAAGCAAAAGGTGGTGAATCTTTATGGTTAAACTCAACATTAGTTTTTCTATACGGAAACCAAAAAAATGCTGGAGTGAGTAAAATAACAGCAACTAAAGATAAGAGAAAAGTTAAGTTTGCTACTAGAACTAAAATATCTATCTTAAAAAACCATGTTAACGGTTTAGGTTACGAAGACGGAAAAATATTGGTGACCCCACATGGATTTCTAAAAGGAAAAGACCAAACAGAAGAAAAAAAATCAGTATTAGATTACAAAACACAAAACGCTGAGTATTGGAGCAAACTTATAGGTTCAGAAGGAGACTATAATTTAGCTGTAGAAGATACTGGAGAGTTATTTTAAAAAGAATTTTTAACCCTATAAAGATGATAAAAGATGAAAACTTTAGTTGTTGATGGCAATTGTATATTACAAATTGGCTTTCACGGTGTAAAAAATGTTTATAATAAAGATAAACATTTAGGGGCACTATATCATTTTATCGTTACATTACAAAAACATTTATTAGAGAAAAATTATGATAAAGTGGTGGTTTTTTGGGACGGACCAAAGAGTAACCACTTTAGAAAAGAAATATATCCAGCTTACAAAGAGAATAGAAAAAAGAGAATGGATGATGAGAAGTTCCAGTCAATGATGGAACAGAAAAATAGAATATCCGAATATCTTGAAGAATTATTTGTAAGACAATGTCAATTCCAATACTGTGAAGCGGATGACGGTATAGCTTATTATTGTCAAATCACACCAAAAGAAGAAAAAACAATAATAAGTTCAGATAAGGATTTAATACAACTTATAAATAAAAAAGTAACCCAATACCTACCAAGAAGAAAAGAATACATTAGTCACGATAGTATGGTAAAAATTGGGAAACAAAGCATTCCAGTTAATAATATTGTTTTATTTAAACTATTAACTGGTGATAAAAGTGACAACATAGAAGGGATAAGTTATTTGGGGGAAAAAACTTTATTTAATTTATTTCCAGAGTTAGCGGAAAAAGAGATAAACTTAGAATTTGTTTTAGAAAAGAGTAAAAAACTTAAAGAGTCTACTACAAAAAATAAGAAAGCTCTTACTAATATCCTAGAAGGTATAACTAAGAGTGGAGAAAGAGGACATGAATTTTACCGAACTAATAAAAGATTAGTTGACCTTTCCATTCCATTCCTAACTAAAGAAGCAAAAGAAGAAATTACATCAATTTCTAAATTGCCCTTAGACCCAACCGATAGAAGAATAGAAAATGTCATTGAAATGACACTCAGAGATGGACTTAATAAATTCTTACCACAGAAAGACAATGACTGGTTAGACTTTTTTGAACCGTTTATTGAGTTAATAAAAAAAGAAACGTATAATTTTAAAAATAAAAAAAATGGAAAATAGAATAGATAAAAAATTAATCTCAAAGTTTGAATTCTTATTGAAGATAAATGGAAATATTATTTGTCAGAGATATTTTAATGTGAGAAATCACAAACCTAGAACATTAGCATCTGCAGAACTGCATGACCAGGTAGATACTATAAAGTTTAAACTAAAAAATTACCTCAAAAAAAGAAGCATTGATTATTTATATGACCAATATAATCAATACACTAATGTGGTTAATTTGTCAGAGCAAGACTTAGAAGGTTCGGAAAAAGAAGTATTTGAAATTGAAATTAAAGAGAATGGAAGAAATATAATTACCACTATTTTACCCTCTCACATCTACCCAACACGGGTAAGATACACTGTAGATATAAGACCTTTAATACCAGGAATATTATCTGAACTCAGTGACACATTGTCACTAAGAAAATCGACACCAATCGAGGCAGAATGGAGAAGTTAACTATATTTATTAATGTGTAAAAAATTTATAATATGAGCGGAAAAAACAGTTTTGGTTATTTAGGATATAACTTCCAAATAAAACTTTTAAATCAATTAATTCTTGACAAAAAATTCACAGCTAGCATAATAGATGTGATGGAAGCAAGATATTTTGATAACCAATATTTTAAACTTATCATGCAGATGATAAAAGAGTATCAT